>OBZR01000361.1_pt1 | contig 29008 bp, 26 predicted proteins | sample 1495541 | NCBI WGS metagenome assembly OBZR01 (sample SAMEA2580240, study PRJEB22360) | human gut metagenome | biome: human gut; feature: human-associated habitat; material: faeces | place: Denmark | collected 2008/2010 | reverse complement strand
ATTTTGTCGGGTGAAACGGCGGCAAAATAGATCGGGTGTGTTGCGGGGCGGTAAAAATCTTCATAGGGAACAAATCCTCGCCACTCTGTACTTTTCGACGAGACCGCGTTTGCGTAGCAATGAAAGCCCCAGTGGGGCTTTTAAGCGGCAGAGCGGTCTTGCGCAGCAAGATGGAGGGGCATTGCCCCGACAAGCTCGGCGGGATTTGCGATAAAGGGTATCACGGTTTGCAAGGTGCGTCAAGATGGTTTTGTAAAATTTATTGTGATAAAGCGGTGATAGTAGGACTTATGAAAAGTGAAGTGTAAAGTACCGTAGCCGTCGATCAGCATCTTATGGGCATACGCACCGAAGTTGTGCGTTCCCAACTGCCGCATCTTGTGCTGGATGAGATTCAACCCCTGCTCGTTCAGGCAGATTTCCTTGCGGATGGGTCGCGTGCGGTCTGGCATATCAAAGAACTCCTTTCACTTTACAACGGACATTTTTAAGTCAAAACGCAGGGATCAAAATGAGAAATTTTCAAAAAATATGCGCCCCTGCTTTTGCGAAAGCGGGAGCGCGTTGTATCTGCGGATATGAGATTTGAGAGAGTAGCAAGCACATCTGGTGTCCGTACACACCGGAAAAATGAGCAGTTCAGCTTTGCAGCCGATACACCCATTTTGATTTTTTGGGAAGCCCCAAACCCTTGATTTTTGAGTTGAAAATACTTCCTGAACTTTTCCGGAAAGCCCTTGCTTTTATTCGCTTTGACGATTATAATTATACTGTGATTTTGTAAGCAGACGCAGGAATGAACTGCAACAGGAGTACCGCCCATGAAGTATTTATCTATCACACAAACCGCCGAACGCTGGGGTATCTCCACCCGCCGTATTCAGATTTTGTGCGGCGAGGGGCGCGTCCCCGGCGCTATCCGCATTGGCTCGGTCTGGGGGATTCCAGAGAACGCAGAGAAACCGGCGGACGCAAGAATCAAGAGCGGAAAGTATATCAAGAAGCCCGCCGAAAATGAAAAATGAGCCGCAGATTATATCAGCGACTCTAACTCGAAATAATAGGGTCTATTCCATCCCGCGGGTGCGAATGGGCGCACTGACCCCTTGGTTACGACTCTACCTAAATCGTCGATTCGACAAACGATGACAGCGTTGGATAAAGATTTAGTCCTTCCGACACGGGATAGGTCTTTGTCCAATATAAGAATTTACATGTACGGAGGATTACGCAATGTCAACTTTTGAAATCATTATGGCTATTATCAATGTTGCTGCGCTTATCATAGTTCCTATTGCCGCTGTATTTATCGGTCAAAAGCTACAAGACCGCAATCAGAAACGCAAAGATAAGATGGAAATTTTCAGAGTGCTTATGATGAATCGCGGTATTGGCTGGACTGCCGATACCGTTCGTGCCTTAAACATCATTGATGTTGTTTTCTCAGACAATGATAGTGTTAGGGCAAGATGGAGGGAGTATTATAACCAGCTCTGTATTCAGACACCAAATGTTATGCAGCGCAAGCAAATCCAAGAGGCACAAGACAAATTATTAGAGGCCATAGCTCAGTCACTTGGATATAAAAAGCAGGTAACTTGGGAGACGATTCAAAATCCATATATTCCTCAAGGAATGCTAAATGCCATGCAACAACAGCAGAATATTCAAAACGGACAAGAGCAGTTGGCAAGTGCAGTAGAAATATTTACAAAAGCCTTTAGATCTGCAAATCCTCAACCAGATAGTACAACGGTTCAGCGAAAGGAGGATATCCATGCCAACACTTGAATGGATTGGAAAGAGCAAGGTGATCAGTCACCATCAGGACGTGCCGTTTCGGGTGTTGGAGCGCAAGTACAGCTTTGATGAAAACGGGCAGCACGGCGAGGATAACGGCAGCGAAAACATGATCATCCGGGGCGATAATCTGGAAGCCCTGAAAGCCCTGCTGCCCCGGTATGAGGGGCGCGTCAAGTGCATCTACATCGATCCGCCCTACAACACCGGCAACGAGGGCTGGGTTTATAACGATAATGTCAATGACCCGAAGATCAAGAGGTGGCTGGGCGAGGTTGTCGGCAAAGAAGGCGAGGATCTGACCCGCCACGACAAGTGGCTGTGCATGATGTACCCGCGGTTGAAGCTGCTGCAAAAGCTGCTGGCGGAGGATGGAGCAATCTTTATCAGTATTGATGACGCAGAATTCTTCAATCTCCGTTCTATTTGCAATGAAGTATTCGGTGAGCAAAACTTTATAGCCACTGTAATATGGCGTAAAAACTATGCGCCTAAAAGTACAGCGAAACACTTTTCAGAGGATCATGACTATATTCTGGTATTTGGAAAAAATGCAGATATGTGGACACCTCATAAAATGCCAAGAACTGAAAAGCAGAATAAGGCATATAAAAACCCGGATAATGATCCTCGTGGTTTATGGCGTCCCAACAATTTAGCTGCAAGAAATTATTATAGTAAAGGTACATACTCCATCACATGCCCAAGTGGACGTGTAATTAATGGGCCACCATCTGGCTCGTATTGGCGCGTTTCAGAAGAGAAGTTCCACGAACTGGATAAAGATGGCCGAATTTGGTGGGGGAAAGATGGAAATAACGTTCCTGCTCCCAAAATCTTTCTCACAGAAGTTTCTGATGGTATCGTTCCGCAGACCTTATGGTCATATGAAGAAGTTGGCCATACTCAGGATGCAAAAAAAGAGATTAAGTCTATTTTTAGTGGGGAAATGCCATTTGACACCCCAAAACCTTATCACTTAATAGAACGTATCTTACAGATTGCTTCTGATTCCGATTCTATTATCCTCGATTCCTTCGCCGGTTCCGGCACTACCGCCCATGCTGTCCTGAACATGAACAAGGCGGACGGCGGACACCGCAAGTTCATTCTTGTCGAGATGATGGACTACGCCGACAGCATCACCGCCGAGCGCGTCAAGCGCGTAATCAAGGGCTACGGCGAGGGGAAAAACGCCGTGGAGGGCACGGGCGGCAATTTCAGCTTCTATGACTTGGGCGAACCGCTGCTTGTGGGCGATTGCCTGAATGAAGCCGTTGCCCCGGAGAAAATCCGGGAATACATCTGGTTCATGGAAACCAAGCAGCCCTACTCTCCGCCCAGCGGCGGCAATCCGTATTACCTCGGCAGGCACAACAGCACGGGCTATTACTTCTACTACGAGCCGCAGCGCGTGACGGTGCTGGACTATGCGTTCCTCTCCACCATTACGGAAAAAGCCGATGGAACGGTGATCTATGCCGACCGCTGTTCCATCAGCGAGGACAAGCTGGCAAAAATGAGCGTTACATTCAAGAAGATTCCACGCGATATTAGCAGATTGTAAGGGGGTATTCGCTGTATGGAACTGAAATCATATCAGAAAAAGGTGATAGCGGACTTGACCCGCTATCTGGAACTGTTGAACGAAACAAAGAGTGACGCAGCGGCGTTTCGCCTGTTTTGGCAGGAGAAATCAGCCCCGGCTTTAGGGCTATACCAAAACGTGATACCCGGTGTCCCGAACCTCTGTTTCAAGGTGCCGACGGGCGGCGGCAAGACCTTTATTGCCTGCAACGCCGTTCGCCCTATCTTTGACGCGCTCCCCGCTACCAAGACAAAGGCGGTCGTGTGGCTTGTTCCCTCGGACGCGATTCTGACGCAGACGGCGAAAGCCCTGAAAGATACGTCCCACCCCTACCGTCAGAAAATCGACATAGATTTTGGCGGGCGCGTGGAGGTCTACACCAAGCAGGAGCTTTTGAACGGTCAGAACTTCAACCCCACTGCCGTAACGGAGCAGTTGTCGGTTATGGTGCTGTCCTACGATTCGTTCCGTGGGCGCGGCAAGGAGGTCTTGAAAGCCTATCAGGAGAACAGCAACCTTGCCGAGTTTGCAAAGGTGCTGGGCAAGCCCGACAGCCCCATTGATAAAGCGGACGAAACCGCTCTATTCCAGATTATCAACCAGCTTAACCCGCTTGTCGTCGTGGACGAGAGTCACCATGCCCGGTCGGAATTGAGCCTTGAAATGCTGGAAAACTTCAACCCCTGCTTTGTGCTGGATTTGACCGCCACGCCGAAAAAGGAGAGCAATATCATCTCCTATGTGGACGCGGTGCAGCTGAAAAACGAACACATGGTAAAGCTGCCCGTGATCGTCTATAACCGGGACAGCCAATCCGAGGTGCTGGTTGACGCAATTGACCTGCGGAACAAGCTGGAAGAAATTGCAGATGCGGAGTACACCAAGACGGGCAAATATATCCGTCCTATCGCGCTGTTTCAGGCGCAACCGAAGGGCAAGGAGGACGCGACCACCTTTGAAAAGCTGCGGGACAAGCTGGTGGACGCCGGTATTCCCGCCGAACAGATCGCCATTCGTACCGCCGATGTGAACGAGTTGAAAAACACCGATTTGATGTCCCCAAACTGCCCGATTCGATACATTATCACGGTCAATGCGCTGAAAGAGGGTTGGGATTGCCCCTTTGCCTATATCCTTGCGTCTCTTGCCAATAAGACAAGTCAGGTTGACGTGGAGCAGATTTTGGGGCGGATTCTCCGTCTGCCCCATACGAGCCAGCACACGCAGAGCGCACTCAATATGTCCTATGTGCTGACTTCCTCCAACGACTTCAACAATACCGTGGCGCATATCGTCAAGGGCTTGAACAGCGCGGGATTCAGCGATAAGGACTATCGGATCGGTGAGTCGGCAAAACCGCAGATTCCCGAACAGGCAGCAGAGCAAATCACGCTGCCTGCCCCGCAAGGAACTTCCAAACCGGAAAGCGTCGAGGACGATTTTTCGGGGCTGGATGGGAAATTGATCGGGGCAGAGTTGGAGCGGCGCAGAGAACAGGCGCAAACGCCCGAAATCGCCCCGAAAGCTGACACCATGCTGGACGCTGCCGCAGAGGCCGAAAAGGCGTACACAGACGCTATCCAGCAGACCGGCAATGATCCGGTGATGGACAATCTTCCGTGGGAGGTACGGGATAAAGTGAAATCATTTCAGGTGAATCCGCAGTTCCGGGAGGATATCGAAACGCTGCAAATCCCGCAGTTTTTCCTGAAAGTTGAGCAATCTTTGTTTACGGACGGTTCTTTTGAATTGCTGGACAAGGAAATGCTGGCAGAGGGCTTTACCCTCAAGGGTAAGGCATACGATATTGACTTTGCCGCCGCAGACGATGAAATCCGCGAAATCGACGTGCGGGAGCAGGACGGCGGTTTGCCGAAGGTGTTCAAGATGGAGAGCGCCGAGCAGCGGTACTTCAAGGAGTGGTTCAACAATCTGCCGCCGGAAAGCCGGGTACGTCAATGCAAGGATATGATGTTCAATCAGCTTAACAAGCTGAACATGGTAGACGCTGCCGAACTGAAAGCCTACATAAACCGCATTGTAGACGATATGGATAAGGCGCAGCTTGCCGCTATGGAGAAAGCCCCGCTGGGCTACGCGGCGAAGATCCGTGACAAGATTGAAACGCTGCTGGAAGCCCACTATCGGGAAATTTTTGAAAAGTGGCTGGAAACGGAGCGCATTGTCTGCAAGCCCTCGTTCCGCCTGCCCCTCGCAATCCATCCCACCACCCATACTGACATATACGCCCGTTCGCTGTACACGGCGGAGGACGGCGACATGAACAAACTGGAACAAAAGCTGGTCGTAGAGCTGACCGCCCTGCCAAATGTCCGTTGGTGGCATCGGAATATTGCCAGACAGGGCTTTTCAATCAACGGCTTTATCAAGCATTACCCGGATATTCTGATTATGACCCAAAGCGGCAAGCTCATCTGCGCGGAAACCAAGGGCGACCACCTGAAAAACGGTGACAGCCGGGAGAAAATCGCACTCGGTCAGGCGTGGCGTACAGCAGCAGGCAAGGATTTCCGCTATTACATGGTATTTGAGAATGAGGAAAACCTCTTGCCGGGTGCAATGAGCATGAGCCAGTTTATCGACACGGTAAAGGCGCTGTAAGGGAGGTGCGTGCTTTGAAACTGCCGTATGAGAACGAACTGTATGAGCTGCGAAAGTGGATAGACTTTACAAATGCAAACTTGCATATGCAGTTTCTCCACACGCCTCAGGAAATTCAGCGCGTTTACCAATGGATCAATGCAATTACGAGAGGAATCCAAGCAGACTATCCTTTTTATGCGACTACGCTCCCCTGTGTTGCAAATATACTTTTTCAGCAAAACGAAGTGGGTGCTATTTTCCTGAATCCTGCGGCATTTGGCGAGTTGGTGGTAATTGTTCGCCATATCAAAGCAGAACCCGTTGTTGTCCAGTTCTGGTCAGAGATACACCCGCGGATTGTGAATGTTTCCCGTGAGTTATTTGTAGATGGTCATTGTTCAGCTGCGGCAGAAAAGGCAATTAAAGAAGTGGAATCACGTCTGCGCGAAAAGTTTTCAGAGTTAAAACCTGGCGCAGCAGTTCCCTCAAAGATCGGCGATGTGATTGGCGCACTTATGAGCGAGAACGGCGCTTTCAAATTCTGTGACACAACTACTACCAGTGGCAGGGACTACCGACGTGGAATCCAATCTCTGTTTGAAGGAATCATGGCAGCCTATCGCAATCCTGCGGCTCATGCTAATCTTCAATATGAAAAACGTGAGGCTATGGAGCAAATAATGCTGGCAAGCCAGCTGATGTATGTGTTAGACAAGCCGCAATTATAAGGAGAATCTATGGATTTTAGAAAACTTCCATCTAATTCTGAAGGGTTACTGTTAAAGCTGGTCTGTTCAGAAAACCCTACGCAGGTATTGCGGAAACAATACAACGGGCTTTCTACGCAACAAGAGCAAGAACTTGACGGTATCATAAGAGAACTAAAAGAACTCGGCTATATTGATGTTAAATGGGCTGATAATGAGCCATACTTTGTCATTCTAAATAATTCTGCAAGAACATATAGTGAACGATTGGCTGAGTATAACACGCATAACCCCACCAATGCAACACAAGGGAAAAAGGAGAAAAATACAATTTTCATAAGCCACCGATCAACTGATAAAGGTATTGCGGATATGCTTGTTGACTTTTTTGCAGGAACCGGAATTTCTAAGGAAGCAGTTTTCTGCTCTTCTCTGCCGGGCAACGACATAAATGAACGCATTTCTGATGAAGTCAGATCTGCGCTGAAAAGCAGCGCAGTTAACATTGCGATTCTTTCGCATGATTATTATCAGAGTGCCTATTGCCTGAATGAAGCGGGAGTGCTTTGGTATGAGGACGTTCCTGTAATTCCAGTTGCCTTGCCGGAAATTAATTCGGGCAACATGTACGGATTCCTAAATAACGAATATAAGTTAAGGCGGTTGGATTCCGATACAGATATTTCGTACATTTATGATACTGTGAGCGAAGCGGTATCGGCTCCGCACACAAAAGCCAGTCTTATCACATACGAGAATAATAAACTTAGAACAAGGTATGCAGAATATTTGAAAGTGAGAGAATTGCCCCCGGGTGGTTCTGATATTTCTATCGCAGATACTATTGCAGAAATAACCACGGACGATGAACGAATCGTGCTATACTACATACTTCATGAAAATGTTCGAAAAGTCTCTAAATCTACTATTTCAAGTTGGTTAAACAAATGCGAAATCCGTGGCGTAAATGTCGATAACGCGTTTGATCTGCTGTCATCTTTTGATAACGGGGCTTTGAATAACGATACTCTGGAGTTTGGCATCGACACTTTCCGCAAATACTCTGCAAACGTAGCACGGGTGCTTCCACCACTTAAAAAATGCGTGGATCAGCATATTGAATTAGCCGTCAACATATTCAAAAAAATCTGGTCAGATGACACGCTTGATATTAATATACGGCTGTTTGTTGCTTATATCGTGGAAGAGAGAATGCGCACGTTTGGTGACCGTTGGATGGCAGAAGGAGAAATCGAAAATATAAGGCAGTGGGAGAGCAAAAACACACTTGATTCCACACTTTCAAATAACTATGGAAGCTGCCTTGAATTTTTTGTTCAAAATGAGCTTGTATATGCAAGCAGTTGGACAAGCTATGGAAATCCGCGAGAGTATACTTTATTCCCTTCTCTACAGGAGCTCCTTTTTAATTGTCCCCATAAGATTATGGAGGAATTACAAAAAGTCAAAGATGCCTATCATTTAGATTTTCCATTTTGAGTTTTAAGAAGCCCGGCATCGCGCCATTTGACGTGATGCCGGGCTTCCTGTTCAGTTCCATTCCTCCGCCAAGAGGAAATCGCGGATATTCCGGTGTTTGATCCCGTTTCGGCTCATGTCGAACTCATCGAGGGAAACAACGTACTTCGGGAAGTTGTCGCGGATGCTATCATACGCGCCGAACTCGCGGTTGACTGTTTCTTCCGATGCCAGAAGATAAGTGACCTGAACATACAGCTTTTCGCCGCGCTTGTCACATACAAAATCAATTTCCTTATCGCCCGTCCTGCCGACAGTCACCTCATAGCCCCGGCGCAGCAGCTCCAGATAGACGATGTTTTCCAAAATGAGGTTGATGTCCCGCATATTGCCGCCGAAGACCGCCTCGCGGATTCCGTGATCGGCAATATAATACTTCTCGTTGGAGGCAAGGATCTGTTTGCCCTGCAAGTCCTCCCGCTTCACCTGATAGAACAGGTACGCCTCGCAGCAGTATTTGATATAGTTCAGAATTGTTTCCGGGGCAACGGTGCGCTGCTCGTTTTTCAGGAACTTTGCAAGAGAGGTCGCCGAGAAGGTCGTTCCCACATTGGCAATCACATAGGCAATGATCCGTTCCAGCAAATCTACATCCCGGATTTTATTCCGCTTCACGATGTCCTTGAGCTGGACAGAGTTGAACAGATCGTGAAGATATTGCTTGGACGGCGCATCCGCATAGCGGAGGTTTGCGAGATAGGGCATCCCTCCGGCAAGCAGGTACTTTTGGAAACACTGCTGAATGGACGCATCAGGACTGATCGAGCGGTACAGCTCCATGAACTCTCCGAATGAGAACGGATAGATCACAAACTCCACATACCGTCCGCCCAAATAGGTTGCAAGCTCACCAGACAGCAGCTTTGCATTGGAGCCGGTGATATAGATGTCGCAATCCAGCGAAACGCGGAAAGAATTGATGCACTTTTCCCAGTCCTTGACCTCCTGAATCTCATCAAAAAACAGATAGACCTTGCCGTCGATCTCCTTGGCGCGTTTGGTGATCTCATCATGCAGCGCCTGCGCGGTTTGCAGATGGGAGTAGCTCATATCCTCAAAGTTGATGGCGATAAACTGTGTTGGGCTGACGCCGGACTCCGTGAGTTCCTGCTGGATCAGCTCCAACATGACCGACTTTCCGCAGCGGCGGATACCGGTCATGACCTTGACTAGCTCCGTCCCGATAAACGGACGGATGCGGCTCATATACAGTTCGCGTTTGATCATAAAACTTCACTCTCCTTCCGTGGCCGACCACAGTATATCACACTTACGATTGAAACTCAATGGAGAAATTGCAAAACCAAAAGTTATAACTGATAAAATACTGAATTCGACAAAAGATTTCAGATAAGGCTCAACTATTTAAGCGAAGCCCTGCAAAGGGAGGGTTTCACCCTTTATTGGCACACAAGATGCCGTTACAGAAAAATGAAACAACCATCGGCATATCCGTTGGACGGTTACCCTGCTCAAGAAAGAGAGGGTACAGATTGAAATCGCTGACACGGTGGTGCTGTACGACCGCCTGCCAAAGAATCCCGAATAACGAACGACGCCCACCAGCTTATGGCGAAAACCATAGGTCGGTGGGCATCGTGTTCTTTATAGGGGCTTAATCTTCCAGCCTACCGTGGTTGCAGCTGAGGGAGAGATAGCGCTCCATCTCCCCTTCCAGCACCATCTGCACATACTCCAAGGGCTTGTTGTACAGCAGCCAGTCCAGTTCAGCCCGCTGCGCTGGGGCGTTGCCGTACTCGTCCTCCACGGCGATGCAGTCGATGGCAACGATGGTGCCATCTTCGAACCGGGCTTCCACCCGGTTGGTGTCCATATTGAAGCGGCAGGAAAGCAGTTTGTTCATGGTGAACCTCATTTCTATATCAAACGGTGTCTGTTCGGATGTCCTAAACCCTGCCATAAAACCGGTGTATGATGTAAGATTGTTGTCTGGATGAAATTGGGAATTTTTGCTCTGCCGATGCCCCAAAAATCCAGCAGGAAAGCCGTTGAGTTTGAGGTCGTCTTGCAGGGCTGATTTTGGCTCTGCACACTTTTGCACATTTTCTGCACATTGCAAGGATGGATAACAGGTGCAAAGGAGTGCAAACAATGCAAAGGAATACAATAGATTCACAACTCTAAAATCACGGTGCATCGATGAAAATGACGATTCTTCGTGAATTGTGGATATGGATGAAAGATGCCGTTTGGTTTCTACGAATCAGTAGGCCGGGGGTTCGAGTCCCTTCCATCGCACCAGAAAATGCCGTGAAATCGAAAGATTTCATGGCTTTTTTGTTTTTCTGGCAGGGTCTGCACACTTTTGCACATCTCCTGCACACTTTACAAAAAAGCCATGAACTCTTTGCATCGCTTGCACAGCGTGTATTTCGCTGCACAAAAAAGAAAATTTTACGCGAAGAGCACCCGCGTCAGCTCGCGGCGCTCCTCTGCGTCCATCTGCCGGATGGCTTCAAGGATCATTTTACCCGTGATTTTTGTTGCCACCGGCGTTTTGTTTTCCGGGGGTTCCTGCGGCTTCGCACCTGCCACATCCTGCGTGTAGAAGTCGGCTTCGATCTTCTCGGTCAACTCCAACCGGGGCTTGTTCTGCGTGTGAGCGTAGAGCAGTTCGTCCTCATCACGCCAATCTTCGTTCCTCTTTTTCCAGTCGCTCATGCAATCCCTCCCAATACTTCCGTACCTTATTTACAACGACCCGCTGAGCTATGCGGACTTGATTCTGAATGGTGACCCGGAGGAATATTTGAAGAATGTGACTGGGAGTCATGGGCTAGAAGATTAGCTGTGCCCCGGGCGCAAGATCGGCAAGGGCCAATTGCCTTCCTTTTTGCGATTTTACTATTTTTCAATTTCCTCTTGCAATTTTCGATTGCAGTTGTTATGATACGGGCAGGGATAAAATGTGCAAAAAGTATTCTGCACAAGGCAGCAATGCGATTTTTACATGGAGGGGGCAGACGTATCATGTATGTAGATTGGGAGTATTACAAGATTTTCTATTATGTGGCGAAGTATCAGAACTTTACCAAGGCCGCGCGGGTGCTGGGCAACAACCAGCCCAACATCACCCACTCGATGAACCGGCTGGAAAGCCAGCTGAACTGCGTGCTGTTCATCCGCTCCAACCGGGGTGTGACCCTGACACCGGAGGGCGAGATGCTCTACTCCCGCATTGCTTCGGCGGCAGTGCAGATCCAGGATGCCGAAGAGGAGCTGAGCGCCAGTGCCACGCTGGAGCACGGAACCATCAGCATCAGCGCCACCGAGACGGCGCTCAACATTTATCTTTCCAAAAAGCTGCGGGATTTCCACACCGAATATCCCGGCATCCGGCTGCGCATCTCAAACCACTCCACCCCGCAGGCGGTGCTGGCCGTGAAGAACGGCGAGGTGGACTTTGCCATTGTGAGCACCCCGGCGGAGATCGAGTCAGGGCTGAAAATGGTGGAGCTGAAGCCGTTTTACGAGGTGCTGGTGGGCGGCAGGACCTTCACCGCGCTGGCAAGTCAGAGCCTGACCCTGAAAGAGCTGCGCAGCTATCCCCTCATCTCCCTCAGCGACGAGAGCGTGACCCGCAGCCTGTACCGGCAGTTCTTCCTGGATCATGGCGCGGTCCTCAAGCCGGATACGGAAGGCCCCACCACCGCCCCAAATGCTTATTGGGACGGATACGGAAGCCGCCACTACCGACCAGATGCTCACGCTGGTCAAAAGCGAGCTGGGGCTTGCCTTTGTGCCGGAACCCATGGCGAAGGAAGCTCTGGAGCGGGGCGAGCTGGTGCAGCTCCACCTGCAGGAGATCATCCCGACCCGTTCGATCTGCCTTGTTTACGACCGCCACCGCCCGTTGAACACGGCGGCGCGGAAATTCCAGCAGATGCTGACCAAGGCAGACCCGCCCCGCCCGGCCGAATCGAAGCAGACCGAGAGCATCTCTTTTGTGTCCCAATAAAAGATGAGGCCGGGCGCTCACGGTACTGTCCTGGCTTCTGCCGGTTCTTCTAAGGCATAAAATGACCCCGGAGCGTTTGCTGTGATGCATCGCTCCGGGGTTTTGTGATGTTATGGGTTACTGGCCGCAGGAGTGCCCGCCGCAATGATGCTCACCGCAATGGTGGCCCTCGCCGTGGTCGTGGTGGTCGCAATGGGCGTTGGGGTCAAAGCGGAGCTTTCCGGCCAGATAGTCCGCAACTGCCGCTTCTGCCGGGCCGCTGATCCCGCCGAACAGCTGGATGCCTGCCTGTGCAAGGGCGTTCTGTGCCCCGGGGCCGATGCCGCCGCAGAACACCACATTGGCATTGTGCTGGGCCAGAAAGCCCACCAGTGCGCCGTGGCCCTGCCCGTTGGTGGAAACGACCTCGCTGGCCGTCACCTGTCCGTTTTCGACCTCGTAGAACTTGAACTCTGCCGTGTGGCCGAAGTGCTGGAATACCATACCGTTTTCATAAGGGATTGCAATCTTCATGGGGAATGTCTCCTTTTTTCTTTTCTTTTATTATAACATAACACAGGAGACAATAAAACCCCGGAACACGGGGTGATTTTCTGTGTTCCGGGAGTTTTTATGTGTTTTTTCTGACTGTGGTAATTGTGAGATAAAGAATATTATTACAAGTTGGGGAAAAGATTGTTGTTCGGATTTGCAGAAAGAACAATGGGGCAGGTCATATAATGTACATTATTTCCTGAATTAACAGCACAACTGATGGCAGTCAACTGATTGTCAGAAGTATAAAGATATACATAAGCGACATCTGCACCAGTTCGCCACTTTGTCATTACTGCTTCGCCGTAGTATTCATTTTCACTTTGAGCCTCAAACTTGTACGGATTGCTCGGTACCTTATATAACACCTGAAGAATGGCTATCTCGGACTTGGCATTTTGGATAACATCAGATGTCGTACACTGATACCATCCGTTTCCGGCGTTGGCAAAATATTCGTCTTTTTCGTTCTTATAGATTCTTTCGGTTCCGCCATCGTCCGAAAAACTCAAAAAAACTTTATCGCCTTTTGCTGCATATACAACCTGTGCTGTCTTCGTTACCTGGTTTGTCTTTCCGTTTACCACATTTAATGTACCGCTTACGTAAATATTGGTATCCGTGATTCCCTTTTTATTGAAGAGCGCTTTTGTTTTTGATGCATTCCAATTGGTCGGAAGCGTAGTGGTGCCATTCTCTTCAGAACCACCAGAAGTGTTCCCGGAGTTACCCTCGTCCGGCTTTGCAGGGGTGCTGGTGGATGTGTTGCCGCCGCCAGTAGAACCGCCATTGCCGCCATTGCCGGGGTTGGACGGCCCGTCATCGCCGCAGGCGGTCAGCATCGAAACGGCCATGGCTGCTGCGAGCAGGCAGACAGCTGCTTTTTTGAAAAGTCTCATAGTTGATACCTCCATCGTGTGTTCGGAGTACCCCAGAATGTGCTCCATTTACCATATAATACCCCCCCATGTATGTGTCAACTACAAAATTCAAATTTGTTATTTTTACGAAAACGATGTCGGATTTTGTGGCAAAATCACAAAAAACCTTCCCTGCCAATACAGCAGAGAAGGTCTTCCCTGAATTACAGTTCTCCCGTTTTCAGCTTGGCCAGCACCTCGTTCAGGCTGGTGCATTCCATGGTATACAGGCCGCGCATCTCATCGTCGGCGGGGAGCAGATCTGGCACCATGACGGTGACAAAGCCGCCGGCGGCACCGGCGCGGACACCGTTGTAGCTGTCCTCCAGCACCAGCGTGTGGGCGGGGGCGGTGCCCAGCTTTTCCGCCGCCAGCAGGAAGATCTCCGGGTCGGGCTTGGAGTGTTTGACCTGCTGGCCGGATACCAGCGCCTTGAAGTAGTGGGTCAGCCCCCAGTTGTTCAGGTTGCCCTCGATGACATGGACCCGGCTGGAGGAGGCCACTGCCATAGGGATGTGGTTGGCATCCAGCCAGGCCAGCAGCTCGTCCAGCCCCGGCTTTTTGGGCACCGGTTTCTGGAACTCCTCATCGGCCACCCGGTGCAGGCTGTCGATGATGGCGTTGGCATCGCAGTCCTCTCCGTAGAACTGCCGTACGATGTTACGGGAAGTTTCGCCAGCCGTGCCGCGTTCAGCCTCGGCAAGGCCTTCCTTGTACTCCAGACCCAGCGCCGCCAGCGCCGGTTCCCAGAAAGTGGCCCACATCCGCTCGGTGTCGAACATCAGGCCGTCCATATCAAAAATCACGCCGTTGATCATGGTAGAACTCCTTTTATTATAACCCTCTCCGTCATTGCTTCGCAATGCCACCTCTTGGGAAAGGTTTTCGCAAAACCAAAATCTAAAAGCCGCAATGGGCTCCCCCTTTGGGGGAGCTGGCAACGCCATCGGCGTTGACTGAGAGGGCTTATGGTTTCATTTTATCACAATTTGCGACAACTTACAGCCCCCAAACATGAAAGATTTTGCGTTTCCTTGCAAATCCGGCTCATGCTACTATAATAGAAAACAACATTCGGCATTTCAGGTGCGGGCGCGTGCCGCGCAAAATCTGCTGTGTGAGATCAGAAAAGAGGGAAATATATCATGTTGGATATCAAGATCACTCGTACCACTTCTCCCAAGGAGAAGCCCCAGGACGAGACCAAGCTGGGCTTCGGCAAGAAATTTACCGACCACATGTTTGTGATGGATTATACCGAGGGCGAGGGCTGGCACGATGCCCGCATCGTCCCCTATGCACCCTTCCCGCTGGACCCGGCCACGGTGGTGTTCCACTATGCGCAGGAGATCTTTGAGGGCATGAAGGCTTACCGCACCGCGGATGACACCATTCAGCTGTTCCGCCCCGAGTGCAATGCAAAGCGTTTCCAGGATTCCGCCGACCGTCTGTGCATCCCCAAGATCCCAGAGGAGGATTTTGTGCAGGCTGTTGAGGCTCTGGTGGATGTGGAGCGCGACTGGGTGCCCCATACCGATGGTGCTTCCCTGTACATCCGTCCCTTCATTTTTGCAAATGATGTGGGTCTGGGCGTGCACGCTTCCAAGCACTATATCTTCTGCATCATCTGTGCTCCCTCCGGCGCTTACTACGCCGAGGGCATCAACCCCGTCCGCATCTACGTTGAGGATGAATACATCCGTGCCGCCCCCGGCCTGACCGGCTTCACTAAGTGCGGCGGCAACTACGCTGCTTCCATCAAGGCCGGTGAGCTGGCCGAGGAGCAGGGCTACGCACAGGTGCTGTGGCTGGACGGCGTGGAGAAGAAGTACGTTGAAGAAGTCGGCAGCATGAACATCATGTTCAAGATCGACGGCAAGGTCTACACCGCTGCAACCGTCGGCACCGTTCTGCCCGGCGTTACCCGCCGCAGCTGCATCGAGCTGCTGAAGGATTGGGGCTATGATGTCATCGAGGGCAAGCTGGCCATTGCGGACATCATGCAGGCCGCCCGCGAGGGCAAGCTGGAAGAGGTCTTCGGCACTGGTACCGCCGCAGTCGTCTCCCCTGTCAAGGAGCTGGTCTGGAAGGGCGAGCACGCCTACATTGGCGATGGCAAGATCGGCCCTGTGACCCAGAAGCTGTACGATACCATGACCGGGATGCAGTGGGGCAAGATCCCCGATACCAAGGGCTGGATCGTTCCGGTTGAGAAGAAGTATTGATCCTTCCCGCGCTTCTCTCTGTTCAGAATCTTTGCAAACGCCGCCGGGTGGGAATGCCGCCGGGCGGCGTTTGCCGTATCATAGAACCTCTCAGCCGCCTACGGCGGCAGCTCCCCTAGTTAGGGAAGCCAAGTTTACGATACCGTTTTCTTGCCTCTCCTGCTAGGAGAGGTGGCAATGCGAAGCATTGACGGAGAGGTTTTGTTCCCCGATTGCTTTTCCGCCTGCACAGTGCTAGACTATGTGCAGAAAAACAGAAACGAGAGGGAACTGGAATATGGTCAAAAAATGGAGCGTCAGCTATCCTGCGGTGAACGGTGTGGAGCAGCGCCGGGTGTATGTCTACCTGCCCACCATGTACGAAGCCGACCCAGAGCGCCGGTATCCGGTGCTGTATATGTTCGACGGCCAGAATGTGTTCTTTGATGCGGATGCCACCTACGGCAAGAGCTGGGGCGTGGCGGATTATCTGGACTACACCGATACCCCGCTCATCGTGGCGGCAGTGGAGTGCAATGCAGGCCCCAACAACGAGCGCCTTGTGGAGTATTCGCCCTACCGCTTCGATGACCCGACCTATGGCCACTTTGACGGCAAGGGGCAGGCGACCATGAGCTGGTTCATCCACCGGTTCAAGCCCTTCATTGACCACAATTTCCGCACCCTGCCGGACCGGGAGCACACGTTTATTGGCGGCAGCTCCATGGGCGGCCTGATGAGCCTGTACGCCCTGCTGCAGTATAACGATACCTTCAGCCGCGCGGCAGCCCTGTCGCCGTCGATCTGGGTGTCTCCTGAAAAGCTCAGCGGTCTGGTGGGCCGCGCAAAGCTGGAGCCCGGCACGGTGCTCTACATGGACTACGGTTCCCAGGAGATGGGCAGCCACGAGGGAATGCGCAGGGAATTTGCCGAGATGTGCAGCAAGATCATGGTCCGGGGCATCCACCTGACCAGCCGCCTGGTGCCCGGCGGCACCCACAGCGAAGCCAGCTGGGAAAAGCAGCTGCCGTTCGTGTTCCATACTTTGATGTACGAGTTGGACTGAACCTCTCCGTCATCCCTTCGGGATGCCACCTCTCCTGGTAAGAGAGGCGCGGAGCGCCTGAGAGGTTTTTTATAGAGGAGGGAAACCAGATGGAAACACAATACTTCAAGGATTACAGCCCCGCACTGGGCCGGGAGATGGAATGCAAGGTCTACGGCCACGCAGGCCGCCCCATGCTCTTTATCCCCTGTCAGGATGGCCGTTTCTTCGACTTTGAGGACTTCCACATGGCCGGTACGCTGGCACCGTGGATCGAATCCGGGCAGATCATGGTCATCTCCATCGACACCATCGATCAGGAGACCTGGTCCGACACCAACGGCGACCCCTACTGGCGGATCCGCCGCTATGAGCAGTGGATCCGCTACATCGTGGAGGAAGTTGTGCCCAAGATCCAGTATATCGCCAAGGAGCGCAACGGCTGGGACAGCCTCCCCGGCGTGATCGCCTTTGGCTGCAGCCTGGGCGCGACCCATGCCGTCAACCTCTACCTGCGGTTCCCCTATCTTTTCGATGGTTGTCTGGCCCTCAGCGGCATCTACACCGCAAAATACGGCTTTGGCGATTACATGGACGAGGTGGTCTACCAGAACTCCCCTGTGGACTATATGGCCAATTTCCCCACCGACCACCCCTATATGGACCTCTACCGCAGCAGGAAGGCGGTTATCTGCTGCGGTCAGGGCGCTTGGGAGCAGCCCGATACCACCCGGCAGCTCAAGCAGATCTTTGAGCAGAAAGGCATCCCTGTCTGGGTGGACCTGTGGGGCTATGATGTCAAGCACGACTGGGATTGGTGGTATCAGCAGGTCGTGTATTATATGCCTTATATTCTAGGATAAAAGAGGAATCATCAAGCTATGCAGAACTTTATCTTTATCTCCCCCAATTTCCCCACCAACTACTGGCAGTTCTGCCGGGAGCTGAAAAATAACGGCATGAACGTGCTGGGCATCGGTGACCAGCCCTATGATGAGCTGAAGCCGGAGCTGAAAGACAGCCTGAACGAATACTATAAGGTCGGCAGTCTGGAGAATTATGACGAGGTCTACCGGGCGGTGGCGTTCTTCGCCTTCAAGTATGGCCGCATCGACTGGCTGGAATCCAACAACGAGTACTGGCTGGAGCGGGATGCGGCCCTGCGCACGGACTTCAACATCAAGTCCGGCTTCCAAACCGAGGATATGCCCCGCATCAAGTACAAGAGCAAGATGAAGGAGTATTACCAGAAGGCCGGCATCGCCACCGCACGTTACCACATGGTGGACGACCTGGAGGGCTGCAGGAAGTTCATCGACGAGGTGGGCTATCCGGTGGTGGTCAAGCCGGACAACGGTGTGGGTGCCTCCGATACCCATAAGCTGTCCAGCGATGAGGAGCTGAAGCGCTTCCTGCTCTACAAGAGCACCTATCACCCCGACCTCTCCTACATCATGGAGGAGTTCGTCCATGCCGAGGTCAACAGCTACGATGCCATCATTGACGGCAGCGGCAACCCCATCTTTGAGGCGGGCAACGTCAGCCCGGTGTCCATCATGGACATCGTCAACGACAGCGATAACTCCATCTACTATATCATCAAGGACCTGCCCGAGGATACCCGCGCCGCCGGACGTGCCGCCGTCAGGAGCTTTGGCGTGAAGAGCCGGTTCGTCCACTTTGAGTTCTTCCGCATGACCGAGGATCAGGTCGGCATGGGCAAAAAGGGCCAGCTCGTGGCGCTGGAGGTCAATATGCGCCCCTGCGGCGGCTTTACCCCGGATATGATCAACTTTGCCCGCTCCACCAACGTGTACAAGATCTGGGCGGATATGATCGCCTTCGGCGGCACGGATATGCCAGTGGGTGAGCACTACTACTGCCCCTTTGCAGGCCGCCGCGATGGCAAAAACTTTGTGTACAGCCATGAGCAGATCATGCAGAAGTACCAGAAGAATATGCGGATGGTGGACCGCATCCCCGAGGCTCTGTCCGGTGCCATGGGCAACCAGATGTACGTTGCAACCTTCTCCACCCGCGAAGAGATGGAGCAGTTCTACTCCGATGTGCTGGCTGTGAACGACCCTGTCAACGCCAAGGTGCAGAAGGAGCTGGCCGAGGTGCTGGCACTGGGCGAGCCCACCACCACCGCCCTCACCGAAAAGCCGAACCTCTCCCCCGCCGTGAAGCCCACCACGGCTGTGACCAAGACCCCCACCCGCGCCGTTACAAAGACAGCACGGAAGAGAAAGTGACCAGAAGCTAGAGAACAGCCCCGGGACGTTTCACATGGGAACGTGCCGGGGCTGTTCTCATGTTGGAGAATTTTTTTTTTTCGATAACCAGTTGACAAATTGCGGGGGAGGGGGTAATCTTGAAAAAAGATGGGAATATCCACATCAAGAAATGGGAGAAAATAGTATGAAAATCTGGAAGCGTTTTGCGGCCGGTTTGTTGACGGCCGCACTGACACTATCCCTGCTTACGGCCTGCGGCGATAGCGGCGGTGGAAGTAATGGCGGTGGAAACAGTGGGAATGCAAATCCGCCTGCGGCTTCAACTGGTGGGCAGGATAATGAAAGTTCTTCTGATTCTACAATACAAGAGCCGGATAAAACGCTCACATGGGCAAATTCTAAAACGAATGCATATTTTAGCCGCCTGGGTGTGACACGGGAGAATTTTTATGCCGAATTGGAAAGTCAGCAGGGCGGACGAAACTTTGCATTCCGTGTTAGCGCACGTGGAAATCGCGCTAGTTATACGGTCATAGAAGATGATTGTACCTGCTCTGTGGATGAACAAGGCAATGTATATTGGTTTGATGGTGCGAATAAAGAGGTGAACGTGGATAAGGCGGGAACCTCTGCTGCCCAGAATAAAACTAAACAGATCAAACAAAACGTGTACGGCTATGTGATGATTCCCAAGGCCAACGAAGTGGTTTCGATTACCGCCGGGGAATATCAGGGGGCCTATATGGAAAGCGTCCGTGTTGCCAGCGCGGAAGCTGGCGTGGGCACTTATGATTATGTGTTTGATGGAGATAATCTGGCCTTTATCATCATGCAGCATTATGGCGTAAAAAATACGATAACGACCCTCTATGCGAACCCGTCAGACAAAGTGATCGGCTTCCCGGATTGGTATTCTGAAAATATTGGTGCATCCAAAGCAAGCTAATATTTCAAGGCTAAGGGTATGACGGAAAATAACCTCTATGTTGATATGCAGCTGATCAACTATTCTAACGGACATATCATCCTTACGGCACGGGGAAAAGAAGCATTTGAGCTGGGAACAAACACCCTGAACCCGCCAGATGGAAGCGGCAGCTATATTGACGCAGTCGGAAATATCTATGGCTTTTACTGCCTGAACAAAATTTACTTTAAGCAGGGAACCACTGTGGAAAATCCGCAAGAGGAACAGAATATCCGTACTGCTGGCGGATATTTTATGATTCCGAGCGCATCGAATTGTTACTGGTACAGCATGGGAACCAGTAAGGTAGATGGAAAGGAATACTATACGGAGGTTTTCCAGACTGGTACTACAAATCATCCCGATGAGTCGTATGAATATCTCTTCCAGGGAAATGAATTGGTATATATGCGCCATGGAGGAGCAACGATAAAGGTCAACGAAATATCGGGAACACCGCGCACAGACCTGCTGAAGATTCCAGATGGATATACCGATACAACAAATAGTTAAAATGAAAACCAGCCCCGGAAGTGCACAAAAAGCGGCTTCCGGGGCTGATTTTACTTCTTTATAAAAATTCTGTCGGGCTTAGATTACGGAGCCGGGCAAAGGCTTCATCCAGCGAAAATAGAATAAATCAAGATTTGTCCCCTGCTTCAGAATGTGATATACTGTTCCCAAAGAAAGAGAACGAGGTATTGCTGTTATGAAAATTCCTGCAAATGGCTTCACCCACGCCGGCAAGTTCCATGCGGACGACGTGTTTGCAACGGCGCTGCTGCAGATCATCCGGCCGGACATCCGGATCACCCGCGGCTTTGTGGTGCCGGACGATTTCGACGGCATCGTGTACGATATCGGTTTTGGAATGTTCGATCACCATCAGGAGCCCCGAGAGTACCGCGCCAATGGCATCCCCTATGCGGCCTTCGGCCTGCTGTGGCGGGTGCTGGGCCCGGGGCTGGTGGGGGAGCGTCAGGCCCGGCTCATCGATGAAAACTTTATCCAGCCTCTTGACCTGAACGATAACACCGGCGAGCAGAACAGCCTGTGCGATGCCATCGGCTTCTTCAACCCGGTGTGGGATTCCAAGGAGGATCAGGACACCTGCTTCTTTAAGGCGGTGGCTGTGGCAAAGCAGATCCTGGAAAACCAGATCGAGAGCGCGAACGCCGTGAACCGCGCCGACGAAAAGGTCCAGCAGGCCTATAAGAACTCCCGGGACGGCATCGTGATCCTGCCCTGCTACCTGCCCTGGAAGAATGGCCTGTACAAGACCGATGCCCTCTTCGTCATCTACCCCAGCCAGCGCGGCGGGTGGAGCGCCCAGTGCGTGACCGACCACAAGACCAAAAAGCCGAAGCTGCCCTTCCCCCAGAGCTGGGCGGGCCAGCCGCAGGAGGTCATTGAGCAGAAGAGCGGCATCGAGGGCATCAGCTTCTGCCACGCCAGCCGGTTCCTCATCACCGCAAAGGACAAGGAGACGGCGCTGGCCGCCTGCCGTCAGGTGCTGAAAAACAACGGGAGACTGTGATATGAGCGGGGAAGCGGAGAAGACGGAGCGGGCCTATGTCTATATGGTGCGCTGCGCAGGCGGCCAACTCTACACGGGCTGGACAAATGACCCGGCCAGCCGCCTGCACGCCCACAAGAGCGGGAAGGGAGCCAAGTGCACCCGTGCGCTGGGGGCACAGCGGTTCGCGTATCTGGAACGGTGCACAGACAAATCTGCCGCCCTGCGCCGGGAAGCAGCCCTGAAAAAGCTGACCAAGGCGCAGAAGGAAGCCCTGTGCGCCGAATGGGCTGAGAAGAACCTGCCCCGGCTCTCGCTGGCCACCCGGGCCGATGCGGCGGAGATCCTGGACATCTACAACTGGTATGTCCTGCACCATACCGCCACCTTTCAGGTAACGCCCTCTTCCCTGCCGGAGTATGAGGACTGGGTGGAAAGCACCCGTGCGCTGATCCCTCTGCTGCTGGCCCGGGATGGGGACGGGAAGCTGCTGGGCTACGCCTGCGCCCACCGCTACCACCCCCGGGAGGCCTACGACTGGGCTGTGGAGAGCACCATCTACTGTGCCCCCGATGCCCGGGGCTTTGGTGTGGGGGATACCCTCTACCGCGCCCTGCTGGATATTCTGGACGGGATGGGTTACTGGAATGTCTACGCCCTTGTGGCAGACCCCAACCCCGCCAGTGAGCGTATCCATGCCCGCTTGGGCTTCACCTGCGTGGGCCGTGAGCCCCACACTGCCTATAAGTTCGGCTGGCTGGGCCTGTCCACCTGGTGGCTGCCCCTGCGCAGGGGCAATGAAAAGCCGGAGCCCACCCACCCGCTGACACAGGAACAGGTAGAGGAGATCCTGGGAAGATACCAGGCATAAGAAAGCGTCCTTCGGGGCGCTTTTTTGCATTTCATATATACATTTTAACTGCATAAAATTTGAATATAAACAAGTAATACTGCATAAACATACAAAGTGTAACAAATCCGGCCGCAAATGCGCGGCATGTTTGGCAGTTTTCAGCATTGACGGAAAAGCCGCGCGGCGTATAATAAAAGCATCAACCGCGAATCAAAGACAGAGGATGCGAAGGGAAAGTGCGCATCAGGGTACAAAAGTGTATTTTTATTAAAAGGAGCGCGTTTATTATGAAAAAGGAAAACATTAAAAAAGTCGTTCTGGCCTACTCCGGTGGTCTGGATACCTCCATCATCATTCCCTGGCTGAAGGAAAACTACAACAACTGCGAAGTCGTCGCCGTTTCCGGTGACGTGGGCCAGGGCACCGAGCTGGACGGCCTGGAGGAAAAGGCCAAGGCTACCGGCGCTTCCAAGCTGTACGTCCTGGATCTGAAGAAGGACTTTGTGGAGAACTACATCTTCCCCACCCTGAAGTTTGGTGCAAAGTACGAGGACTACCTGCTGGGCACCAGCTTTGCACGCCCCTGCATTGCAAAGGCTCTGGCCGATATCGCCATTAAGGAAGGCGCAGATGCCATCTGCCACGGCTGCACCGGCAAGGGCAACGATCAGGTGCGTTTTGAGCTGACCCTCAAGGCCCTGTGCCCCGATATGGCCATCATTGCTCCCTGGCGTGAGTGGGACATCAAGAGCCGTGACGAGGAGATCGACTACGCCGAGGCTCACCACATCCCCCTGAAGATCAACCGCGAGACCAACTACTCCAAGGACAAGAACCTGTGGCATCTGAGCCACGAGGGCCTGGATCTGGAGAGCCCCGCCAACGAGCCCCAGTACAACCACCCCGGTTTCCTGGAGCTGGGTGTCAGCCCTGAGCAGGCTCCCGACACCCCGACCTATGTGACCATCCACTTTGAAAAGGGCGTTCCCACTGCCGTGGACGGCAAGGAGATGGGCGCTGTGGAGCTGGTGGAGTACCTGAACAAGCTGGGCGGCGAGAACGGCATCGGCCTGCTGGATATCGTGGAGAACCGTCTGGTGGGCATGAAGAGCCGCGGCGTGTACGAGACCCCCGGCGGTGCCATCCTGTACAAGGCCATCAATGTTCTGGAGACCATCACCCTGGACAAGGAGAGCGCACACCTCAAGGAGCAGCTGGCTCAGAAGTATGCCGACATCGTCTACAACGGCCAGTGGTTCACCCCGCTGCGTGAGGCTCTGGATGCTTTTGCCAACAGCCTGGCAAAGACCGTGACTGGCGATGTGAAGCTGAAGCTGTACAAGGGCAACATGATCAACGCTGGTGTCACCTCTCCGTTCACCCTGTACGATGAGCAGACCGCTTCCTTTGGTGAGGACGAGGATTACAACCAGGCAGATGCAGCAGGCTTCATCAACCTGTTCGGCCTGTCCATCAAGGAGCGCGCAAAGCTGTCCAAGAGCTGGCCCGAGGTCAAGGAATAACCTGCTTACCATCCCCTTTGGCGTGTTTTTTACACTTTCACGCTGAAGGCTCAAATTACCGGCATCATTGCTGGCGGCACCGCCGCGGGAGCTTTTTCCCCTGCGGCGGCTTTGCCGTTTCTATAGAGGAGTTTCTTTTATGGCAGAACAACTTTGGAAGGGCCGTTTCTCCAAGGCGGTCGATTCCCGCGTCAACGACTTCAACTCTTCCATCCGCTTCGACCAGCGGATGATCGCGCAGGATATGCGCGGCAGCGGCGTCCACGCCGCCATGCTGGCAAAGCAGGGCATCATCTCCGAGAAGGACTGCGAGGATATTCTGAGCGGTCTGGCCTCCATCGCGGATGACCTGGCCTCCGGCGCTCTCACCATCGACCCCAACGCCGAGGACGTCCATACCTTCGTGGAGCAGACCCTCACCGCCCGCATCGGCGACGCCGGCAAGCGCCTGCACACCGGCCGCAGCCGGAACGACCAGGTGGCGCTGGACATCCGCCTGACTCTGCGGGACTACAGCCACACCCTGCAGGCTTACATCGTGGAGCTGGTCAGGGTCATCTGCAGGAAGGCCGCCGAGAACACCACCGCCGTCATGCCCGGCTACACCCACCTGCAGCGCGCCCAGCCCATCACCTTCGGCCACGCCCTGATGGCCTATGCATGGATGCTGCTGCGCGATCTGCAGCGCTTCGAGGACGCCACCGCCCGGATGGACGCCCAGTGTCCGCTGGGCTCCGGCGCTCTGGCCGGTACGACCTACCCGCTGGACCGTCAGTTCACCGCCGAAAAGCTGGGCTTTGCGGCACCCTGCCCCAACAGCCTTGACGGGGTGTCCGACCGTGACTTCTGCATCGAGCTGGCAAACGCCATCTCCATCTGCATGATGCACCTGTCCCGCCTGTCCGAAGAGATCATCCTCTGGTGCAGCTGGGAGTTCAAGTTCATCGAGCTGGACGATGCCTTTACCACCGGCTCCTCCATCATGCCCCAGAAGAAGAACCCCGATGTCACCGAGCTGATCCGCGGCAAGACCGGCCGCGTCTACGGTGACCTGAACACCCTGCTGGTGATGATGAAGGGCATTCCTCTGGCCTACAACAAGGATATGCAGGAGGACAAGGAAGCCATCTTCGATGCAGTGGATACGCTGGAGCTGTGCCTCAAGACCGTCACCCCCATGCTGGACACCATGAAGACCCTGCCTGCCAACATGCGCCGCGCTGCCGCCAAGGGCTTTATCAACGCCACCGACTGCGCCGACTACCTGACCAAGAAGGGGATGCCCTTCCGGGATGCCTACAAGCTGACCGGCTGCATGGTCTCCGACTGCATCGCAAAGGATAAGACCCTGGAGGAACTGACCCTTGACGAGTTCAAGGGATACAGCGCCCTGTTCGAGAACGATATCTATGATGCCATCGACCTCATCAAGTGCTGTGAGGGCCGCACCAGCTACGGCGGCCCCAGCGAGGCAAGCGTCAACAACCAGATCCGGCTGGCCATGGACCAGCTGGCCGCATGGGAGGCGAACAACGCATGAGCGTAAAGGTCTTTATCGACGGCTCCGCAGGCACCACGGGTCTGCGCATTGCCGACCGTCTGGCTGCCCGGCCCGAAATTGAACTGCTCTCCATCTCCGAGGAGGGCCGCAAGGACGTGAACGAGCGGGCAAAGGTCATCAATTCGGCTGACCTCGCCTTCCTCTGCCTGCCGGATGCCGCCTCCAGAGAGGTCATGCCCCTGCTCCGTCCGGATGTCAAGGTGCTGGATACTTCCACGGCTTTCCGCACGGATCCCAACTGGGTCTACGGCTTCCCGGAACTCAGGGGCCAGAAGGAAAAGATCAAAAACGCCTGCCGCGTGGCGGTGCCAGGCTGCTATGCCAGCGGGTTTATCAGCATCATGCGGCCTCTGGTGGAGCTGGGCCTTGCCGGAGCGGGTGATTTTTACAGCTGCACCGGTATTTCCGGCTATTCCGGCGGCGGCAAAAAGATGATCGCTGATTACGAAAGCCCCGACCGTCCGGCCCACAGCAAGCTGGATGCACCCAAGAGCTACGGTCTGAGCCTTGCCCATAAGCATCTGCCCGAGATGCAGAAGATCAGCGGGCTGGCAAACCCGCCCGCCTTTGTGCCTGTGGTCTGCGATTATTACAGCGGGATGCAGGTGCTGGTGCCCTTCCAGCCGGTCTGGGGCGGTGCCGAAAAGGTGGCCGCAGGGCTGGCGGAGTATTACAGGGATGCCGCCACCATCAAGGTACACGCCCTGAACGAGCCGCTGCCCGAGAACGGCCTGTATTCCAATGCCATGGCCGGTACCGACCGCATGGAGCTGTACAGCACCGTGAACGCCGCCGGGGATCAGATGATGCTGGTCTCCCTGTTTGATAATCTGGGCAAGGGCTCGTCCGGCGCGGCAGTCCAGTGTATGAATCTGATGCTGGGTCTGCCGGAGACCCAGGGGTTGGAATAAAAACTCCCTTCGTCTGCTCACGGTGTTTGCATCCACCTCCCTCGAAGAGGGAGGCTTTTGCAGCTGACGGTTACGCAAAGGCTCCCTCCGTGAGGGAGCTGGCACGGCGAATGCCGTGACTGAGGGAGTATTTCTTTGTGGGAAAGGAAAATCGTTATGCAGTATAAGGAAGTTGCGGGCGGCATCTGTGCCCCCAAGGGCTTTGCAGCGGCTGGCGTGCATTGCGGCATCCGCGCAAACCATAATGAAAAATACGATCTGGCACTCATCAAGGCGGAGGTGCGCTGTGCCGCCGCCGGTGTCTACACCACCAATAAGGTCTGTGGTGCGCCCATCAAGGTGGACCGCGCCCACCTGAAGGACGGCTATGCACAGGCCATCCTTGTGAACAGCGGCAACGCCAACACCTGCGCCGCCAACGGCGTGGCTCTGGCCGAGGAGTGCTGTGCGCTGGTGGGCGAGGCACTGCACATCCCTGCCGAGGATGTGCTGCCCGCCTCCACCGGTGTCATTGGCCAGCCCATGGTCATTGACCCCTTTGCCCGGGGAATCCCTGCCGCTGCCGCAAAGCTGGCGGCCACTGCGCAGGGCAGCACCGATGCGGCCACGGCCATTATGACCACCGATACCCACAAAAAGGAGTACGCCATCCAGTTTGAGCTGGGCGGCAAGACCTGCACCGTGGGTGCCATTGGCAAGGGCAGCGGCATGATCGCCCCCAACATGGCCACCATGCTGGCCTTCTACACCACCGATGCCGCCGTTTCCCCCGCTCTGCTGGAAAAGGCCCTCAAGACCGTGGTGCCCGGTACCTACAACCAGATGAGCGTGGATCTGGACACCTCCACCAACGATACCCTGATCATCATGGCTTCCGGTCTGGCCGGAAACCCCGAGATCTGCGAAGAGAACGCCGACTACGATGCTTTTGTGGCGGCCCTGACCGCCATTGCTGAGCACATGTGCGCCGAGCACGCCGGTGACGGCGAGGGTGCCACCCACCTCATCACCTGCGAGGTGACCCACGCCCCCGACCTGAAAACGGCCCGTGCCGTCAGCCGCAGCGTGGTCTGCTCCAACCTGTTCAAGGCTGCTGTCTTTGGCCGCGATGCCAACTGGGGCCGCATCCTCTGCGCCATCGGCTACACCCCCGGAGATTTCTCCATCGACAAGGTCTGTGTCTGGCTGAGCAGTGCCGCAGGTGAGGTCTATGTCTGCGAGAACGCCGCCTACCACCCCTACAGCGAGGACGAGGCTGCCAAAGTTCTGGCGGAGCATGATATCCTTGTCAAGGTGGATATGGGTACCGGCGATGCCAGCGCCAAGGCATGGGGCTGTGATCTGACTTATGATTATGTGAAGATCAACGGGGATTATCGGACCTGATAAAACTCCCCCAGTCGCCTGCGGCGACAGCCCCCTCAAGGAAGGGGTCTGAAAGCCTCCCTCTTTGAGGGAGGTGGCATCGCGCAGCGATGACGGAAGGAGTTTGTCTGGTGGAAAATGAATGCCGGAGCAAGTGTGCTGGCGGCAAGGAGAGTATATGAAAAACGAAGAAATGGCCCTCCTGTTTTCGGAGGCGACCCCTTACATCCAGAAATACCATGGCAAGACCATGGTCATCAAATACGGCGGCAACGCCATGATCAACGAGACGCTGAAAAACGCCGTGATGAACGACCTTGTCACCCTGACCCTGCTGGGGGTGCGGGTGGTGCTGGTGCACGGCGGCGGCCCGGCCATCAACGAGATGTTGAAAAAAGTCGGCGTGGAGAGCCATTTCAACAACGGTCTGCGCGTGACCGATGACGCTACCATGGAGATCGTTCAGCAGGTGCTGGCCGGTAAGGTGAACAAGGACCTTGTGGCAAAGCTGCGCGGCCGCGGCGTGGGCCTGTGCGGCATGGACGGCCAGATGCTCCGCTGCACCGAGCTGGACCCCGCGCTGGGCCATGTGGGCGAGATCATCCATGTGGACCCCACCCTGATCTCTACCCTGCTGGATGGCGGCTATATCCCCGTGATCGCAACGGTGGGCATGGACGATCTGGGCCAGGCCTATAATGTCAACGCCGACACCGCTGCCGCACAGATCGCCATTGCCCTCAAGGCCGAGAAGCTGGTTTCCATGACCGATATCGCCGGCCTGCTGCGGGATAAGGACGATGAGACTACCCTGATCCCCGAGGTGGAGGTCAGCGAGATCGAGGGCTACAAGGCTGCCGGCATCATTGCGGGCGGCATGATCCCCAAAATCGGCGGCATGGCCGATGCCATCTATCAGGGAGTCCACGAGGCGGTCATCATCGATGGCCGTGTGCCCCACTCCATCCTGCTGGAGCTGTTCTCCAACCGGGGCTCCGGCACCCGGTTCTACCGCCGCAGCCATCAGGAATAAGGCTTGCTGAAAATTATATCGGGCGATATAATAAAGATGAATAGGCTCCCCCTTTGGGGGCAACGACGACGACCGCCGCCAGTGGCGGGAACAGGGAGGAGCTGGTGGGGGACTTCTGGCCC
>OBZR01000349.1_pt1 | contig 29904 bp, 44 predicted proteins | sample 1495541 | NCBI WGS metagenome assembly OBZR01 (sample SAMEA2580240, study PRJEB22360) | human gut metagenome | biome: human gut; feature: human-associated habitat; material: faeces | place: Denmark | collected 2008/2010 | reverse complement strand
TGCACATATTTTCACACGCGATATTTGAAAAACAAGAAAGAGAGAAATTTTCCAATGGAATATAGAGGTATAGAGTATCTCAGAACAAAGCTAGCGACATACGAACAAAGGGCTAAGATGCGATACAAGCATTATGCGATGAAGTACAACGACGCTCAAATTGGCATCACAATACCGCCAGAAATCAGACAAAAATATAGGTCGGTTTTAGGTTGGTGTACTAAAGGTGTAGATGCTCTAGCTGACCGACTTGTGTTTCGAGAATTTGCTAATGATGACTTCAATGTAAATGAGATATTTGCGGATAACAACCCAGATATCTTTTTTGATAGTGCCATTTTATCAGCTTTGGTTACATCTTGCGCTTTTGTCTATGTCTCAAAAGGTGATGATGATAATGTTCGACTACAAGTTATCGAGGCTAACAATGCAACTGGTATTATTGACCCAATAACAGGTCTATTGACCGAGGGTTACGCAGTACTTAACCGTGACGATTTAGGCAATCCAACGCTTGAGGCACATTTTACAGCAGGTCGTACCGATTACTATTCAAAAGCTGATTCCAACGTAATATCAATCACTAATGACGTGGAATATCCGTTGTTAGTCCCAGTCATCCACAGGCCTGATGCTGTCCGTCCTTTCGGTCGTTCTCGCATAACTCGTGCTGGCATGTATTGGCAAAAATACGCTAAACGTACACTTGAACGTGCAGATGTCACTGCTGAATTTTATTCATTCCCACAAAAATACGTAACCGGCATTAGTTCAGATGCAGAGGCTATGGATAGTTGGAAAGCTACTGTATCGTCAATGCTACAATTCACGAGCGACAATAACGGCGATAAACCAACGCTTGGACAATTCACCACAGCTAGTATGTCGCCTTTCACGGAACAGTTGCGGACTGCTGCGGCTGGATTTTCTGGCGAAACTGGATTGACTTTGGACGATTTGGGATTTGTCTCAGAAAATCCATCAAGCGTTGAGGCGATTAAGGCGAGTCACGAGAATTTACGACTAGCAGGTCGTAAGGCGCAACGATCATTAGGCTCAGGTCTATTAAATGTTGCTTATATCGCAGCTTGTTTGCGAGATGATACACCGTATTTGCGTTATCAATTCAACAAGACTGTGCCGAAATGGGAACCATTGTTCGAGGCTGATGCAAGCGCGTTGTCAGCTATTGGAGATGGTGCTCTTAAAATTAACCAAGCTCTTGATGGATATATCGATAAAGAGGTCATGCGAGATATAACAGGTATCAAGGGGGCGGAATGATGGACGATATTGTACCTAGATTACTAGAGAAGATACAATCAGACTTTACAGCTCAGTCATTAGCGAGCGATAAATTAAAAACATCCTTAAAATTGCTCAAAAGTAGAAAAGCTGATTATTTGACCGTCAATGATTTTGCGATTGAAGTTGGTAGTATTTTGTCAAGTGTTTTTGGAAACAACATCACTGCTGATGTACTACCAGACGGAAGAATGTACTATAACATCGCTGAGCGCATCCTAAACCCTACCATGACTAATAACTTTAGTCTAATATCTGACTTTTCGTCAGAGGTTCAATCTTTACTAAACGAATCAGCAGGCATCAATATTAGAGCGAAAACTCCAGACATTAATCAATCTCGCATAGATGGTATTATTGACCGTTTAGCAGATGCTGACGACTTTGAGGCAATCAAGTGGATATTAGACGACCCTATTATTAATTTTTGTCAAAGCGTGGTAGATGATGCTGTAAAAGCTAACGCCGATTTTCATTATGATGCAGGTCTTAAACCAGTCATCACTAGACGACTTGGCGGAGATGCTTGCGCTTGGTGTCGTAACTTAGCTGGAAGCTATGAGTATCATAGTGAGCCTGAGGACGTGTATAGACGACACGAACGCTGTCGGTGTACTGTTGATTATAAGCCGGATAAGAAAAAACGTCAAAACGTATGGACTAAGGTTATTAGAGACACAGCTGAAATTGAGCGTCGCAAAACTTTGAATTTGAGAGAGTAGGTGGTCTGATATCTCCCAGCGATAGGGTCATCATGCAAGAATGGAAGGGATTGAATGGCTGAAAATAAAAAAATTGGCAATCAACTCCCGACAACATCGGTAATACTGCCATACGAAGATAGTCTATATCAACAAGCAATAGACCTGTATCAAAAAACTGGACGCAACTGTTACGAGTGGCAGTTAAATATGTTGAAAGACATAATGGCTACTCAAGATGACGGATTGTGGACTCACCAAAAATTTGGTTACTCCATTCCACGGCGAAACGGTAAGACTGAAATCATCTACATGTTGGAATTTTGGGCGCTTGAAAAAGGCCTTAAAATCTTACATACGGCACACCGCATTAGCACGTCACATGCATCGTTTGAGGCTTTAAAAAAATACCTTGAAGATGCTGGTTACGTTGACGGAGAAGATTTTAACTCTATCAAAGGTAAGGGCCAAGAAAGAATTGAACTCTATGAATCTGGTGGAGTTATCCAATTCAGAACACGTACATCAAGCGGTGGTCTTGGTGAAGGATTTGACTTGCTTGTCATTGATGAAGCGCAAGAGTACACCACCGAGCAAGAATCTGCACTTAAATACACGGTAACTGATAGTGATAATCCTATGACGGTAATGTGTGGTACGCCACCAACACCGGTGTCAAGCGGTACGGTATTCACTAGCTATCGTGAAAAGTGCTTATTCGGTCAATCAAAATACGCTGGATGGGCTGAGTGGTCTGTTGAGGAAACGAAAGATATTAACGACGTTGACGCGTGGTATCATTCTAACCCCTCGATGGGCTATCACCTCAATGAGCGTAAAATTGAAGCCGAGCTTGGCGAAGATGAACTTGACCACAACATTCAGCGTCTTGGATATTGGCCTAAGTACAACCAAAAGTCTGCTATCTCGGAAAAAGAGTGGGCAGGCTTGAAAGTTAGCGTCCTGCCAGTGCTTAAAGGTAACCTGAACGTTGGTATTAAGTTTGGTGTTGACGGTACTAATGTAGCTATGAGTATATCCGTTAGAACTCTGTCAGGTAAGGTGTTCGTTGAAGTTATTGACTGTAGGTCTGTCAGAGATGGCAATCAATGGATAATTAATTTCTTGAAAACAGCGAATTATGACAGCGTTGTAATTGACGGCGCTAGTGGTCAAAGTCTTTTAGCACAAGAAATGAAAGATTTTAGACTAAATACGCCAATTTTGCCAACAGTCAAAGAAATCATCAATGCCAATACGTCTTGGGAACAAGGTATTTATCAAAAATCAATATGTCACAAAGACCAACCGTCTCTCACAAAAGTTGTCACTAACTGCGAGAAACGGAATATTGGATCAGGTGGTGGATTTGGGTATAAGTCACAGTTTAATGATATGGATATATCACTTATGGATAGTGCATTACTGGCTTATTGGGCTTGTAATAATAGCAAGCCAAAAGTTATACAACAAATTAGGTATTAGACGACTAAGAAATTAGTCGTTTTTAATATATTTTTATTACCGAACTGTCGGGTAAAACAGGAAAAGGAGACATAAAATGTCATTTAAAGCAATTGAAACACAGGAAGAATTTGACCGTATCATCAGCGAGCGTTTGTCGAGACAAAAAGAAAGTTTTGAAAAGCAGCTTGCAGATTACGACCAACTCAAAACATCTAAAGCAGACTTGGAATCACAAGTTGGTACTTTACAGTCAACTATCGAGCAATCAAAAGCTGGTCAGGAAGACTACACCAAACAAATCAGCGATTTGACATCAAAAGTAGCAGGCTATGAAACTGCTAACTTACGTACACGTATCGCTTTACAGAATGGTTTGCCTTATGACCTAGCAGACAGATTAGTCGGAGATGATGAAGAAAGTATCAAAGCTGATGCTGAACGCCTGTCGTCATTTGTCGCAAAACCACACTCAGCGCCATTGAAAAATGTTGAACCAAACATCCAAAAAGATGAAAATAGCGCTTATCGTAAATTAGTCGATGGACTAAAAACAGAAGGAGAATAAAACATGGTATTAAACAAAGGAACATTATTTGACCCAACATTGGTCACAGACCTAATCAGCAAAGTAACTGGTAAAAGCTCGATCGCACGATTGTCAGCTCAAAAACCTATCCCGTTCAACGGTGAAAAAGTTTTCACGTTTACAATGGATTCAGAAATTGATGTAATTGCTGAAAGTGGTAAGAAAACTCACGGTGGAGTATCACTTGCACCACAGACAATGGTGCCAATCAAAGTTGAGTATGGTGCGCGTATTTCAGATGAATTTATGTATGCATCTGATGAAGAAAAAATTAACATCTTGCAAGCATTCAATGATGGTTTTGCTAAAAAAGTTGCCCGCGGTATTGACTTAATGGCATTTCACGGCGTCAATCCGCGTTCAGGTACAGCATCGGCTGTTATCGGAACAAACAACTTTGACTCTAAAGTCACTCAAAATGTAGAGGCTCCAAAAGGTATTGCAGATGCCAATGGCGCTATTGAATCAGCAGTTGAATTGCTAACTGGTGTTGATGCTGATGTGACTGGTATCGCAATCAACCCGTCTTTCCGTTCAGCGCTTGCTAAACAAAAAGACTTGCAAGGAAATGCGCTTTTCCCTGAATTGAAATGGGGCGCAACGCCTGACACTATCAACGGCTTGCCAGTAGATGTCAATAAGACAGTATCTGATATGTCGTCGACGCAAAATGACCGTGCCATCATCGGAGATTTTGCTAACGGCTTTAAATGGGGTTACGCGAAAGAAGTACCACTCGAAATTATCCAATACGGTGACCCAGACAACTCAGGTCTTGACCTTAAAGGTTATAACCAAGTCTACATCCGTGCTGAATTGTTCCTTGGTTGGGGCATCCTTGATGCTACTAAATTCGCTCGGGTAACTGAAGCTGATTAATAAGGAGGTATTAAATGAGATACTTTAATACATTAACTAAAGCTACAATCGACACAGAGTTTAAAATCTCAGGTGGTGATTGGGTGCTTGAGGATGAACTAGAAAAAGTTGTTGTAGGTACAGACGACGATACTCAAAAGGAAGTAGAGCAAGTTTCGGAAGAAACGACTGGTGATGAAAAATACGACAGTATTACTAAAGCTCAAATTATGCAAGAATTAGATGCTTTTGGTATTGAGTATGACAAGAAATCTACTAAGCGTGTATTGTATGACTTGATGTTGTCACAAGGAGAGTGATTACATGGCAAGTTTCGCAAGTATTGACGACTTAACAACATTATGGCGAGCGTTGAAACCCGAGGAGACTGAACGTGCTGGGAAATTACTGGGAGTTGTTTCTGATTCTTTACGCATGGAAGCGCACAAGGTAGGAAAGGACTTAGATGTTATGGTGGGCGAAAGTCCGCCATATTTTCTTAGTGTCGTGAAGTCAGTCGTGGTTGATATTGTCGCCAGAACACTTATGACGTCAACTGACCAAGAACCAGTAACACAAGGTACTGAAAGCGCATTGGGATACTCTCAATCTTTCTCTTACCTTGTGCCAGGCGGAGGCCTATTTATCAAAAATAGCGAGCTAAACCGCCTTGGTCTAAGACGTCAACGATATGGAGTGATTGATTTTTATGGCTAATTTTCTAAAAGGCATCACAATCACGCTTGTTAACAGAGTACAGACTGGCGAGGATGATTTTGGCGCTATTATCTATGATGATGTTGAAATCTCGGTAAATAATGTCTTAGTTGCCCCAACGTCTTCAGACGACATCGTCAATCAAATGTCCTTAACTGGTAAAAAAGCAGTATACACACTAGCTATACCAAAAGGTGACACTCACGATTGGGAAGATAAGGAAGTAAAATTCTTTAATCAAAGATGGCGGACGTTCGGTGTTCCTTTAGAAGGTATTGAGAAAATGATACCTCTTGATTGGAATAAGAAAGTGATGGTTGAAAGGTATGGCTAATAAATTTAAATTAAATTATTCAGGTGTCGGTCAGCTTTTGAAATCAGCAGAAATGCAAGCTATCTTATCTGAGAAAGCAACAGCAATTCAGCAACGTTGTGGCGATGGCTACGAGACTGACACTTACGTCGGGAAAACACGTGCTAATGCTATGGTCAAAGCGACATCGTTCAAGGCAAAACGTGACAACCTCAAAAATAATACATTGTTAAAGGCGGTGCGATGATGATTGAGATTGTTATCAGAAAATATCTAGCAAGTCAACTTGACGTGCCTGTTTACTTGGAAAGACCAGGCAACCCGCCTGAAAGTTTTGTTTTATTTGAAAAAACTGGAAGCGGTAAAAGGAATCACATCTTATCAGCTACCTTTGCTTTTCAAAGTTACGGAAAGACCATGCTAGAAACTGCTCAACTCAACGAGCATGTAAAAGATGCAGTTGAGGGTCTAATAACTCTTGATGACATCCACAAAGTGCAACTAAATAGTGATTACAACTATACAGATACAACTACCAAGCAATATCGCTATCAGGCGGTATTTGATATTGGACATTATTAGGAGGAAAAACATAAATGGCAGATGCTAAAAATGTATCAACAGCAAAACCTAAAATTGGTGGGGCTATTTATTCGGCGCCACTCGGAACAGCACTACCAACCGACGCAACAACTGCTTTAAATGCAGCTTTCAAAAGTTTAGGCTATATTTCAGAGGACGGTATGACGAATACCAACTCGCCATCAAGCAAGTCGACAAAGGCTTGGGGTGGTCAGGTTGTATTATCAACTCAAACAGAGAAAGAGGACACGTTCAAGTCTACTCTAATCGAGGTATTGAACGTTGAAGTGCTTAAAGAAGTCTATGGTGCTGGCAATGTAACTGGAACTATCGACACTGGTATCACGATTAAGGCTAACGCTAAAGAGTTAGTAGAACATGCTATCGTTGTGGATATGGTGCTGAAAGGTGGCGTTTTGAAACGTATCGTACTACCAAGCGCCAAAGTTTCTGAAATCGGCGACATCTCTTATGGAGATTCTGACGCAATTGGGTATGAAACGACATGGGCTGCGCTACCTGATACAAACGAAAATACACACTACGAGTACATCAAATCGTCAGCAGTTTAAGGAGGTTGAGCATAATGTTAAAAGGAACAACTAAATCAGGATTTAAATTTGAGATTGAAGATAAACGTTTGAATAACTACGAGTTGCTGGAAGCGATTAGTGATGTTGAAGAAAGTCCGTTGGCGTTGCCTCGTGTAATCAAATTATTACTCGGAGACAGTAAAGCTAAAGCACTCAAAAATCATGTACGAGATGATGAAGGATTTGTTTCTTCTGAAAAACTATCCGCTGAAATTATGGAAATTTTCGAGTCTCAAACGCTAAAAAAATAACGCTCCTCGCTGGGATGATTAGATTTGATGAGGATGCACTAATCTGTGACCTTGCAGAAACTTATCAAATATACGATTATCGACAGCTACCGCTCCAAATGGTAGCTGTTTTTTCGTATGGTTTGAGAGATGACAGCCGCATCAAAATGAGCATCAGCAAGCAGTCTGTACCGCTTGACACATTGCTATTGGCTGGTGTTAGTGACAGATTAGCGATGTTGCTTTGGTCTAAAACTGTGGACGCTGAAAAAGGACGCAATAAACCTGACTCAATATTTGATAGTTTGACAAATGTCAAAAAAGAGTCAAGTCAGCTAACGTTTTCATCTGGCGAGGAGTTCGAGCAAATGAGACAAAAAATATTAGAAGGAGGTGGTTAGATGGCTACTGATTTAGGTCAAGCATATGTGCAGATTGTGCCATCAGCCAAAGGCATCAGCGGGGCTATCCGTGGGCAATTAGACCCAGAAGCTAGCGCGGCTGGTATAAGCGCAGGGAACAATATAGCTGGTAGCATGATTAAAATCATCGGTACAGCTATCGCAGCCGCTGGAATAGGTAAGTTATTTTCATCTGCACTATCCGAGGGAGCTGACTTACAGCAATCAATGGGCGGTATTGAGACGCTTTTCAAAGGTTCGGCTGATAAAGTTAAGAAGTATGCAGATGAAGCTTATAAAACATCTGGTCTGTCAGCTAACGACTACATGCAGAATGTAACAAGTTTTTCTGCTAGTCTATTACAATCAATGGGCGGAGATACTGAAAAGGCTGCTGATAAAGCCAATATGGCTATGGTCGATATGTCCGATAATGCCAATAAAATGGGCACGAATATGGGAGATATTCAGAATGCTTATCAAGGTTTTGCTAAGCAAAATTACACGATATAATTAATGTCCGCTGCGTAGGTGACTATGCAGATGAAAGTGTGTGAACCCTACTAGGGGTGTGAAGTCAAAATATAGTAGGAAATGACTATTGAGATGGCTTTACTAACAGGGGAAGTCTAAAACGATTATAGCTTTTCGTCATGATTATCCTGTGCTAAGCTTTATGCATATAAACCAAATTATTATTGACGTATAGATTATAATTTGGTTTAATATATAAAGAAAGTCAAACGACTATGAGTTTGTTACTCAGTACTGTATCTATTAGTACGATATGGGAAGTGCACACCAACTTTAAAGGAGAATGAAAGCTATGGAGATGTGGAAAGATATTGATGATTTACCAGGTTATTCTATAAGCAATAAAGGAAGAGTCGTGAAAAATGATACAGGTCAAATTATGGTGTTGGGCAAGAATAACGGATATGTTAGAATCGTTATTGCTAAACATGTCCATAGGCTTGTAGCTAAAGCTTTTCTTGACGAACCTGAAAATAAAGAACAACTATGGGTAGACCATATAGACGGAAACCGTTCTAATAATGATATTTCTAATTTGAGATGGGTTACTCCATCAGAAAATAGATTGGCGTTCGGCCATGAACAAAGAAGAATAAATAAACGGAGAAAAGTTAGAGCGACACATCTCGATGGTAAAGAAATCATTTTCGAATCAAGGCAAGCCTGTGCTGAGTATTTTGGAACATCTGATAGTGAAGTTGTTTACAACAAGCGATATCAGAGGCACTCGTCTAAAAAAAGGACAAATCCAAATGCGCACGATAAAAAAGGCTGGCTATTTGAAAAAGTTGAAGATATAGTCTAATCCCTTAAGGTTTACGAGAAATCGTAATCCTTTTTAAATACCACGAAAGTGGGGGTATAAATGGTTGGATAATCTTAAGCTAGGCTACGGTGGATCAAAATCAGAAATGGAGCGTCTCTTATCAGACGCTCAAAAATTAACCGGTGTCAAATATGACATTAACAATTTGAGTGATGTCTATAGCGCTATCCATGCAGTCCAAGAGCAATTAGGTATCACAGGAACAACTGCCAAGGAATCAGCAGAGACTTTCAGTGGTTCATTGGCATCAATGAAGTCAGCATTTTCTAACGCGCTTGGAAAACTAGCACTAGGGCAAGCAATAGGACCTGAACTTAATGCGCTTGCAGAAACAACAAGCACATTTTTGTTTAAAAATTTCTTTCCAATGGTCGGTAATATTTTAAAATGCCTTCCGACGGCTATTGGTACATTTATATCAGCAAGCGCTCCGATATTGTCTCAACAACTTGGTGGCATGCTTTCAAATATAGATACTAATCAGGTGCTGTTATCTTTTCAAACGATGTTTAATAATGTATTAAATTGGATAACCGCAAATTTACCTAGTTTCTTAGCTAAAGGTGTTGAGATATTAACCAATATCGGAAACGGTATTTTACAGGCTATTCCAACTTTAATAACAACCGCCGGACAAATAATCAACAATTTATTCAACTTCTTGATGACTAATTTACCAGTCATCTTTGAAGCTGGTAAAAGCCTGTTACTCAATTTAGTCAGCGGGATAATCGCAAATTTGCCAGCTATTGGAAACGCTGCAATTCAAGCAGTAAGTAGTTTTATTGACGTGATAATCCAAAACTATCCAACATATCTGGCTAAAGGTTATGAAATTCTAGGGTCTTTGATTATGGGTATCATGCAAAGACTTCCTGATTTAATCAGCGCAGCATTTTCATTGATGACAAGTTTCATCACAATGTTGTTGTCTAAACTTCCAGATTTATTATCTGCCGGCGCTCAGTTGCTCGGAAGCATGGTAAGAGGGATTATCAATAGCCTACCTCAGATACTTTCAGCCGGGTCCAATATAATGACATCGCTCAACAACGGTATTTCTTCAATGGTTGGAAAAGTTTTAAGCACAATCGCAAATATGCTTAATAACATAGTTACAAGCATCGCAGGTATTAACCTATTTGGAGCTGGTAAAGCAATCATTGATGGCTTCTTAGGCGGGCTCAAATCTTCTTTTGAAAGCGTTAAAAGTTTCGTTGGCGGAATAGCAGATTGGATAAAAAACCACAAAGGTCCTATCGAGTATGACAGAAAGTTACTCATTCCAGCCGGAAACGCAATCATGAATGGTTTGAACAATGGATTACAAGACAGATTTAAAGATGTCAAGAAAACTGTTTCAGGCATGGCAGATAGCATGCAAGACAGTTTCAACGTCGGTCAAATGATTAACGATGAACTGGCAAGCGTGAGCAATAGTGACTTGCAGGCTAAGCTATATAGCGGACAGAATTTGGTTAAACAAGTGATTGACGGAGCTACTGGTCAGACTAGCAATGCAGATGTTTTACGTGCGATTAAAGGCATGTCTGACAGACCAATTGTAGTATCTAATCAGGTAGACAGTCGTGAGTTTTCTCGCTTAACCGCTCAACCAATGAATGAAGAAATTGACTTGTATCAACGTCAAAGAAATAGAATGGCAGGTATCTTAATTTGAGCTTATCAGTAACATATGACGGTCAAAGCCTAAATGATTTTTTAGGAGTTGGTCAAAACTACAATGCCTTTGATAGCGCTGAATGGAGTAATGAACTTCGCAACATCGGCAATTCAAATGGCACAACGTATCTATATAGGTCATACGGAGCTAAAACAATTACAATGCCTTTCTACATCAAAGGTAGCGTAAAGACCAAGTATGACATGCTTATGACGGTTTTAAACGTATCAGAGCCTAAGCGATTGACTTTTGGCAATCTTGCTAACAGATATTTCTTGGCTTTGCCAGACGGTAAGGTTGAGTTTGAGATGTTAGGAGAAAACGCTGGACGTGGTACTATCACTTGGCTCATCCCCGACGGTGTGTCACACTCAGTAGACACTAAGATAGTAACAGCTAGTGTTGTAGACGGCATTTTAACCGCTAACGTTAATAACAATGGTTCTGATGAAGTATTTCCAACATACAGATTCAGTTATCCAGCAGAAAACGGCTACCAGGCAATCGTTCACGCTAGTGGTATCTTAGAACTTGGCAATGTTGAGGATGTAGACAAAGAGTTTGTAAAGAGTCAAAAAATGGTAGATACAACAACTTTCTCAGAACTTACTAGATACACGGGTCTCAGTCCATACAGTCCTAGTGAGTTTGATTTGTCAGGTACGCTTGCAGTACAAACAGCTGGTGGAGCTGATACAAGAGGTCTTAGGCTTGCTAACCGTGGCACAGGGGCTAAAGTTTATGAAGGCGGCGCTATGCGTTATACAGTTCCAGCAGATGTTAGTGGTGATGTTGGGGCTAAGAACTTTTGGTCTTATATGCAACTTCTTTTCTGGGTCGGTCGAGTTGGACAGACTGGTGTCACTCAAATTATTTACACAGACGCTGACGATAAGATAATTGCGATGTACACCATCGGTAAATGGACGACATCTGGTAGTGGTGCAAGGTGCAAAGCTCAATATATGGGTGCTGATGGCAATCTTGTAACTCGGTTTGATGAGGAATTTCAAGCAAATAATATTGACACTCAGAACCCTTTTAGCATTCGTCAAGGTTCTTTTGATTTTGCGAAACAAGGCGATAACTTACGTTTTTACTTTTTCGGTAGATACTCAGATGTTTATGCACCACACTTGGCAGATGTCAAGTGTCATAAAGTTTATATCGTTGAAGCTGATGTCTTTGGTCGAAAAGGCAACGACTATATCACACACAACGCCTTGAAGCGTTTTATTTTTCAAAAAAATAATGTTGATTCTTGGGACGACATCCCCAATCGATACGCAGCAGGTAGTGAATTAGTAGTTGATACGGAAAGTGGTAATATCTATCTCAACGGTCAACCGGCAAACGACGAGCGAGTAGAGGGAACTTACTTTTATCCTCTAAAACCAGGTACTAATAAGATTGAGTTTTATCAGTCAAGCTGGGTAACGAACCCGCCAAACGTCACAATCGAATATAAGGAGAGGTACTTATAATGCTTATATCATTACACGATAACTATCAGCGAAGAATAGCGCATATTGACAACGCACTACCTAAAGCGATGCATTATAACGACGACAAATGGAATCGTAACCTCACATATGGGACTGGGGTATTTGAGTTTACAATTGACAGACAAAATCTCGAGATTGAAAGTCAGTTGGTTGTTGGTAATTATATTAGTTTCAGATACAACAACAGAGACTACATGTTTACGATTTTAAGGTCGGAAAAGAGTTCAGATGACAGGAAAATCATCGTTCATTCTGAATATTTGTCGCTAGGCTTGCTTAAATCGACACAAGACCCGATAGACCCGCCACAATCACACACGCTAGAGTGGTATCTTACACAATCAGGTATATTGGTCAATAGCGGTATTAAATTGGGTATTAACGAGGTACCTGATTTGGTGCGTAAAATAAAAATTGATGGCGAGCAGACATCCCTTCAAAGATTGACAAGTTTTGCTACAAATTTTGGGGCTGAAATTGAATACGTCACAACGCTAAACCGTGACGGAACTCTTAAATCTCTGGTTGTGAATTTTTATAAAAAGTTTGACGGTGTGAATCAAGGTGTTGGAACTAACAGACAAGACTTGACTTTATCTTATGGGAAGAATGTATCAGGAATCAAACAAACAACTGATATAACGGACTTCTTTTCAATGATTACGCCGACTGGCAAAGACGGACTGACTATCACTAGCCTAGACCGTACAGAGTATGACGATAAAGGCAATATCTTGTTCTTCACTAGACCTGGTCAAAGCTCAATCTATGCGCCACAATCTGCACAACGCTTTCCAAGTCGTCTAATCAGGGCTAATAACGATTACACAGACCACAAGTATAGTGCTGACGGAACAACTGACCAAAACACGCTATATACTTTGGCTTTGACCGAACTTAAAAAGCATTGTGACCCGTCAATCGTATATGATGTGACTGGATATTATGATTTGAACATCGGAGATACAGTTAAAATATTTGACGCAAGTTTTAACCCACCGCTGATGTTACAAGCACGAGCAGCTGAGCAGACCATCAGTTTTTCTAATCCATCGAATAACAAGACTGTTTTTGGCAATATCATAGCTTTAGAAAGTCAGGCATCACAAGCCTTGGCAGGTCGTCTTAAAGAACTGGTAGACCAAGCTACACCGTATAGATTTGAAATTGTCAGCGACAATGGATTAACTTTTAAAAACAACGAAGGCACTACAACACTAACAGCACGAGTTTTTAAAGGTTCAAATGTCGACGAAGTGTCAGTTGATAGCTTTGAATGGCTTATTGACGGTGTATCTTTTGGCAGTACGTCTAAATCACAATTAATCAACGCCAGTCAAGTAACTGGTACAGCAGTTGTGCGATACAACGCTAAGATTGGCAATACAGTCATTGGCGGTCTTGAGGCAACGCTACAAGACGTTTCAGATGGAACGGATGGTATAAGCCCAACTGTAAAGATAAATCCAGATACATCACTAACAATTGTTGACGCTAAAGGCACTATCACAACTCCTGTATTGAAAGGATCTGACGGAAAAGACGGAACATCTGGTATTATCGTTAGCTCAGTAGCTCCAGATAGCCCACAGAACGGTCAATTGTGGCAAGATACATCTACTACGCCCCATCTTGTTAAAAAATGGACTGGCTCGAGTTGGGTGATTTGGGAATTGTATGCCCAAAATTTAAAAGCCGACAGTTTATCAGCTCTAACTTCTGTTTTAGGAGATGTAACAGCTGGGACAGTAAAACTGATGGATAACATTGATGTTAACGGAACGCTCAAAAAGTATGGAATCTACCAGTCTAAATTTGGCTTGTTATCAAGCGGTCCTACTTTAGCGACACCAAGCACGATGTCCAAAAGTCAAATGGGTGTGGCTAATTTAAGCAAAGGCGAACTGCGTTTTATAGTGAACAATTACACGGAAGACTTAAAAATAGTACAAGAGTCTGGAATGAGCGACCAAAATACAGCCTTTATCAAGTTTAACAGCTACGATAATGGAAAAGACGTAATGTTGATTAGCTCAAGCGGTGACATCGTGTTTAATGGAATTACGTCGCAAGACACGCCGTGGATAGCGATGAGCAACGGAACATATTATAAAAACATGTTTAGTCGTGTTTATATTTCGTACTCAATCAAGGCAACTAGCACTGCAAATATACCGCTGGGTGTGTTGCCTGTTGGATTAAGGCCATTTCGAGGGTTACACTTGACAGCCAACGCATGGGGGACGACTATATCTAATGACAGACATATAGAAGTAAGACCAACTGGCGAAGTAACACTATACAATCCTGTGAACGGAGCTAATTACGATGGAGAGGTCAGCTTTACGCTTTAGAAAGGATTCAGATGGAAAAAGATGATGACAACAGCATTTGGTTTGAGGTGTTGCAGCGTTTAACAAAGATTGAGACTAACACAGAAGGACTAAATGAAATATTTGGAATAGCCAGAAGTGCTTTAACTAAGTCAGAAGAAAACTCAAGAGATATCGAAGAAATCAAAGAGAAACAAAAGTGGACGGTGCATACTATCGCTGGTATTGGCGTGACGTTCATTGTCTACTTTATCACTAAATTAATAGAAAGGTAATAAAATTAAATTTCAAAAACTAACCAACAGTCAATAATTAAAGGAGGATATGATGAGTTTAGAACATTTTAAAAACAGTAAAATAGAATGGGACACTGTCAACAAAGATTTTGATCAATCTGTTCAAGTCGTAAGCGGAGACGTAAATTCAAGGACCGTAACGATTGTGATAACTGATAACGGAGAGCCGATTAATTTAACGGGGTATTCTGTTAAGCTAGTTTATAAATATATCTATAATGATATTTCAGGTTTTGTAATGTTAGAACCTACAGACCCACAAATTGGAAAATTTTCCCTTACGATTCCTACTGAGATGACCAGTCCTGGAAGTATTAAATCAAACTTAATACTCCTAAATGAAAATTTAGAGCAAGTTATCGTAAGTAAGAATTTAAAATTTATTTCAGATGATTCTACAGTTACAGATTTAGCACAAGAGGTAAATAGTAAAATTGATGATTTTACAAAATTATTATTGGAAAATATGCCAAAAGTGATGCGTAGCGAATTAAACAGCTTACACGCTCAAACTGAATCAAATACAAGCAACATTGACCTTAAAGCAAATTTATCTGATATGACGAGTTTGCAAAGTGCAATGTCTAGCCTGCAAAACAAAGTAGAAGCGTTTGGTATCACTCCAGATAATTTAATTACTATTAAATCATTATCAGATGAAATAATGGGTATCTTATCTGATTTGAGTCAAAAAGGGATTGACATCAGTGACTTAAATCTACGAATTGGAAATATAAATGCAGAATTAATCGCATCTCGTAACGGAAAGCCTAATTTAAAGACTAGAATCGACGACTTAGAGAACGAAACTACCGCGCAGTTGGCAGAAAATAAGAATAGAATTGATGAAGTCGCAAGTACAGGAACAACAACTTCTGTAATTCAAAATAAAATTAGTGAAATGGCTCAAAATGGCACAATATCGTTTAATACAGTAAATAATGAAATGACAACATTTATGAAAAAAAACAATCTTTTCAATCCCGATATAGCCTTAGTTGATAAAATTCCAAAATGGGTAGGATATAATTCAGATTTAACCAGTGATACTAACGTTACTTCTGCAACTAATTTTATAACTTCGAATGTAGTTCAATGTAATGAGGGGGAAGTATATATATATGAGGGTGGTCATTTTGGTAGTAATATATATTACGCTGATAGTACAAAAACGTTAAAACAAACTACAGAGGTAGACAATAAAACTCCTTTTACAATACCTAGTGGAATAAAATATTTTAGAGTTTTATTTACTTACAATGACTCTGATTACAATAACAATCAATGGAAAGAAAAAATTAAAATTGTAAAAGGAAATAGTTTAGAAAATATTTCACCATACGGGAAGAATGAGGTTAAGGATTTAATATTACCAAATGAAATAGTGAAAGAACCTAACTTATCACAAACATTAAAAGACAAAATTAATGGTATAAATAGCGGAAATAGTGAAAATAGAACTTTATTAATACCGAAAAATACTTCTTATAGCGAAGGTGAAGCAATATTATTATTAAATTTCGATGGATGGACTCAAAATACCTTTAATGTTATGGCACCATATTTAAAAGAAAAAGGTATTCCATTTACTTTATTTTATACAGGATATGATAGAGAAACAGGTATAAACCCAAATGACTTGAGAAACTATGCAAAAGAAATGGGTAAAAATTTTGAAATGGCAATGTACACAGGACATCCATCATCTACAATGTGGGGTACAACTAATTTTAAAGAGCAATTAGCACAAATAAAAGCTTCTTATGATGGTATTGTAAACTATGGTTTGCCTAAACCTAAAGTTTGTTCTTATTCAGGAGGTGTAAAATCTGAATTAACTGAATATCTATGTCAAAATGTATTTGGTCAAAAAATAGGAAGAACGACAGAAAATTCACATATAGTCAATCCTGTAACCACAGCATTTTCAATTCCCTGTTCGGGCTATGGTGATGATGGATATTGGCCAATAAAAACTGTAGATAGTACAGTTGCTAATAAACAACATATAGCAGTAATGACACATAATATCTTAAATGGAACTGACATAACAGATCCAAGTTATAATATGAGAGAAAGTTATCTAAAAGCATGGATAGATAAAATTGCTTTGGAATTATCAAACGGAACGTTAAAATGTATGACTTTTTATGAATATTATTTATACACTATTCTTCCGCATACTTCGTCAATAGGACAACACGCTTTAGTATGGGAAAATGATAATAGACAACATGAATATATTTATACAGAAAATGGATGGATAGAATTAACTAATTTTCAGTCATATAAGTAATTGATGCAAACTGTGCGGCAAATGAAAGTGAGACAGTCATTAATTTGGCTGTCTTTAATTTGGCAAGGAGTAGAGATGGAAAAGAGGAAAAATGGAAAAATATTTTAATACAGCATCAATGCTGTTTGGTTTAGTTAGTGGTGTAATTGCTGGAGTTATAGGGGGTTGGGACGTGCTGACACACGCAATTGTTGTATTGGTCATAGTTGACTATCTGACAGGTATTGGCAAGGCGTTTGTTAAAAAGGAAGTATCTAGCGCAGTAGGCTTTAAAGGGATCTTTAAAAAGCTATTGATTTTCGTTGTAATTGCAGTATCTGTAGAAATGCAGAAAATTATCGGAGATAGCGTTCCTCTGCGTGAAATCGTCATCATGTTCTACATTGCAAATGAAGGAATTTCATTCATTGAAAATGTGAGCGAATTCTTGCCGTTACCTCAAAAAATTAAAGACATTTTCATTCAGATCAGAGAAAAGGACGGCGAATGATTGTTGTAATTATTACAATGTTAACTTGCATTTTATGGCGCTATCAGCAATTGACATAGTAGCTAACTTTTTCAAAAAGGAGAAGAAATGAATATTAAAGAATTGGCTAAACAAGCTATTGATAATAGTGAAACTTTAGACGCAAGCAATGAAGCTAAGAAGCGTACTGCAGTAGCTTTTATAAACCGTGAATTAATCGAAAGTCGTCAATGTACATTTGAGACATTACCGACAAAAGAAATCGATGAAACAATCGAGGAGGTGCTACATGACAATTGATAACAATAAAGCTATTTCATGGTTCGATATCCGCAAAGGACTGCTTACTTACAGCATGTATGGCAGTAGAAACGGTGCAGACGGTACGGCAGACTGTTCTGGATCTATAACGCAAGCTGTGCGAGACTCAGGCGCTAGTCCGTACGCTTATCTATACAGCACGGTAACGCTTGGTAGTTACTTGTCAGCTAATAGCTATACTCGTATCTCAGAAAACCAATCATGGGATGCGCAACGTGGCGATATTGTCCTCATGAGTTGGGGGCCTAGTATGGCATATAGTGGCGGCGCTGGTGGTCACGTTGGAATTATGAAAGACCACGATACATTTATCTCGGTAGATTATTGGACTGGTGGTCAAGTTGGCACTGCTGTATCAGAGCACAACTGGGACTATTATTACTCAGTCAACAAACCTCAATATATCGAGGTGTGGCGACAAAATGGGGCAACACCACAACCTACACCTGATAAACCTGATGCAAGTGATACGAACGCTATCGCACAATTTAAATCGGCTGGCAACAAGTTTACTGCTTACAATACTTTTAAAGTCGACGATATCAAGTTTCACAATGGCGTCTGGCAGTTTGTGAGCTACCAGTTAAACGGTAGTAAGGATGTTAATTGGGATAATAACGGCATTCCTTTGAGCATTGTTGACAATGTTACTCGTGGTAATGATGCAGACACTCAGGTAGGCGATATGGTCAAGTTTAGCGATGCTTTTAACAACGGTACCATTGATGAGTACGACAATGCGACTAATGCTGTAGGTATTGATACAGGCGGTTATGGTCGTATCTGGTATAATGCAGATGCATTATTGAAACTATGAAATATTTAAACCTTGTAGACAACCGTCCGCAAGGTTTTTTTGTTTGCAAAAAAATAAAGTATGAAAAGGCATTGGAAAATGTTAAAATGGGTAAAGCGCCAAATATCGAATAAAAGGACACAACAAAGGACACTAAAATCATAAAAACGCACAAATAACGGTATTCTATAAACTCCCCTCGGCTCCATTATTACTTTTTATAACTTTCCATAAGTTGATGAAACCCTTTTAAATAAGGGTTTTTATTTTTGTTTAATTCATATGTAATAACAACTTTTCATAAAAAGGACACAACAAATGACATCGTACTTGTAAATATTATTATATAAAAAAATACGAAAAAAATCGTACTTGTAAATATTATTATATAAAAAAATACGAAAAAATCGTATTTAACTATTGACAGTTCGAATTAAACCGTATATAATGGTCTTATAAACAAGAAAGGAGAATATCGATGAAGATGAAAATGACATTGAGTGCATTACGAGAGAATTATAGCTTGAATTCTTTAGATGCTTCTAAAGAATTAGGTATCCATCAGCAAACTTTGCTTAAGTATGAAAAAGATAGCACTGGGATCCCTGTAGATTTGGCTAGGAAATTAGCCGACTATTACGGCGTCGATTTAGATGATATTTTTTTAGGTAAAAAGTACGAATTAAAACAAACTTTTATCAATAGAAAACACAGTCTTCCGAAATAGCGGTGACGTTATTTTAAGAAAGACTCCTAAGGTTACAGGAAAAGGTCAAACTTATTTCGTTGGCAAATTCCTGAACGGCGGATTATTAATCAACGAATAACAAAAAAGCCAGTCTGCAAACTGGCCCAAATCAAATTATTATAAGTCTATTTTACCATAGACGGACAGGAGTAGCAAATTGAACCAATTAACAAAAAAAGAACGTTTCGGAATTAATTGAAGATAAAAGGAGAAAAGACATGGAAATACCAGTTATTAAAGAAGTTACCATGCAAGCAATTGCAGCACCAGACCGCATCATGGCTAAACTTTACGGAATCACAGAGGGTCAAGCCGGAACTATCCGCAGAGAAATGAAAAATTTCCCAAAATTTAAAAAAGGGTTATTAAACGGCGGTCAAGTTACCAAAATTATAGAGTTCGGCGAATACCTGGAATATCGCGGTACTCACGAATGGAAAAAGGAAATGGCTTTAATCAAAAAGCGAAAAGGTGCTAAATGAAAAACTACAAAATCATCAAAGGAACGGACTTTCAAGAATTGCAGAATGAGTTGACACGTAGCAAGTTAGTTGAAACGTCATTACGTGCTGAGATTGCACGATTAAAGCGTGATAAGGAACAGCTGGAAATCGTTCGCAACAATCAGTATATGAAGATTGACGAGCTTAATCGTGACATTGAGGGCTACAAGGAATATCTAATGCCTATCGAACAAATGCCATTAATTACAGATGGTTACAAGCCTAAAGGTCTCGGTGTTGATGTCGTGAATTATATCGCAAATGCTAAGAATAGCGTTGAAATTATTAGTTATTTAGCAAAGGAGATGGCATGAATGAACAAGATCAAATTGACGACGATATGCAATTTGAAGCTGAACAGGAAGCGCTTAAAGATGACGTCTACGACAAACTAGCTAACTGTTACGCAATCGTCCGCGAAATAGTTACTGATGAATTGACATCAGATGTCAGTCCTACAAACTGGGCGAAAATCGAAGGTATCGCAGTGGCGATGCAAGACCTAGCGCGTTATCTAGCTACTGACGACTGGACTAATGCGCTTGTAGAAATTAATAACTATGTATGATGCTTTAGTTGCATTGTACAAGGCTAAACAGACTACTGATGACGCTGAGAGAATGGAATATCTTAAAGAGTACATCAGACTAAAAGGAGAATCACAAATGAAAATGAGGAAAGCTAAAGAACCCTCTGAAAAAATGAGTAAAATCATCATCTATGGTGGTGCTATGTCAGGCAAGACGACCCTGGCCGCCAAGATTGCAAAGAGTGACGATAATGTCGCATTTATCTCGACGGACGGTAATGCTTATCGTCAAGGATATATCGCTGGAGATGTTGAATATAAAGGCGTACTAGAGACGTCACAGGATATAGCGGACACGATTAAGAGTTTAGTTGGCAAAGTTGAGTATATCGCCTTTGATTTAATTGAGGGTATCGAGGACGCAATGCGTGCCGACTTTATCAAGACTAATCTCAGGGAAAACAAAGGTGCACAAATTAGTCCTAACCAATGGGGGCAGATTGGCGCTTTCTACGTCTTGCTTTCTGAGGTTTTGATGCACTATCAAGACAATTTTACCTATATCTTTATCAGCCGTGAGAACGAACGGTTTACTAAAGACGGAAAGACGTCACTTGGACTAGAGCCGGCGTTACGTGACTTGCCAGCTAAGGAAATCATGCCAGACGTTGACTTGAAAATCCACGCTAGCAATTGGGGCGGTGATATTGAGTATGATATTATCGCAAAACGTAACGTACCAGAGCAACTAATTAAACTTATCGAAGGAGAATAACAACATGGATTTAACAACACTTTTTAACGACTTGGAATCAAAAGGCTTTACAGTACAACGACAAGGCGCTTATATGCCTAATGGTAAATTTGGCGTTAAAATCACAGCCATTTCATTAGAGACGACTACACCATCAGAGGATAGCGGAAAGACCCCAGTTGACTTTGTAAAATTTGAACTTGAAGCAGTTGAACCGGTCGAAAATAGCGGTCAGTCTACTAATATGAGTTTCTTTGCTTGGTCTGGTGCTGAAGATAAGGGGCCACAAAAAAATATGACTTTTGGTTTTTGGTCGCTCTATCAAACAGCATTATCATTGGCACAACACGGTTATTTTAAACTTCCAAAATCAGCAATGACCGATTCTGACAAGTTTGTTGAAGCTTTGACCGGTAAAGCTAATGAACATTTGACAGATAAAGTTTTCTATGTCGAACGTAAAAAAGGTAAGAATAGCAAATATGCTAATACAAACTTCCTGACACTCGATAAAGCAGAAGCCGGAGAACTTGGTGCATATCCTGACGAAACGCAAGTTATTGCTGAAAGTGTAGCAAGTACAACAACCTTAACTGATTCTGACAATCCTTTTGGACGGGAGGTAGAAAATGTCACTAGCGGAAATGATGCCAAGGACGATGATGATTGGCTCTAATAGTTATTGTGATTTAATCATCACGATAACTAAAAATGGCATGAAGATACTAGATGTATCTGGGGTCAAGAAGTTGCTACCTCGCACGACTGATAAAGAAACGTTTAAAGACAGTATCATGCTTAAATATAAAATTACAAATGATCAAGCAAGTTTTATCGCTATGTGGCACTTGTCGGAAATATATGGCGTGACTGTCAACGTAAACGCAGAAGGTACAAATATGACCAGTAAGCGTGTTGCAATGACAGATGAATGTATCGAGGAATTGTGTAAGGTTTTCATTATTTACGAGAAACAGAACCTTACAGTCGAGCGCAGAAAGTGTTGGAATCAGCAACTCATTATGGGTAACTTACTGCTGTTGAAGTTTGACAAATGGAATTGTTGGCGGACTGTGACGGCTATGGCTATGATGAAATATTATCCGCCTATTCAGCTTGAATTATTGGGTAATATAACTCAGATTGATAGTGCAATAGAATTTTCGGAAGCTGAGCGGATATTCAATATTATCAATGACGAGAAAATGGGTAAGGTTCAAGGTGATTGGAGGACAAGAAGTGAATTATTCTGAGAAAACAATACAAAATAAAATCATCAAAGACCTCAAAGATAGAGGTTACTGGGTAATGAAAACTCAGGGTGGTGTCGCTGGCACGCCTATTGGTACGCCTGATATCATCGCTTGCGATATTAGTGGTTGTTTTGTTGGTATTGAGGTCAAAAAAATAGGCGGTCATATCTCTCAGGAACAACTACACCAGTTAGGTAAAATTTCACAACACTCATTGGATGTATATGTAACTAATGACCCCGACTTTGGCAAAAAAATAGCTGATTTTTTCCATGATAGCGATGAAATAAAAGTGACTAATTTTACAAAGACTATCACTTACTGGATGTTTAAGGGAAGATTTTACGAGGTCATCCATGATTAAACTTTACGATTACCAAAAAGAACAAATTGAAAAATCTAAAAGTCGTTGGTTTTTCCAAATGGGCATGGGTACAGGAAAGACTTACACAGCATTAGGGCATTATCTTAAACATGCAACTGATAAACCTCATTTAGTAATTGTAGCGCCTAAAGCAGTGGCAACGTCAGGAGATTGGTCAGATGCTTGTGAGGCGTTTGGTATTGATAGCTTTGAGGTTTGGCGGACTGATGATGTCAAAAAACGCAGACCACAAGCATATCCTTATTGGCTAATCGTTGACGAAGGTCACAAATTTAAAGCGTACAATTCTCAGCGTGGCAAGGCAATTCAAAAGCTAACTAGAGAAGCATGTGGCTGGTCAATGCTGTCAGGTACGTTTGCAAATGGCAAGTTTAAAGATGACAGTCATGGAGGTTACGCTTTGGCTGGTGGTAAGTGGGAGGATATGTCAAACTTTGCGATTATAACAGGACTCGTTAAAAACATTACAGAGTTTCGCAGACGGTTTGGAACCGAGGTGTCTAATCGTTGGTCAAACTATCCAAGCTATAAATATAAGGTAAAGATACCTAAGTTGTCCGCTTGGTGGGGTAGTGTTGCAAGCGATGTAATCACGATTGACGATGTGCAAGAGTTGCCAGCTGTTCAAGACTTCGTTGTTAAACTGCCAAAAGCACGTTGGAAAAAAGACGATATGCCGATTTTTGAAACGAACTCAGAAAAGCGTGTATGGGAACGTGTCAATAGCAACATTAAGGCTAAGTCTGAATGGTTACATGACTTTATCGAGGACACGACTGATGGCGTGGTTATATTTTATAATTTTAACGCTGAACGTGAAGTCATAACAGACGTTCTAAGCAAGTTTAAAGACTGGACGGTTAAGAACATCAATGGAAGCACTAACGAGCTGTCAGAGGTCAAGAAATGGCCTAGGACGGCGCTTATTGTACAAGTAAAGGCTGGTGGTGCTGGTCTGAACTTACAAGGTGCAACTCATGCCATTTGGTGGGGGTTGCCTGATAGTTATACAGACTATGAGCAATCAAGGTTCAGGATATATCGCAGCGGTCAAGATAAGCACACAACACGTACTGAGTTAGTCGCTGGTATTGATAACGACATCAAGCAAGCTTTAGACGAAAAGAGGGACTGGAATGAATCGGATTAAAGAGTTAAGAAAACAAAAAGGTGTGACAATGCGTAAGTTGTCAGAAGATATAGTCCTAAAATCAGAAAGGACAGTATCTCGTTGGGAAAAAGGAAATAATTGAAGTTGTTGATAGTGATAGAGAACTGGAGGAGTAATTGGACTTAAAAGAAGAATATCGCAAAACTGGTCTTAGTCAGCAAGAATTTTCTGAATTAGTTGGTATCAGCCGAAAAACTTTGAACAGATATATGACCGGCGAAACCGAACCAGACGTCAAAACAATCGGGAAAATTGCAAAAAATTTAGTTGAATTTCGCATGAAAAACGGAAATGACACAAAAAACGCTGTGTCAGTGACACAAAAAACAGGCGAAAAAGAGGGTAATTTTGTGTCAGTGACACAAAAAACACCCCAAAAACAGCCAAAAATTGTGTCAGTGACACAGCCAAAAATAAATAAAAATCAAACTTTCGAAGATTTTTACATCGTCTTGTCTGAAAATGCAGATAAAGTTAGACCGGTATCTGACAAAGTGCTTGCCCAATTTCTCGAAAGTGATGACGATACAACGAGTGGTGGCAAGGTAAAGAAACTTATCAGAGTAGCTTATGAGGGTCTTAATTATGCCGGTAAACTAGGCGAGACATACGTCTTTAGCTATACGGTACGTGGCAAGGATTACGGATTAGAAAACCTGGATGATGCAGTATATGAAATTTTAGGCGAATCTAAAAAGCAACTACAGAAGTCACTATCATTCTTTGCATCAGACTTCATTCATGTAGTGCTTGACGCAGTTGGAGACAGTGACCCTTTCAGCACGATAGCAGAAAAGGAAGCGGACACAGTATCGCTTGCGGTCATTGACAAGTTTGCCGCGTTCGTGGATGGCATGAACACCCCAGGTACACTGGCGTTTTGCTTAAGGTATCCTATCATGAACCGCAACAGACAGTTAAGAAAACACCTTATGCTTGGCTATACTTCATCATCAGGTAAGACCATCATCACAACAGCCCTAGCTAAGCTATATTGGGCTAGTTATGCGATGAAAGGTGTACGATCTAAGGACGACTTTAACGCTGGTAACTGGAACGCTGACGTTGCTGACAAGTACTTGACCATTATTGATGATGATGGTGGTGGTGCATCTGATGTGGACGAAAACTTTATAAAGAACTTCATGTCATACACTGTACCACTTGATACAGCAAGGTCTAAGGTACGTGAGAGCAAGTTTTACAAAGGATCGTCAGTATTGGCAGTTAATACACGCCCTAACGTGCTCAAAGAGCCGCAAAATGCTAAGCGTGTAATATTTGTCAACTTCGATAAGAAAGTGACTGACGTGCTTAAAAAAGGCGAGATACAACATCTGTATTCACTTGAAGCTGGTGACTGGCTGGCATGGCTTAATAAGCAACAAGAAAGCAGTGACAAGCGCTTTGACGTTGAGAAACCTGTACCTGAGAGCATGAACTCGGCTGAATTTAAAGCTGGTCAGGAGTTGCTGGAGTTCGTCTTATCTTATGATGATGATGTCGTTCCTGTCAAAGAGCTTAATAACTACTTTGATAAGAAGTTCGTTCAAAAGATACTAAGTGATTACAAGAAAGTTCAGCAAAGAAGCGCTACAAACAATGGTGCTAGGGTTTATGGATACTTAAAGCAAGATGTCGTAGACGACTTTGAAAAGGCTAAAAAAGGTTTTTAGACATTTAGACAGGTTTTAGACAATTTTTAGACAGCCGTCAGACCAATAACACCAAGGGTTTAGAGGGTATAAGATAATAAAAACTAGACAAATTTACCTTTATATTTATTTTTTATATTTATTTATTCTTATAGTGAAAATTTTTAGTTTTTTAGACAAGTAGACAAAAGGAGTAGGTATAGGAAAAATGGAAGAAGTTCAAGACAGAAGAAAGCGCATCAAGTACGAAACTTATAATGACCACTTGGAAAATGCGAAAAGATATAACATACCAAGGGCTCAATTGATTATTGCTGACATCCCCTATAATTTAGGGAAAAACGCATACGCAAGCTCTAGCGCCTGGTATGAAGGTGGCGACAACAAGAATGGCGAGTCAGACAAGGCGAATAAGGAATTTTTCGACACTGACAAAGATTTTAAAATCGGTAATTTCTTTGACTTTGCAGCTCGTTTGTTAAAACCTGAGAGTAAAGAAAAGACTGGTAAAACAGGTCAGACAGCGCCTTGCATGATTGTATTCTGTGCATTTAATCAGCAAGCTATGGTCATTGAAGAAGGCAAGAAACACGGTTTTAACAACTACATCAATCTGGTTTTCAGGAAAAAGTCAAGCCCGCAAGTACTCAAAGCAAACATGAAGATTGTAGGTAATTGTGAATATGCCATTGTGTTATATCGCAATCGGCTGCCAAAATTTAATAATCATGGAAAAATGATTATGAATTGTATGGACTGGGTAAAAGATAGTAAAGGTATACCAAGGATACACCCAACTCAAAAGCCGATAGCGACTTTAAGAACGCTGATAGAGCTATTCACAGATGTTGGTGATGTCGTGATTGACCCATGTTGTGGAAGTGGCTCAACGATTAGAGCAGCTTACGAGTTAGGGCGCAGTGCTTATGGTTTCGAGATTAAAAAGGAATTTTACGAAAAGCAAAAACTGCTTTTTGAAAATATGAAAATGCAAGTCAGTTTAGAAGATAGCGAAAAAATAAAAGCTGATAATACTGAAATTCAGCTAGAAATGTTTTGAGGATATTGAAAAATGAGTGATAAAACTTTCGGAGAATTATTCTGGAATAATGTTGAAAAAATGCTGGAAGAAAACAAAAAAGGACTGAAAGATATTTCAAGATTTCTTGAAAGCGAACCTAAAAAAGCGAACAATCTGTATCACAGATTACATCGCAGTCGTTCAGAAGGAACGAATCCGAGCAATATCATGGGCGGTGGAATTTATAAGTACTTAAAACAGTTTGATGAGTTTCTGACAGTCGGATTTCTGTATGATGAGTTGAAAGAGGACGTATGAAATTAGTGCTACTAATCGCATCAGCTATGACAGCAATATTGATGATGATTCACATCTTAGAACAGCGTTACAAGCGTAAGCGTATTGCTGAGATTGAGGAGAAGTTGAAAGGTCGGTATAGAAAATGACTAAAAAACAAGAATCAATCAGCGCATCGTGGTTATACGTGATACTTATTTTACTTTGTTTGTTCGGTGCTGTTACGCTTATGTCGACACTAGAGACTAGCAAGGTAAAGCGTGAGCAGATACGGATTTATAACCGTATAAATAACATGGAGCGAACTTTGATGACTAAAGACAAGGAGTTGGAGCAGTATTTGATTAAGGAAGTAGAACCATGAAAGACCCAGAAGTTGAGTTGAGAAGAAGACTGCACAACTCACAAACTGGTCACAATTTAACGTATGAAGAGTTTTGCTTGTATGGAATTAGAAATTTATACAAAGCTGATAAAGCGGCAGCGAAAGAGTTTAAAACGACAATTGGCATTGAACGCAATGTTAAAAACAAGATTATGCGTAAATTATAGTATGTGAGGTCGAGATTTAACGCTGACGACGTTTTAATATAGTTTTGGTATAAATATGTACCTGATTTTTAAAGTGGCGTGTGAGGCGTTTTGAGAGGATATAAGCGTAATGAACCAAGAGAGATTAAAGCGAATAAATGAAATTAATAAAGGTATTTCCAAAATAGAAAAATTTTTAGATTACGTGACAAGAGGTAGACTTGATATTTTGAGTAAAAAATCAGTTGAGAGGGGTATAATTTTTAGAAGACCGTCTTATGGCGTTCTTGAAAATTATGATTATACAGTTCCGAAAGAATTGACTAGCGAAGTCTTAAAAGTGATTAGAGACCACAGAGAGAAACTAATTTATGAGCAAAATGTATTGTGGGGTAGTGAATGAAATTTATAAGTAATTTATATTTGTGTTTAATTGTTTTCATGACAATTTGGTCAGTAACTCTAGTATTTGTGAGTAACGCAAGTATTTACTCTTGGGTAGCAGTGATAGGGTTAGCTATTGTTAGCGCATTAATTAGCAATCAATATCATGGCAAGCATGACAAGTGACTATTTTGTTGACGTCAAGAAAAATTGAAGTAGCAAGGTTTAGAAAGTGAGTAGAGATGGAAGTTTTAGGAAGTGTAGAATACAAAAGAAGAGCTGCGAGAAAATTATCAATTGACGAGAAGCGTGTTAATAAAATTGTTGACTATGTATTGAAAAGAGCAAAAACAACAAATTATGTTATCGCTGATGATTACTCAAATGTAAGGATTGTATTGGCACACGGTGTAAAGTACACGATGGGAATGAACGGATACGTTTGGGATACTAGTTCAAAGTGTTGGGTGCCTTTTTATAAAATTTTGTTTGATATTTAAAGTGGTCGAATTTGACCGATATGGAAAGGAGTATCGTGGACGGACTAGGATTGCTATATAGTGACGATGAAGTAAGCAATGCTATTGACGAGAGCAAGAAAGTGCTGAGGAAGTATCGTCAATTGAAGATCGCTAAAAAATTAAAGATGCCAAGTGTAAAATCGCCAACGTTTTCAGATATGCCACGAGGTGGTTCAGGAATGGGCGACACGGCACTTGATAAGTACATTGATATAATTAGTCAGTTGGAAGAAATAGAGCGTTGTGTGGCACGCTGTGAGCCAACAGCGAGTAATGTGTTACGTCAGAAGTATCTATCTGATTCAGAGTATCCGCAGTGGAAGCTTGCAGAATTAACTGGATATTCGATTAGTAGATATAACGATTACTTAAGACAAGCATTGTTACAATTCGCTACGGCTTATCGTATAATCTGAAAAATCGGATAATTGTCGTATAAATGTTCGGAAATAACTGATAAAATAGTATTATGACGATTGCGATTAAATAACCAACTTTAACTTCCATTTTGTATTTCACGCAAGAATCATAATCGAGTTGTTTGGTAATTCCGAACAACTGATGCAGGGATAACCTGCGTACATAGGTATGTGCGAGCTTGAACCACACTAAAAGCCAAGCTAGGTTTATTGTGATTTTTGTTGGGGATTTGAAAGCTAGCCGCGGTTCAAGTAGACAGTTCGACTCTGTCGTCCCTAGTAGGCAGCAATTGCCGTTGTCAGTATAATAATTAATCAAGTCATAGCATGCGCTGTGGCTTTTTGTGTGGAAAGGGATATAGGGATAGGTTATGATTACTCAATTATGTATGGCATTATTAATAGTTGTTGGTTTGATGACATATCCTGCCTACCTATTACTCAAATGGTTAGGAGATACCAATGGCACTAAGAGCTGATAGACAAGGACCACACCGTGTAGCCTTTGACAAGAACAGGAAGATAATACTAAAGACTAGAAACACTTGTGCCATATGTGGTAAGCCAGTTGATATGAATATCAAAGCACCTGCACCATTGAGTCCAGTGATAGACCATATCATACCAGTATCTAAAGGTGGACACCCATCGTCAATAGATAACTTACAACTGGCACACTGGACGTGCAACAGGCAGAAGTCTGACAAGTTATATAGTAATAAGGTAGCTGAGACGCCTAAAGTATTAGGAAATAGAAATCTTCCACAAAGCACTGAATGGGCTGTATACGGTCATTAAATAATTTAGGCATAAATACCTTAAAACATTTCTAAAATGCTGTGAGAGTTAAACAGGGGGCATATAGACCCCTCATCGTGTGTGTTACGCACTTCAGCAGTCACTGCACATATTTTCACACG
>OBZR01000331.1_pt1 | contig 30982 bp, 28 predicted proteins | sample 1495541 | NCBI WGS metagenome assembly OBZR01 (sample SAMEA2580240, study PRJEB22360) | human gut metagenome | biome: human gut; feature: human-associated habitat; material: faeces | place: Denmark | collected 2008/2010 | reverse complement strand
GGGGCGCGGTCCGGGGCCGAGCAGCTGAGTATGTTCGCACCGCCCGCCGTTGACCGGCTGGTGGAGCAGGGCGTGCCGCCCCGGGCGGCCCAGCGGATGGTGCGGGAGGAGGCGGTGCAATGTCTGGCGAGAGCGCTGTGATGCCGCCCCGGAAGCTCCACGACGCCGATGTGGTCTACCTCTACGATGGCAGCTTTGAGGGCTTTCTGTGCTGTGTATTCGAGAGTTTCGCCCAGCATGAGATCCCCTTCGCCGTCTGGACGCCCCAGCGGGAGACGGCCACCCTCTACCCCGTCCGGGACATCGAGACGGACTCTGCCAGAGCGCAGCGGGTCTTTTCGGCCCTCGGCCGGAAACTGGGCCGGGAGACGGAATATCTTGTCAGCCGGGATTTCCTCTCCGGGCAGGAAGATAAGGAATTGCTTCTCATCCGCTTCCTGCATCTGGCCTTCGCCCTCGGCCCCGGCACGGTCAAGCGGATGGGCCACCCGGATGTGGCCCCGCTCTACGAGATGAAAAAGAGTCTCGACTGGGAGGTGGACAAGTTTCAGGGCTTCGTCCGCTTCGAGGAGCACGACGGGATGCTGGGTGCGGTCATCCACCCCAAAAACTATATCCTGCCTCTGCTGCGGGGGCATTTCTGCTCCCGCTTTCCGGAAGAGAGCTTCATGATATACGACGCGGTCCATCAGGCGGTATTGCTTTATCAGGAGCACAAGGCCCAGCTTCTGGAGCTGGCCGCGCCGCTGGAGCTGCCCCCGCCCAGCGCCCGGGAACAGGAGTTTCAGGCTCTCTGGAAGCAGTTCTACGACACGCTGGAGATCAAGGCCCGCCACAACGAAAAGGGCCGGATGACCCACTGTCCCAAGCGTTTCTGGCAGGATATGGTAGAAATGCGGTGATTCTTTACAAAAAGGTTGCATCTGTGCCGTTGCGCTCTGCAAAAGGTATGGTATACTAAAGGGGAGCTTCGGCAGAGCATCTGCCGCACCCACCCCGAAACGGGCTATGATAAAAGGAGCATTGTTAAAACTATGGTTCGCATTACTATGGAAGACGGCGGCATCATCGACATCGAGCTGAACGAGGAAGCTGCCCCCATCACCTGTGAGAATTTCAAGAAGCTGGTCAATCAGGGCTTCTACAACGGCCTGACCTTCCACCGCGTCATCCCCAACTTCATGATCCAGGGCGGCTGCCCGCTGGGCAACGGCACCGGCGGCCCCGGCTGGAACATCAAGGGCGAGTTTGCCGCCAACGGCGTCAACAACCCCATCAAGCACGTCCGCGGCGTCATCAGCATGGCCCGCAGCATGAACCCCAACAGTGCCGGCAGCCAGTTCTTCATCATGCATAAGGACGCGCCCCATCTGGACGGCCAGTACGCCGCTTTCGGCAAGGTCGTCGCCGGCATGGACGTCGTGGACAAGATCGCATCCGTCCCCACCGACTGGAACGACAAGCCCAAGACCCCCGTCAAGATGAAGACCGTCGAGCTCATCGAGGGCTGATCTTCTGCACCTGTGGGGCTGTTGCAAAATAAAAATGCGATAGCAATTCGCACAAAGAAATAACACAAAATCAGAAACCCGGAACCCTTTTTGAGCCATTCTGGCCCCGAAAAGGTTCCGGGTTTTATGCATTTTTTTCATGAAGCTGTTTTGCAACAGCCTCTTTATTTTTTATTGATGCATTTTTATCAGCCGCTCGTTCAGCGCCCGCAGGCCGTCCCGCACCTCGGCGGGCGAGACGACTTCTATCTTGCCGCCGAAGCCGCAGACCCAGCCGTAGAACTGGTCGCTGACACAGACGGGGACGTCGAAATGGAAATGCTCCTTCCCTTCCGGCACGAAGATGGGCGAAGCGCCGAAGCGCTCCCGCATGGCTGATTCAAGGTCGGAGGTACACCGCAGGGTGACTCTATACTCCGGCCCGCCGAACATCTGGAAGTGCTTTTTCAGGTAGGCGGGCAGGTCGAGATCCGCGAACTGCTCTTTGCCGCGGCGGGGCTCGTCCAGCACCGTGACCCCGGCCATTTTATCCACCCGGTAATGGCGGATGCCCACCGGCTCCTTCTCGTCCTGATAGGCGATGAGGTAGTAGCAGCCGTTCTCCCACGCCATCTGCCAGGGGCTGATGGTGTAAGGCGCGGGGCGTCCCGCCTTTTTGTAGCGGAAGCGCACCATCCTGCCGGTGTTGATGGCCGTAAAGAGGGCATCCACGCTGTAGGGCAGGTCTTTGTTGGCGCTCTTGGGACGGCCATCGACATAGACCTGACGCTGGAGCTGACTGCCCTCATACTGGGAGGCCAGCCCTTCCAGCTTATGGATGAGCTTATCACTGGACGCTTTCGAGATGACCCGGCTGGACTGGACAGCGTCCACCAGAAGCTTCAGCTCCGCCAGCTCGAAAGGCCGCGTCGCCATCCAATAGCCGCCGCTGCGACCCCGGCGCAGCCGGATGTCATAGCCCAGCGCGTTCAGCGCGTCGATGTCGCTGTAGACGCTCTTTCGCTCGCAGAGGATGCCCTGCCGGGCCAGCAGCTCCACCAGCTGAGGCACATTCAGCAGATGCTCCTCGTCGGTCTGCTGCTCAAAGATATGCAGCAGCGCCAACAGTTTGGATTTTTGTCCCTCCTGCTTGGGCATGGGCGGCCTCCTTTACGGTCACGAGTCCTTTTTGTCGAACGCGGCGCGGCGCTGGGTGGACAGACGGAACATCTCTTCCAGCTTGTCCCGGTCGTCGGCCACGAGGGCGTCCCGCAGCTGGTCCAGAGCGGAATCGAACTGGTCGATCTCGGCGATGAGGTTCTCCTTGTTCCAGAGGAACAGCTCCGCCCACATCTTCTCGTTGATGCGGGCGATGCGGGTCAGATCGCGGAAGGAGTCGCCCGTGTACTCGCAGAGAGAAGAGTTGTCGTTTGCACACATGAGGCTGACGGCGATGGCGTGGCAGAGCTGGCTGACGTAGCCGATCATCTTGTCGTGCTCCTGCACCGTCAGGGTGCAGATGTGGCGGAAGCCCAGCACCTCGGCCAGCTCTTTTGCCCACTGGACGGCCTCGGGGGTGTTCTTCTCGGTGGGGGTGATGATGAAGTTGGCCGGGGCAAAGCTGACCTCGGCGGCGTGCTCGACGCTGGAGGTCTCACGGCCTGCCATCGGGTGGCTGGCGATGAACTCCACGCCCTCCGGACACATGGCCTGCACCGGCTCCACAAGGCCGGTCTTGACGCCGGAGACGTCGGTAAAGATGCAGCCGGGCTTGATGAGATGGCCGTAGGTCTTGAACCAGTCGATGAGGGCCGTGGGATACAGGCCGAAGATGATGTGGTCGGCCTGCGAGACGAGGTCCTCGAAATCGTGGGTCTTGCCGGTCTCGATATAGCCGTGGTCGAGGGCGTACTGTAGGTGGCCCTCGCTGCGGTTGATGCCGTCCACATGGAACCCGGCTTTGGAAAGCTCGAGGGCGTATTTGCCGCCCAGCAATCCGAGGCCCACGATAAGATAACGCTTTGTTTTATCCAGCATATTCTACCTCCGCGCCCAACGGCTTGATGGCTTCAAAGAAATGGGGCCAGCTCTTCTGCACGGCCTCGGCGTCGTCGATGGAGAGCTCCAGCCCGGCGGCCAGCGCCAGCACCGCAAGGCTCATCACCACACGGTGGTCGTTGTGGCCGTGGAGCGGCGCGGCGGGGGCGTGGAGCCTGTCTGCACAGCCGTGGATGGTGATGGTGCCGCCCTCGCTCTCGAGGACGCCGCCGCAGGCCCGAAGCTCGGCTTCCATGGCTGCAATCCGGTCGCTCTCCTTGATACGGAGACGCTCCGCGTTGCGGATGGTGGTGGTCCCCTCGCAAAGCAGGCCCAGGACCATCAGCACGGGGCCGAGGTCGGGGCAGTCGGCAAGGTCAATGTCCACACCGTGGAGAGGTGCTTTCTCGAACACGATGCCTGCGTCGGTGGTGCGGAAGCTTGCGCCACAGCGGCGCAGAATGTCGAGGATGGCGGCATCGCCCTGCAGGGTGTCGGCGGATAATCCCTTGAGGGTCACGCCGCCCTGCACCGCTCCCAGCACCGCCGGGAAGGCCGCCTGGCTGTAATCGCCCTCCACCGTGTAATCGCAAGGCCGGTATTTCTGCCCGCCCGGGATGAGGAGGGTGTTTTCGTCCTGCCAGCGGCTCTCGACGCCGAAACGGCGCTGGGCCGCCCGGGTCATCTCGATATAACTGCGGCTCTCTACCGGCGGGATGAGGTGGAGGGTGCTGTCGCCTGCCAGCAGCGGCAGGGCGAACAGCAGTCCGCTGATGAACTGGCTGGACACGTTGCCCGCCAGCTCGTATTCGCCGCTTTTCAGAGTTCCTTCGACGGCAAGGCCCGCCGGGGACTGTTCAAAGCGGAGAGACTGCTCCTGATACAACTTCTCGTATACTGTCTGAGGGCGTTCCATCAGCCGTCCGCGGCCAACAAAGGTCACTTTCTGCCCGGTGAGGCTGGCAATGGGGATGAGAAAGCGCAGGGTGCTTCCGCTCTCACAGCAGTCCACCGGAGCGCTGACGGGCAGAAAGCTCCCCAGACCCTCCACGACGGCACGATCCGCACCGGTGCGCACTTTGGCGCAGAGCTGCCCGGCGGCGGAGAGGGTGGCAGAAATATCCTTGCTGAATTCAAGGTTTTCGATGTGGGAAGCACCCTCGGCCAGCGCCGAGCAGAGCACCGCACGGTGCGCCATGCTCTTGCTGGGCGGCGCGGTGATGGTGCCGCCGATGCCGCCGGGGGCGCGTTTTATCGTAGTATTCATATCACATATCCCGGCCGATGGCCCATGCGACCTGACGGCACTTTGCCATAGCCTGCGCGAAGGCGTCGGGGGTCAGGCACTGCGCGCCGTCGCTCCATGCGTGGCGGGGGTCGTAGTGGACTTCCACCTCAAGGCCGTCGGCACCGGCGGCGACAGCGGCGATCATCATGGGCTCCACGAGGTTTGCCTTGCCGGTGGCGTGGCTGGGGTCCACGATGACGGGCAGATGGGTCTTCTCGTGGACGATAGGCACAGCGGAGAGGTCGAGGGTGTTGCGGGTGTACTTTTCGAAGGTGCGGATGCCGCGCTCACAGAGGATGACCTGCTCGTTGCCGCCGGCCATGATGTACTCGGCGCTCATGATCCACTCTTCGATGGTGTTGCAGAGGCCGCGCTTGAGCAGAACGGGCTTGTGCATCTTGCCCACGGCCTTGAGCAGCTGGAAGTTCTGCATATTGCGGGCGCCGATCTGCACCACGTCCACATACTCCTCGAACTCGGGGATGCGGTCCTCGCTCATCAGCTCGGAGACGATGGGCATACCGGTGGCCTCGCGGGCCTTCACCATGTCAAGGATGCCCTCAGTCTCGAGGCCCTGGAAGGAGTAGGGAGAGGTGCGGGGCTTGTAAGCGCCGCCGCGGAAGAGGGTCGCGCCGCCGGCCTTGACCCCCTGTGCGATGCGGAGGGCCTGCTCTTCGCCCTCGATGCTGCAGGGGCCGGCCATGACAGCGAGCTTCTCCTTGCCGCCGATCTTGACGCCGCCGCAGTCGATGACGGAATCTGCCGGGTGGAAGAGGCGGTTGGCACGCTTATAGGGAGCGGAAACACGGGTCACGTTGTCGATCCAGGGGTTGGCGAGGACGTCGCGCTCGTCGATCTTGGTGGTATCGCCCACGAGGCCGAAGACATTGTAGTCCTTGCCGGTAATGAGGGTGACGTCGAGGCCCTGCTTTTCGAAGCGGTCAACGATTTTCTCGAGTTCTTCCTTCGGGGTACCCTTTTTGGTGGAGATGATCATAAAATTTTTCCTTTCTATCCTTCTTTTCCACGCCCTCCTTGCTCCGCTTTCCAGCAGAAGAGAGTCGATTTTTTACATCACTAAATGGGTGTGCGCACTGCCATCCAGCCGCAGCAGCTGGGCCAGATAGGCGGCAGCGTGGAGATAGCCGCTGATGCCCTCACCGATGAAGTGGCCCTGACAGCCGAACGAGACGATGTCCGTCTTGCGGAAGGGCTCGTGCTCGTCGGGCTCGCTGAGCAGCACTTCCACGGCAGGCACGCCGCAGAGGCGCAGCGCGTCGAGGATGGCGACGCTGTAATGGGCGTAGCCGCCCGGGTTCAGGATGATGCCGTCGGCCCGGCCTGCGGCAGACTGGATCTCGTCGATGAGGTCGCCCTCGTGGTTGGACTGGAAAAATTCCACTTCCATGCCCATCTTGGTGCAGCACAGCTCGAGGTAATCCAGCAGGCCGTTGTAATCCAGCTGACCGGTCACGCCCGGCTCGGTGAAGTGCATCATGTTGAGGTTGGGGCCGTTAATGACTAAAAATTTCATCCAGTGCCTCCATTGCGGCGGTCACGGCGTCCTCCACCGTGCCGCTGTTCGGGATAACGGCGTCTGCCGCCGCGAGATACAGGGGGCGGCGCTCCGCCTCCATCTTTTTCAGCGCCTCGGTGCTGGACGAGAGCGGACGTCCGCCGCCCACCGTCAGCGCATCCAGGGGCCGGTCGAGGAAGAGCAGGACGCCGTTCTGATGCAGCGCCCGCAGATTCTCGCCCCGCTTGATGATGCCGCCGCCGCAGGAGAGCAGCTGTCGCCCCTCTTTGGCAAAGCGGGCGGTCTGGGCGGATTCCTTCGCGCGGAAGCCGTCCTCGCCCTCGGCGGCGAAGATGTCGGGGATGCTGCGGCCATCGGCCTTGACGATCTCCTCGTCGAGGTCGATGAACTTTTTGCCCAGCCTCTCGGCCAATGCACGGCCCACGGTGGATTTTCCACTGGAGGGCATTCCGATGAGGGCCACGTTGAGCATATCGCGGCGGAGTGCGGCAGTGATGCGGCCGATCTCCCCTGCCGCGTCGTCGAACTTCCGGCTGAGGAAGTATTCGGCGGCGTACACGGCCTGCGCCACCAGCATCTCGAGGCCGCCCACAGCCACCGGGACCCCGGCCTCTTCGGCCCGGAGGATGAGTTCCGTCTTATCGGGGTTGTACACCACGTCCAGCACAGCTTCCAGCCCGGGCATTTTTGCCACGTCCAGACTGCACGCGCCCACGTTGGGGTACATTCCGGCGGGGGTGGTGTTGATGACGATCTGTGCGCCGCTGGCAACGGCCTCTTCATAGGAGAGCTGGCCTTTGGCGGCGTCGGGCGTCCGGCTGACGGTGAGCACCCTGGCCGCGCCCTTGTCGCGGGCGACGGCGCTGGTGGTGTTGTGGGTGCCGCCGGTGCCGAGGATGAGGACGGTCCTGCCCGCAAAATCGACGCCGTGGGCGTCGCACAGGTGGGCAAAGCCGAGATGATCGGTGTTGTAGCCGTAGAGCAGGCCGTTCTTGTTGACCACGGTGTTCACCGCGCCGATGGCCTTGGCACGGGGGTCGATGTAGGTGCAGTATTCCATCACCAGCCGCTTATAGGGGATGGTGACATTGATGGCCTTGAACTGCCGCCTGATGAGGAAAGCCCGGGCCTCCTCTTCGGTGGGAAGCGGGCAGAGGTCGTAGCGATAGCCGCAGAGCATCTCATGGATGATCTTCGAGTAGGAATGGCCCAGTTTTGAGCCGATGAGTCCGTATTCCATCACAGTCCCTCCCTGCGGTAGCCGGTGGGCCGCTCCATCCATGCGGTGCCGCAGCGGGCGGTCATCAAATCGCCCACAGCCAGCGCGGCGGCGCAGGTCTGGACGATGGCAGCCCGCGGCACGATGCAGGGGTCATGACGGCCCTGAATGGAGAGGGGCGCGTCCTGCTTTGCAATGTAATCCACCGTCTCCTGCTCTTTGTAGATGCTGGGCGTCGGCTTGACAGCGGTGCGGAAGACGACAGGCATTCCGTTGGCGATGCCGCCGTTGATGCCCGCGTTGTGGTTGGTGGCCGTGACCACCGAATCGCCCTTCATGCGGAAGGCATCGTTGGCCTCAGAGCCTTTCAGGTCGGCGAAGCCGAAGCCGGTGCCGAACTCAATGCCCTTCACGGCAGGCACCGAAAACGCCATGTGGGAAATAAGGCTCTCCATGCTGTCAAAATACGGCTCGCCCACACCGGCGGGCAGGCCGAGAATGGCTGTTTCAAGGATGCCGCCCACGCTGTCGCCCTCCGAACCGGCGGCACGGATGGCCGTTTTCATCGGCTCTTCGACGGAAGCATCCAGCAGGGCAAAGCCCTCGTCCCTGCTTTCCAGCACGCTCACCTGAGCGGCCAGTGCGGCGGCATCGTCCAGCGCAAAGGGCGTATCGGAAATGCCGGCACAGCGGGCGATGTGGGTGGTGATGTCGATGCCGGCGCGGTTCAGCGCACCCAGCACGATGGCACCGCCTGCCACCAGCGCGGCAGTGATGCGGCCCGAAAAGTGTCCACCGCCCCGGGCGTCCTGAAAGCCGTGGTATTTGGCGTAGGCGGTATAGTCCGCGTGGCCGGGGCGGAGAAGGTCGGCCGTCTTGGCGTAGTCGCCGCTGCGGGTGTTCTGGTTCTCGATCATCAGGGCGATGGCCGTGCCGGTGGTATGACCGTTCATGACGCCGGAGAGCAGCTGAACTTTATCGGCCTCCACGCGGGGCGTCGAAAGCCCGTCGCCCCGGGCGCGGCGCTTATCCATGCAGGCGGCAATGAATTCCTCATCCACCGGCACACCGGCGGCCATGCCGTCCAGCACACCGCCGATGGCCCTGCCGTGGCTCTCGCCGAAGATGGTCAGCGCCAATGCGCTGCCAAAGGTGTTTTTCATGGCTTTAGTCCTCCATGCCCAGCAGGGGGCGGAGACCCTCCACCGGGATGGTCTCCGCGCGCCAGCAGCCCAGACCCGGCACCTTGATGACGGTGATCTGGCCGCCCTGTGCCTTTTTGTCGTGGAGCATCTCGGCGTAGACCTTGTCCTTGTTGCAGGCGGTACGCAGGGGCAGGCCCAGACGGCGGTAGACCGCACGGACGCGCTTCTGCAGTGCCTTGGACTCGATCATCGGCAGCATCCCCAGAGCCACGCACTCGCCGTGGTAGAGGCCCACGGTGCGGCGCCCCTTGACGCCCTTGACGGCCTCAATGCCGTGGCCGATGGTGTGGCCGAAATTGAGGGCCTTGCGCATCCCATGCTCCGTCTCGTCCTGCTCGACGATGCTCTTTTTGAAGCGGAGGCTGCGGTAGATGATCTCGCCGATCTGCCCGTCGATGTCGCCCTTTTCAAAGATGGCGAACAGCTCCGGGTCGGCCAGCAGACTGGCCTTCACCGACTCGGCCAGACCGTTGATGTACTGGCGGCGGGGCAGGGTGGCGAGGGTGCTGGGGTCTACGATGACCAGCCTGGGCTGCCAGAAGGAGCCGACGACGTTCTTCGTCTCCCCCAGATCCACAGCGGTCTTGCCGCCGATGGAGGAATCGATCATCGAGAGGGTGGTGGTGGGGCAGTTGATGAAGTCGATGCCGCGCATATAGATGGAAGCGGCAAAACCCGCCAGATCGCCCACGACGCCGCCGCCCACGGCGATGACGAGGTCGCCGCGGCCCATGTTGAACTCCAGCATCTGGCGCAGGACGCTTTCGAGGATCTTCATGCTCTTGCTGGCCTCGCCCTGCGGGACAGTAATGATTTTTGCGTCGCGGCACTGGTCGGCCACACGCTGCGCGTACTCGGCGGGAACGCCTGCGTCCGTCACCACCGCCACCCGGCGGTCGAGGCGGGCAAACTGGTACAGATTTTCCAGTGCGCCGTTTTTCAGAATGATGTCATAGCTGCGCTCACCCAGATTCATGGTGAGCTTGGTGCCGATAAATCCACTCATTTTGTATACACTCCTAACAGCCGCACCGTGCGGCAGGTATGGTCCAGCTCACGCAGCAGCGCGGCGGTCTCGTCGGCGGAGGGGTCGCCCACCAGCTCGACGTAAAAATAATAATCAAAGGGGACATGGGGCAGCGGACGGCTCTTGATGGACTCCATGTCGTAGCCGAAGCGGCCGATGACCTGGATGACCTCAGCCAGCTTGCCGGGTTTGTTGTCCAGTGTGAACAGCAGCGAGAAGCGGTTGCCCACGGTGGGCTTTTCGCGGCTGAGGACGATGAAGCGGGTGGTGTTGTCGCCGTCGGTGTTGATGCTGGGGACGAGGACTTCCAGCCCGTAGAGGGCGGCTGTCTCGGCGCTGGCGATGGCGGCTTTGGACGGGTCGCCCGACTCGGCCACGAACTTTGCGGCCATGGCCGTGTTGGGCATGGCCGTGGCGGGCAGATGGAACTGCTTTAAGAACGTCTCACTCTGGGCGATGGCCTGCTGATGGCTGTAGACGTGCCTGAGCTGGGCCAGCTGGGTGCCGGGCAGGACGAGCAGATTCTGGGAGATGGGCAGGTCGTAGACGTCCACCACCCACAGCTCGGGGTGGTTGTAGCACAAGTCGAGGACGGCGGAGACATCGCCTGCGTGGCTGTTTTCAAACGGCACAACGCCGTGGGCGGTGTCGCCCCGGCTGACGGCATCGAACACCTCGTCCCACGTCGGGCAGCTGACGGCCTCCGCGTGGGGGAAGAGCGCCCGCAGCGCGATGTGGGCGAAAGCGCCTTCCACGCCCTGATAGGCGGCGCGGTTCCGGCCCAGCACCTCGGCTTCGTACTGCTTGGCGACGTCCATCATGTTCTGGACATGGTCTTTATAGTAAGGCCGGAGGGCAGCGTTCCGGATGCGGGCCGCAGCCTTTTCCAGCACCACCGCCTCCCGCGCGGCGTCAAAAATCGGCAGGCCGTGGGCCTGTTTGTATTGGGCGACGCTGAGCACCGCGGCCATCCGCCGCTCAAACAGGGCGGCCAGCTGCGCGTCCACCGCGTCGATCTCGGCGCGGGCTTGTTCCAGTGTGTCCATCCTTCCACATCCTTTGGGTAAAATTTCAGTTTTTACAGCGATGATACCTAGTAAGTATACCATAACCCGGATGAGGAAACAACAAGCCCGGCTCTCTTTGAGGGTGGATAATATTTCAAATCCGGGGCCGTCAACGCGAAGAGATTGCAACCAAAACGCCCCCTCCGGCATTGCCGGAGAGGGCGTTCTTGCTTATTTGCGCAGGTCTTCCCTGCTGCGGGGGGTGCCGAACACCCGGCCATAGGGGTTGTCGAGGTCGGCAGCCTTCAGAGCTGCAGTTTTTTCGGCAGGCTTTTCAGGGATGCTGAGATGCTTTACCTTCCCCTTGGAGAGAACACGGTACCGCATGGCTCAGCCCTCCGGGGCTGCCGTGGAGGCAGCCCCTTCGGTCAGCTTCTGCCAGAATTCTTCGCCTCCGGCGAGGTTATCCGCAGTGCCGCTGTTCCACGCGCCCCGCATTCCTACATAGAACCGGGACATATACTCCTGACTGGAACCACTCCTGCTCTGGGTGGTGTCGGGGCCGTAGTCACCGAGGTCGAGGCCGGCCAGGACCGGGCAGTCGTCCCATTTGTACACCATGTTCCACCAGTCCTCGTCGCTGTCGGCGGCGGGCAGAGTGCCGTCGAGATACCGCAGCGAGCCGGTGCTCTCCTCAAAGCCCGCCGGGTCCCAGAGCAGGAAAACAGAGCTGAGGCCGCCCTGTACGTCGGCGGCCAGCTTGGTGGTGCCGGCCATGGTCAGATAGGCGGCGCTCTCGGTCTGGGTCTCTGTGTCGGAGTAGTCGAGGGTGTAGACGTTGAGGGTCACGACCACCTTGCCGTCGCCGTTGCGGTCTTCGCCGTAGGCGGCCAGTGCATCCTGCAAAGCGTTCACGGTGTCCTCAGGCAGATAGTAGGGAGCCACCACGGCCACGTTATGATCGGGCTTGGTGACAAAGAAATACTGTCCGATGAAGTTGTAGGCCGCAAAAGCCGCGGCGATGCCGATGATGATGACCCATTTCAGGTTATAGTCCCACCAGTTGGCCCAGCGCTCCCTGCGGGTGTACTGTCTTTCCTTGCGGGGGGCAATGTCCTTCGGGTCGATGTCGCGCTCGTAACGGTAGCTTGCCATGAGGCAGTGTCCTCCAAAGTCTTAAAGCTCTGCCAGAATGGTCTGGCGGACGGCGTCGGGCAGCTGCTTCTGCTCGGCCCGGCTCATGCCTGCCGTCCGGATGGGCGGCAGCACCCGGACGTATACCGTGCCGGGGGTGGCCCGGTTGCCGTGGGCCTCGAAGAGGCCCCGTGCGCCGGAGATGGCCACCGGCACCACCGGTGCGCCGGTCTTGACCGCGATGCGGAAGGCACCGGCCTTGAACTCACCGGCGCCGCCCTCTTCGCCCTTGTAGCGGGTGCCTTCCGGGAAGATGATGAAGCTCCGGCCGCTCTCCACGATGGCGGTGGCGTCGTTCAACGCGCGCACCGAGGCGCGGACATCGTCGCGCTGGACGAAAACGCAGCCCAGCAGCTTCATCCAGCGGTTGAGCAGAGGAATTTTTCCCAGCTCTTCCTTGGCGAGGATGCCGTAGGGCTCATCGAGGCCGGCCAGCAGCAGCGGGATGTCATAATAGCTGCGGTGGTTCGCCACAAAGACGCAGGGGCCATCCTTCGGGATGTTGTCCAGTCCCTCGACGCTGAGCCGGACGCCGGTGACGTTCAGGATGCCTTTGCTCCAATGGGGAATGTGCTTTTTTACCAGCTGGCGCACCGTCTCGGTGTCGCCTGCGGCCAGCGCACGCTCGGCTTTGCATAGCACACTGTAATGGACGATCATGTACCCGAACAGATAAACGAATAACGCAATGGTGCGGAAAATGCTCACAGAGTGATACCTCCTTCTGGCTCAAAAAGCCGTTTCTATTGTATCACACTCCGCCCCAAAAAGGGAGAGGAAATACTTTTTTTACATTTGGAGGGCTTTGCGGCTTGCAAAATCCACAAAATCCGGGTATATTTATAATCAGAAAGCCAGCACAATGGCGTTTCCTGCCAAAACCGTGCTGTGCAATGTAAGCCGTCTTTTGGGACAGCGAGAGAGGATATTCACACAACATGAGTCTGTTCCCTTCTGCAAACGATTTCAAGTCCGGGCCGGGCGTCGAAAAGGACGCCCCCCGCAAGACCGGCGTAGGCCGCTTCTTCGAGCTGGTGGGCCGGGATATGAGCGGGATGTTCCTTGCAAACCTGCTCACCTGTCTGGGCTTTCTGCCCGTCATCTGTCTGGTGTACATCGGCTTCCTGATGAACAGCCTGCCCGTCATGGTGCTCAGCGCCGCCGTGGGCGGCATCCTGGCCGGTCCGGTGCTGGCAGGCATGTACGACACCGTCCTGCGCGCTCTGCGCGACGAGGCCGGTTACTGGTGGACCACCTACCGCAAGGCTTTCAAGCAGAACTTCAAAGCCAGCATCCTGCCGGGCGTGCTCTACTGCGTCGTGGTCACGGTGCAGATCTTCCTCGTGTACTTCTGCTTCAACCTGCTCTACCACGGCACCAACGTCGGCGTGGGGATGTGGGTGGCCACGGTGCTCAACCTCGTCATCTTCCACATGCTGTTCTCCTACATGTGGCCTCAGGTGGTCCTGCTGGACCAGCCTTTCGGCCAGACGCTCAAGAACAGCGTCAACTGCATGATCGCTTTCCTGCCCCACGCACTGGCCGCGTCTCTCGTGACGGTACTGTTCTGGGGCCTCGTCATCCTCTGTATGCCGCTGGGCCTGCTGCTCATGCTGGTGTTCGGCTTCTGGTTTCAGGTGGAGATCACCAGCCAGATCGTCTACGGCGACCTCGACCGGGTGTTCCACATCGAGGAGAACATCCGCAGGCTCCACGACGCCGAGTATGAAGCCGAGATGGCCGAGGAGCGCAGCGACGACGAGGAATAAACGACACACCGACGCGAAAAGGGGATGCGTGCAATGGAACAGCGGAACAATCTGGTGCTGCAGGGCACGGAGACATTTTCCCGCGGACAGCTCGATAATGTGGCGCTGGACAACGGCAGCGTCGTGCTGGACAGCGTGGCCGGGCGGTACCTGCAATACGGCAGCTACACGACGCCCGAGTTCGCCATGCCGGCCTTCTGCAACCTGAACGTCAGCTGGAACGCCCACGCGCCCCAGAACACGATGGTGGAGGTGCGCTGCCGCGTCTACGCAGGCAGCAGCTGGACGGGCTGGATGAGCTTTGGCAAGTGGGCGCCGGATTACCCCCGGGCCAGCATCAGCACCCACAGCGACGACGGCCTCATCTTCCTGATGGGCGACACCGTGACGGTGGCGCTGCCCGGCGGCGGCACCGGCGTCCAGCTTCAGGTCAATCTTTCGACCAACGACGACAAAGTCACCCCGGCGCTCCGGCTGCTGGCGGCGGCGGTCCGCCCCCTTGCGTGGGATAAGCAGAGCGGCCACCCCATCAACCGCCGCCTGTACTTACCGGAATACTGCCTCTCGGCCCATGACCCCAGCTTTGGCCGGGACATGGACCTGCCGCTGGTGATGGCGGCCCTGATGAACCGCTGGGGCGAGGACATCCTGCCCGAAGAGGTGGCCTACGTCATGGAGGACAAGACCACCGGCAGCACCAGCAACGGCGCTTTCGCCGCCGCGGCAGCGGGCTGCTGCGGGTTTCCCTGCTGGCAGGCGTGGATGGACCTGCAGGACCTGCGGGAGCAGATACACGACGGCTGTTCTGTGGCCGTGCGCATCGAGCGCCGCATCCGGGGCCAGCGGGACCCCATCGGGGTCTGGATGGGTCTGCGGGGCTTCGGCCACGACGACGCAGTCCTAGCCGATTATGTCCTGCTCAACGACCCCACCGCCGACAGCGACGGGGCCGTGAACTGCACGATGGCGGTGACGGATTTTGCCCGCTGCTTCACCGGGCGGGCCATCGCTCTCCGCCCCAAGCCCCGGGACACCGAGGCCAACCGCCCCCGGCGGGTCTCCTGCGACTTTGTGTACAGTGCCGAGGATGACTGCTGGTATCTGGCCCAGAAGGGCCAGCGGCAGCTGCTCCCGGCAGAATTTTCCGGCTGGGCGGCCTGCAGCCCCCACGACGGAGTAGCCCACGCCACCACAGCCCACCGCACCTTCCGGCGGATGGAGCGGACACGGACCGGCGGCTTCCGCTTCCCGCCCGAGCAGACCGCCGCAGGCGGGCGGTGCAGCGTTTACATCGTGGACCATACCGGCACCATGCAGTTTGCAGAGGTGCGCCTGCCTGCGCCTCCGCCGCCCGCGCTGCCGCTGTCGGAAGCAGACCAAAGCACCGCGCCTTCTGTCTCCTGAGAGGCAGCACAGCCAAGAGCTTTTTGGGATAAATCATCAACATGGGAGGAACATATTATGGCAAAGACGATCATCACTTTGGGCCGCGAGTACTGCACCGGCGGACGCTACATCGCCAAGGACGTGGCACGCGCACTGGGCATCAAGCTCTACGACAAGGAGCTGATCACGATGGCCGCCAAGAATTCCGGACTGTCCGAGGAGGCCGTGGCCGCCAGCGAGAAGCGGCACACCCACAGCCTGCTGTACAGCCTGTATACGATGGGCAATGACCTTCCGCTGGGCGACCAGGTCTTCATCCTGCAGAGCCGCATCATCAAGCAGCTGGCCGACGAAGGCCCCTGCGTCATCGTGGGCCGCTGCGGCGACTATGTCCTGCGCGACCGCAAGGACGTGCTGCGCATCTTCGTCTACGCCCCCAAGGAGTGGCGTCTGGCTTACGGCAAGGAGAACAACATGCTGCAGGCCAAGGACGAAAAGGGCATCAAGGACGAGATCGACAAGACCGACCGCAACCGTGCTTCCTACTACAACTACTACACCCAGAACCGCTGGGGCGATGCCCACAACTATGACCTCGCCATCAACGCCGCACTGGGCCATGACGCCTGCGTGAAGATGATCCTTGCCGCCGCAGAGGCCAAGGAGAAGGCCATGGAGGGCTGATGCCCGCCGCCCCGGAGGGGGAAAAATAAATAATGATGCTGCGTGGGTGGGGTGCTTTTGCGCTCTGCCCACGTTTGCGGCATAGAAGAACTCTGCATCCCCAAGTCATCAACGTCAAAAGGAGAAATCGTGGAAAACAAGCAGCCCTTATCCTCTCCCGCCGGTGAGCGGGAAAACATCATGGGTACCATGGACATCAACCCTCTGCTCATCAAGCTCAGCGTGCCGATGATGGTATCCATGCTGGTGCAGGCCCTCTACAACGTGGTGGACTCGATTTTCGTGTCCCACGTCAGCGAGAGCGCCCTGACCGCCGTTTCGCTGGCGTTCTCTTTGCAGAACGTCATGATCGCCGTGGGCGTCGGCACCGGCGTGGGCGTCAACGCCCTGCTGTCCAAGAGCCTCGGCGAAAAGAACCAGGAACGGGCCAATCAGACCGCCGAGAACGGCATCTTCCTGTCCCTGTGCAGCTACGCCGTCTTCCTCGTCATCGGCCTCACCTGCATGAAGCCCTACTTCTACGCACAGACTTCGGACATGGACATCGCCCGGCAGGGCATCCAGTATCTGCAGCTCTGCTGCGTGCTCAGCCTCGGCCTCTTTGCCCAGACCATGGGCGAGAAGCTGCTGGCCGCCACCGGCCGCACCCATCTGAGCATGATAAGCCAGCTGGTGGGCGCTGTCGTGAACATCGTTCTCGACCCCATCTTCATCTTCGGCTACTGCGGCGAGGCCCTGTCCGGCACCACCGGCGCTGCCGCGGCCACCGTCATCGGCCAGTTCTGCGGCGCGGGCATGACGCTGTACTTCAACCTCAATAAGAACCCCGACATCCAGATCAGCTTCCGGGGCTTCCGGCCCAGCGCCAAGGCCATCGGCCGCATCTACACCGTCGGCCTGCCCAGCATCGCCATGCAGTGCGTGGGCAGCGTGATGACCTTCTTCATGAACCAGATCCTGATGGCCTTCTCGGCCACGGCTGTCGCCGTCTTCGGCGTCTACTTCAAGCTGCAGAGCTTCGTGTTCATGCCCATCTTCGGCATGAACAACGGCATGGTCCCCATCATCAGCTACAACTACGGCGCACGGAAGCCGGAGCGGGTCAAAAAGACCATCCGTCTCGCAGTCTTCTACGCCGAGTGCATCATGCTGGTGGGCTTCTGCATCTTCCAGTTCCTGCCGGATAAGCTGCTGGGCCTCTTCGCCGCCGGCGACGCCATGCTGGCCATCGGCGTCCCGGCGCTGCGCATCATCTGCCCCCACTTCCTGCTGGCGGGTGCCGGCATCGTGCTGAGCTCGGTGTTCCAGGCGCTGGGCAACGGCGTGTTCAGCCTGACCGTCTCCATCTGCCGTCAGCTGGTGGTGCTCATCCCCGCTGCATGGCTGCTGAGCCGCACCGGCGAGGTGAACATGGTCTGGTGGGCCTTCATCATCGCGGAGGTGGTCAGCCTTGCGCTGAGCCTCGTTTTCATGGCCCGCATCAACCGTACCGTCATCGTCCCGCTCTCCGAAAAGCAGGACGCGGCCGTATAACCTGAAAGGAACGTGAACTCTATGGCAAAAAAGCTGAAGTGGAACCTTATCCTCATGAGCCTGCTCTATCTGGCGCTGGGCATCTTCCTGCTGATGGTGCCCGGCACGGCCCTCAACGTGGTCTGCTATGCGCTGGGCGGCGTGGTTCTGGCTTGCGCGGCAGTGCAGCTGGTGCGGTATTTTGTCGTAGAGCGCGGCGTGTTCCAGAGCCAGCTCACCCTCATCTCGGGGCTGGTCTGTCTGGCGCTGGGCGCATTCCTCATCCTCCGCAGCGATGTGGTTGTGCGGGTGCTGCCCATCGTGTTCGGCCTGTTCGTCATCTTTGACAGTCTGGGCCGCATCCAGAACGCCCTCGAGCTGCGCCGGTGCGGGTATCCGAGCTGGAAGATCTTTCTGCTGCTGGCCGTGCTCAGCGTCGTGCTGGGCATCGTGATGGTGGTGGACCCCTTCGGCACCATGGAGACGCTGGTGATGGCCATCGGCCTCATCCTCATCCTGGAAGGCGCGCTGAACCTGCTGAGCGCCCTGTACACCATGCTGGCCGTCCGGCGCTTTATAAAGCTGCATCCGGAGACCCAGTCCATGCTGGAAGCCATTACCGGCCAGGATCTGAACGGCGACGGCGTCATCGCCCCGGATGTCTCCCACGCAGATGTGGAGTCCACCGCTGTGGAGCTCGACTATGTGGATGAGAGCGCCGAGGTGGAGCAGGAGAACAAATAACGTTAGCGGGCTTGCCCTCTCCGTCTGCTCCCGATAGGCGAAAGGCTAACCCTCTGCTGAAAAACGAAACCCAAGATCAATTCAACACAAAGGATAAAAAGAGTTATGGAAAAGTACGATCTCATCATCGTTGGTGCCGGCCCTGCCGGCATCTTCACCGCTGTGGAGCTGCTGCGCCGCGGCAGCAAGAAGCACATCCTGCTGGTGGAAAAAGGCAAGCCGGTGGAAAAGCGCCACTGCCCCAAGGCCGAGATCGGTCACTGCGTCAACTGCCGTCCCACCTGCGCCATCACCACCGGCTTCTCCGGTGCGGGCGCCTTCTCCGACGGCAAGCTGAGCCTCTCCTATGAGGTCGGCGGCGACCTGCCCAGCCTCATCGGCGAAGAGTTTGCGCAGGAGCTCATCGACTACACCGACAAAATCTACCTCGAGTTCGGCGCTGACCCCCATGTGGAGGGCATCTACACCGGCGAGGACATCAAGGAGATCCGCAAGAACGCCATCCACGCCGGTCTGAAGCTGGTGGACTGCCCCATCCGCCACCTCGGCACCGAGAAGGCACAGCAGCTCTATCACGCCATCCAGAACTATCTGGCTGACAACGGCGTGGAGATGCTCTTCTCCACCGAGTGCGAGAACATCATCCTCGAAGACGAGGAGTGCAGGGGCGTGCTGCTGCGTCAGGGCGACGGGGAGCCCCGCGCCGTCTACGGCGACACCGTGGTCATCGGCACCGGCCGCCGCGGCGCAGACTGGCTTGAGAAAATTTGTGCAGAGCACCATATCGCCCATAAGCCCGGCACCGTGGACATCGGTGTCCGCGTCGAGTGCCGCAACGAGGTCATGGAAAAGGTGAACAAGGTGCTGTATGAGTCCAAGCTCATCGGCTACCCGAAGCCCTGGAAGAACAAGGTCCGCACCTTCTGCCAGAACCCCGGCGGCTTCGTGGCACAGGAGAACTATGACAACGACCTGGCCGTGGTCAATGGCCACAGCTTCAAGGAGAAGAAGAGCGAGAACACCAACCTCGCCATCCTCGTCTCCCACAACTTCACCGAGCCCTTCAACCAGCCCATCGCCTACGCCCAGAAGGTGGGCGAGCTGACCAATATGCTGGGCGCAGGCCACATCATGGTGCAGCGCTACGGCGACATCCTCGACGGCAAGCGCACCTGGGCGAAGGAGCTGGCCCAGTCCAACGTCAAGCCCACCCTGAAGGACGCCGTGGCCGGCGACATCACCGCCGCCATGCCCTACCGCGCCATGACCAACATCATCGAGTTCATCAAGATGCTGGACATGGTCGTCCCCGGCTTTGCCGCCAACGAGACCCTGCTGTACAGCCCTGAGCTGAAGTTCTACTCCAACAAGGTCAAGATGGACCCGAACCTCGACACCAACATCAAGGGCCTGCACTGCCTCGGCGACTCTTCCGGCTGGACCCGCGGCCTGATGATGGCCTCCGTCATGGGCGTGCTGATGGGCCGCAAGCTGGCTGAGAAGGAAGGCTGCTGAAACGCCTTTCTGCACTAAGCTGCGCTGAATATTTGGTTCCCGATGCCTCTCCGCACTCCGCGGAGGGGCATTTTTTGCGCTTCCTGCGGCAAAACCGTGCAGGATACAAAAATCGGCATAAAAAGTCAATTTCCGTCAACTCTAAAATTTTATGGGAATTTGAATTGATTTTCTTCGTTCAAACTGCTACAATCTCAAGTAGAACTCAAGAAGGAATTGTGTCTTGCGCATAATGCGAGGAGGGATCACTTATGTGCGAAGCCCCCGGAAGCGCAGTAACGCTGCTATGTTCCGGCATCCAGCTTTACAGCGCCGAGAGGCGCATTGCGGACTGCATCCTTGCAGATGTAAAGCGGGCGTCGATGTGTACGTCAGCAGAGCTGGCCCGGCTGAGCTGTTCGTCCGAGGCCACCATCACCCGGCTGTGCCACAAACTGGGATTCGAGAACTACCGCAAATTCCAGCTGGCGCTGGCACGGGACGCCATGGAGCAGCAGGAAGCCCAGCGTATGCGGGACGAAGGGCAGGACGAGCTGCATCAGGCACTTCTGAACATTCTGGCAAACCGCGAAGAGGAGCTGCGGGCCACCATTCAGGCCATTGATACCCGCCAGCTGCGGCAGATCCTCTCTCTGCTGCGCAGCTGCGAGGTCATGGAGGTGGTCTCTGAGGGCGGCGGCCTGCCGGTGGCCTTCGATGCCTCCATCCGGTTCAGTCACCTGGGCAAGCGGTGCGTTTCCAGCGCAGTCCACGAGAAGAACCTTGCCTTTGCCCAGACGCTGACCCCCAAAGACATCCTCATCGTGCTCTCGGCCTCCGGGCAGAGCGCCGGGCTGGAAGAGGTGTCCGCTGCCGCCAAAGGGCGGAATGTACCGGTGCTGCTCATCACCTGTGACAGCCACGGCCCGCTGGCCCAGCTGGCCGACTATGTGATGACGGCTTCCAACCGCGAACAGCGGCTCATCGAGGGCAGCCATGCGGCATCGCTGCTCTCGCCGAACGTCCTCATCGAGGTGCTCTACTACCTGCTGCGGATGGAAAATCCGTAAAAAACAAACGCTGGCACGAATGTGCCAGCGTTTGTTTTTATCATTGGAGCTCTAAATCACTGGGCAGGATGACATCCAGCTCCGCCGCAGGCTCTGCCACGAGGCGGCGGCTCTGGTTGAAGATGGCCTTTTCCAGCGTGTTGCGGGCGAGACGTCCGTTGCCCGCCGTGCGGGCATCCTCTGCCTGCCGGCGCTCGTAGTAGCCCCGCAGCGGTCCCGTGCAGCTCTCGGCCAGCCTGTAGCCCTTGCCCCTCGCCAGCACATTCGTGATGTCCAGCAGCTCATCGGCGGTGTAGTCCGGGAACTCTATCCTGTTCGGGAAGCGGCTGGCAAGGCCGCTGTTGGCGGTCAGGAACGTCTCCATCTCTTTGGTGTAGCCCGCAAGGATGACCACCAGCTCGTCGCGGTGGTCTTCCATCCCCTTCACCAGTGTGTCGATGGCCTCAAGACCGAAGCTGTCCTGCTCGCCCCGGTAGAGGCTGTAGGCCTCGTCGATGAAGAGGACGCCGCCCAGCGCGCTCTGGATGACGCTGTTGGTCAGGGGGGCGGTGTGGCCGGTGTAGCGGCCCACGAGGTCTCCCCGGCTCACCTCCACCAGCTGCCCGCCCTTGAGGGCGCCGATGGCCTTGAGGTACTTTGCCACGAGCCGGGCGATGGTGGTCTTGCCGGTGCCGGGGTTGCCGGTGAAGATCATGTGCATCGAGAGGCTGGCGGTCTTGAGGCCCGCCGCCGCACGGCGCTGCTGCACCTGAATGTTATCGGCGAGGCCGAAGACGTATTCCTTCACCGGTGCAAGGCCCACGAGGTCGTTCAGCTCTTTCCTGATCTCTTCCACTGCGCCGGTATAGGCGGCGGGCAGCAGGTCGAAGAGCTTCTGGGGTCCGGCGTCGTTGAGGGCAAAGTCGAGGCCGTCCTCCCGGGCAGTCAGTGTGATCGTTCCGGTAAGCGTGGCATCTGTTTGCAGGCAGTATTCGCTCAGAGCGCGGAATATCTTATCGCAGCAGGACGAAAGCCCCGCCGCCCCCTGCTTCGGGCTGCACTGGGCCGCCACATAGTCCCGCACATCCGCGCCCGCCGACAGGGTCAGGCCGAGGCGGGTCTTCACTTTTGCGGCCAGCGCGTTGAGCTGCTGGGCTGCCAGCGCGGCGAGGGCTTCCCGCGCAAAGGCGCTGGTCTCACAGACATCGCCCAGCGCCGAGACGAAGGCCGCACCGAACTTATCGGCCAGCGCCTCCCGGCCCTTCCGGGAGAAGAAGACGAGATACTTGCCGCAGGGGGTGATGCGGCTCACAGCCCCGGGGGCCAGCGCCGTCCCGGCGTCCACGAGGATGCCCTCCTTGTTGACAAGATACCGGCTGGACAGGGGCGCACTGCCCTTGACGGCGAGGTCTGCCAGCGTCTTTAAAAAGCCCGGGTAGCAGCTCTCGTAGTGCTCAAAGACCAGGATCTCGCCCGGCGCATGGAGGGCGGCGTACAGATCCTGCAAAAAGAGCATTTCAGCCCCCGAGTCGGGGTAAAGCGCCAGATCCATGACGGCCAGCTTATCGCTCTGCAAAAGACCCCGGGCGGCCATGCAGCGGGCCGTCTCCGTCAGAGCGAAATGCCGCCCCGTACCGGGCGCACCGCAGAGCAGGATGACGTTCCGGGCCGTAGGGGCCTCCGTCCCCAGCACGAAAGGCCGGCGCATGGCCCGCACGACGCCGTCCACGAAGGCGTCCTGCCCCAGCACCGTCTTTTTCACCTCAGCGGCCAGCCCTTCGAAGCTGCCCAGATGCTCCTGTCTGACTTCGGTGGTGCCTTTGGCCAGCAGGCCGTCGGCCTCCATATCCTCGAGCATCTTCCGGCTCTGGGCCAGCGCCTCCTGTGTGGTGTCTCTGCGCAGCTCGGCGTTCTGTTTTTTCAGCATTTCGTCCAGCTTTTTCTGCTGCTCGAGCAGGGCTGCGTTCATATCGGGCAGACCGGGCTTTTCCGGCGGCGTTTTCTGCGTATCAAAGCGCAGTTTTCCTCCCGGGCCGAACACTCCGTTCATCAAGTTCTCCCAATCGTCGGTGTATGCCATCTGCCTGCCTCCGTCCTGCGTTTTTTCCAAGTATAGTGTACTTTGCCCCCTTTTGCAAGAAAAGTCTTGAAAATCCACGGGCAGGCGGGTACACTAATTTTATATTGATTTGATATGCGAAGGGAATGGAACGAAATGAAAACGCCCGCAGAGTGGAAAACGCTGTTCGAGAGCAGCGCCTTTGCACGGCAGACAACCTACAGCGGCCCTCTGGGGCCGGAATATAACCCCTCCGGCACCCGGCTCCGGCTCTGGGCGCCCACGGCGCAGAAGGTATCGGTCAACCTCTACCGCCGGGGCGACGGCGGGGCCTGCATGGGGACCCTGCCGCTGGAACAGCACGGGCAGGGCGTCTGGTCGGTCTATCTGCCCGGCGACCAGCACGGACATTACTATACCTTTACCGTCGAGGTGGACGGCACAGCATACGAGACGGGCGACCCCTACGCCCGGACGGCGGGCGTCAACGGCCTGCGGAGCATGATTTTAGACGCGCCCCGCATCGACCCGCCCGACTGGAGCCACGACCACCGGGTCATCGTCCCGGCCTCCCGCCGGACGGTGTGGGAGGTCAGCGTCCGCGACTTCTCGCAAGACCCGGCCTGCGGCGTTCGGAATGCATGGCGGGGCAAATTCATGGCCTTTACCCAGAAGGGAACCACCCTTTCTTCCGCCGGCACCTTCCCCACCTGCCTCGACTATCTCAAGCGGCTGGGAGTGGGCTATGTGCAGCTGATGCCCATCTTCGACTTCGGCAGTGTGGACGAGAGCCGCCCCCTCACCCGGCAGTACAACTGGGGCTACGACCCCACCAACTACAACGTCCCCGAGGGCAGCTACTCCACCGACCCCGCGAAAGGCGAAGTCCGGGTGCGGGAGTGCAAGGAGATGATAGCTTCTCTCCACGCGGCGGGCATCGGCGTCATCATGGACGTGGTGTACAATCATATGTACCGCAGCGAGAACCCGCTGAACAGCACGGTGCCTTATTATTTCTTCCGGCAGAACCCGGACGGCAGCTTCTCCAACGGCAGCGGCTGCGGCAACGAGTTTGCCAGTGAGCGGCCCATGGCCCGGAAATACCTCATCGACTCGGTGCTCTACTGGGCGCAGGAATATCACATCGACGGCTTCCGCTTCGACCTCATGGGCCTCTATGACGTGGACACCATGAACGAACTTCGGGCCGCGCTGGACGCTCTGCCGGGCGGCAGAAGCATCCTGATGTACGGTGAGCCGTGGCAGGGCGGCGGGAGCCAGCTCCACCGGTACGAGGCCAACAAGGCGAACCTCGCCATGCTGTCCGAGCGCATCGGCATCTTCTGCGACAACACCCGCGACGTCATCAAGGGCGGCTGTTTTGACGCCCGGGAGCCGGGTTACGTCGAGGGCAGACCGGGCAGCTTCTGGGACATCGGCGGGGCCGTGGCCGCGTGGTGCCGCAGCGACAAGCTGCCCGCCCATTCGCCCTCTCAAATCGTCAGCTATGTGTCCGCCCACGATAATTTCACTCTCTGGGATAAACTGATGCTCGTCCGGTACGCCCGTCCCGAGTACACTGCCGCCGACTCGGCGGCGCTGGCCCAGAACCGGCTGGCGGCGGGCATCTATCTCACCTGCATGGGGATGCCCTTCCTGCAGGCCGGCGAGGAGTTCGCCCGCACCAAAAAAGGGCAGGGCAACACCTACCGCTCTTCGCCCTCCCTCAACCGTCTGGACTGGAAGCGGGCCGCGCAGTTCCACGGTCTTGTGGACTATTACCGGGGCCTGCTGGGCCTGCGGGCGCAGTTCCCCCGCCTGAGCGCCTCGGACGCAGCCAGCCCGGCGGCCATCCGATTTTTCTCGCTGGAACAGCCCCTCGTGGGCTGGACTTTGCCCGCCGCACCCGGCGACGGCGCGGCATGGCGGGCGCTCTGCGTCTTTTACAATCCCACGGAAGAAGAAAAGCGGGTCCGTCTGCCCGACGGCCAGTGGAAACTGCTGAGCGACGGCGTATCGTCCGCGCTCTGGAAAGGCCCCAGCCGGGTCTGCGGCGGCGAAGTGACACTGCTGCCATACAGTGCAACGATTTTCGGCCAGGTATAACAAAAAGCGGCCCGCCGCTTTACGCGGTGAGCCACCCGATCATGTCCTGATTTAGCCCTGCGGGTTCTGCTGAGGTGCAGACTCGGCAGGCTTCTCCTGACGGGATGCGCCGTTGGTGCCATTGCCGCTGTTGGATGCGTTCTTTTCGCCCAGCGTCAGGCTGACGGTCTGCATCTGACCGTCGCGGGCGACGGTGATGGACAGGGTATCACCGGCAGAGTGCTCCTGCATCAGGGTGCCAAGGTCGGTCTTCTGGGCTACCTCGGTGTTGTCGATGCTGATGATGCGGTCGCCGGCCTTGAGGCCCGCCTTATCGGCAGGGCCGCCGGAGACGACGTCCATGACGTAGATGCCGTAGGCGTTGACGCCCAGCTGTGCCGCCGTCTGTGCGTCGTTGACAGCCAGATAGGTGATGCCCATGTAGGGACGGCCCGTGACGTAGCCGTTCTCCAGCAGGTCCTGCGCCACCTTGATGGCGTCGTTGATGGGGATGGCGAAGCCCAGACCCTCGGCGTCAGAGCTGGAAGACTTTGCGTTGACGATGCCGATCAGCTCGCCGTTCATGTTGAACAGGCCGCCGCCGGAGTTGCCGGGGCTGACAGAAGCATCCATCTGAATGAGGGACATGGTGTTGACAGAGCTGGAGCTCTGGATGGAGACGCTGCGGTTCAGGGCGCTGACGATGCCGCTGGTGACGGTGCCGCCCAGCTCACCCAGCGGGTTGCCCACGGCCAGCACGTTGTCGCCCACGGCCAGCTTGTCGCTGTCGCCCACGATGGCGGGGGTCAGGCCGTCGGCATCGACCTTGATGACGGCGATGTCGCTGGTGGAATCCTCGCCCACGACGGTGGCGGTGTAGTCCTTGTCGCCGATGGTGACGGTGATGTTGGACGCGCCGCTCACGACATGGTCACAGGTGAGGATGTAGCCATCCGAGCTGATGATGACGCCGCTGCCGGCGCCGCTCTCCACCTGGCTCTGGCCGTACCAGGACCACTGGGAGTAGACCACCTGCTCGGTGGTGATGACCACGACGCTGGGGCTGACGGTCTTGGCCACCTGTGCGGTGGTCATGCCGCTGGAAACAGTCGTGCCTTCGGCGGCGCTCTCAGAGTCTGCCGAAGAGCTGTCGGACCGCTCCACCTTCTGGATGATGACCTTGTTATTGCCGCCGAAGCGTGCGCCCACAAAGCCGCCCATAAAGCCCATGGCTGCGGCCAGCACCAGAGCGACGATGCCCTTTACGGCCTTGCCTGCATTCTTCTTAGGCTTCTCAGGCTTCTTCGGCGCAGCAGGGGCTGTGTTCTGCGGGCCTGCGGGGGGCGGCGTTGCGCCGCCGGAAGGCTGGGTGCTCTCGCTGAAGGCAGAAGCAGTGTTTGCGGTGTTCATGCCGCTGGAACCCACATTGGGGTAGCCGGTATCACCGGCAGGATTATTGGAAGAGGAATAGTCGTATTCCCATTTGTTTTCATCCATCGTGATTACTTCCTTTCTAAGGGATTAGAAGTTGTTTTCATAACCGTTGCGCACCGTCTGAGCGGTCTTTTTGCCCGCATACTGCGTTGCTTTCCCTTGCAATCCGCCTAGGATTGCTTCGGGAAAGCGCCTTGCCTGCCGGCAAAAATCCTCGCCCATTCGGCACTCTCCGGCTATGAAAACAACTTCGGCCGGGGGAAGAGCTTTTTCGCTCCTCTCCGGCACGGTTTTATTCTATCCGCTAATTGTGAAAATCAATCGTTTCCCCAGTGAAGAATGTGTGAAATAAGGTCTAAGGAGTTTCTATGAAAATCAGCGCCACTCAAACGGGCTTTGCCCTTTATAAAGAGGCCGACGTCATCGGCCGGTGCGGCGTCACGCCCACCCCAAAAGGCGCGGACATCACGGCCCTGTCCGTCCTGCCCCGGTGGCGGCGGAAGGGCTACGGCTCCTACCTGTTAAAAGAGATATTGCGCCGGTTCGGCGGTTATGACCGGGAGGCTGCGACGGTGTTCACCGCGCCCCTGCCCGCCGACGAGGGCGAAGGGCTGTTCTGGCAGAAATTCGGCTTTGCGCCTGAGGATGGGCGGCTCGTCCGCCGCCGCACCCCCGATTTGACGGCGGTGCGCTTCGTGCAGGACTATCTTGCCGCCCATCTCCCCCACCCGAAGCTCTGCATCGACGCCACCTGCGGCAACGGCGGCGACACGGCGTTCCTCTGCCGCCTTGCCGGCCCGGAAGGCCGGGTGCTGGGCTTCGACATCCAGCCCGAGGCCGTCACCTCCACCCGCGCCCGGCTCGAAAAGCAGGGCCTCACGGCAGAGCTTATCTGCGACAGCCACGCGAACCTCTTACAGTATGCCCGGCCCGGCACGGCGGACATCGTGATGTTCAACTTCGGCTGGCTGCCCGGGGCCGACCACAGCGTCTTCTCCACAGCAGACAGCAGCATCCCCGCGCTGGAAGCCGCCCTCGCGGCGCTGCGCGCCGGCGGCGTGCTCAGCGCCATCCTCTACAGCGGCCGCGTCATCGGCACGGACGAAAAGCAGAGCATCCTCGGCTGGCTGCGGGCTCTCCCGCTGGAAAAATATACCGTACTGGTGTGCGATTTTTCCAACTGGGCCGACACCGCGCCCCTGCCCTGCCTTGTTCTGAAAAAATAGCAAAAACTCTTGCATCCATGTGGATTTTCTGTTAAAATAAGCGTTGTATGTAATTTTATAGGAGAGTTTCCCATGGAAACAGACCCTATTGTTTGCTGATACATCCACCCGGCCCTTCGCGGGGCCGCATCTCAGGAGAACGAAACTTTTATGACAAATCGTGAAGAAATCGAGCGCCGCCGGACGTTTGCTATCATCAGCCACCCCGACGCCGGCAAAACGACGCTGACCGAAAAGCTGCTGCTGTACGGCGGAGCCATCAATCAGGCAGGCTCTGTCAAGGGCAAGCAGAGCGCAAAGCACGCCGTGTCCGACTGGATGGACATCGAGAAGCAGCGCGGCATCTCCGTCACTTCCTCTGTGCTGCAGTTCAACTACGCAGGCAAGTGCGTGAACATTCTGGACACCCCGGGCCATCAGGACTTCTCGGAGGACACCTACCGCACCCTGATGGCAGCCGACTCGGCTGTCATGGTCATCGACGCCGCAAAGGGCGTCGAGGCCCAGACCATCAAGCTGTTCAAGGTCTGCACCCTGCGCCACATCCCCATCTTCACCTTCATCAACAAGATGGACCGCGAGGCCCGCGACCCCTTCGAGCTGATGGAGAACATCGAAGAAATTCTGGGCATCAAGACCTACCCCATGAACTGGCCCATCGGCTGCGGCAAGGAGTTCAAGGGCGTGTTCGACCGCAACACCCGCAAGGTGCTTGCTTTCTCCAGCGACGGCCGCGCCAACGGCGTCAAGAAGGTCGAGGAGACCGAGGCTGAGCTGGGCGATGCCGCACTGGACCAGCTGCTGACCCCCTATCTGCACCAGCAGCTGGTGGACGAAATTGAGCTTCTGGACGGTGCTGCCGAGGAATTTGACCTCGACCGCGTGCTGCGCGGCGAGCTGAGCCCCGTGTTCTTCGGCTCTGCGCTGACCAACTTCGGCGTCGAGCCCTTCCTCGAGAACTTCCTCCGCCTCACCCCCACCCCGCTGGCCCGCGTGGACAGCCTGACCGGCGAGGCCGTTGACCCCTGCCGCGATGAGTTCTCGGCCTTCATCTTCAAAATTCAGGCCAACATGAACAAGGCCCACCGCGACCGTATCGCCTTCATGCGCATCTGCTCGGGCAAGTTCGAGCGCGGCATGGAAGCCTACCACGTGCAGGAGGGCAAGAACATCAAGCTGGCCACCGGCACCCAGCTGATGGCGCAGGACCGCGCCATCGTCGATGAAGCCTACGCAGGCGACATCATCGGCCTGTTCGACCCGGGCATCTTCTCCATCGGCGACACCCTGTGTACCGGCAAGAAGAAGGTCGAGTTCGCCGGCATCCCCACCTTCTCCCCCGAGCACTTTGCCCGCATCGAGCAGAAGGACACCATGAAGCGCAAGCAGTTCGTGAAGGGCATGGAGCAGATCGCTCAGGAGGGCGCTATCCAGATCTTCCGCGAAGTGGGCGGCGGCATGGAAGAAGTCGTGGTCGGCGTCGTCGGCGTGCTGCAGCTGGAAGTGCTGGAGTACCGTCTGAACACCGAGTACAACGTCGAGATCCGGATGCAGCAGCTCCCCTTCGAGCAGCTGCGCTGGATCCAGAACGACCCCGACACTTACGTCCTGCGTGACCTCGACCTCACCAGCGACACCAAGGCCGTCGAGGACATGAAGGGCAATCGCCTGCTCCTGTTCACCTCCGATTGGGCTATCCGCTGGGCTGAAACGCACAATGAGACGTTAAAGCTGAGCGAATTTGGCAATATTTAAGTTACAGGTTCCCAAGAGCTGCTGTGCAGAAGACCTGCATGGCAGCTCTTTTTGGAATAAATCTAAAATGCAACAATATGTACCAGTCAGCGACAACACCCCCCTTCGCGGGGCGCTGCCGGAAAAGAAGGTAACGATTTATGGAAAAACGTAACATTGGCAAAAGCGGCCTCTCCGCACCATTTCTGGGGCTTGGCACCTGGGCCATCGGCGGCGGCAGCTGGTGGGGCGACAACGACGACGCCCTGTCGGTAAAAGCCATCGAGACTGCCGTGGAGCAGGGCATCACCTGGATAGACACCGCCCCCATCTACGGCCTTTACCACAGCGAAGAGGTGGTGGGCGAGGCTTTGCGCCACATCGACCGGGACAAGGTCATCCTCTCCACCAAGTGCGGCCTCGAGTGGCGGCACGAAAGCCCCGTTCTCCACAAGGTGGTGGACGGCGTGCAGACCTACCGCGACCTGTCGGCCAGGAGCATCATCGAGGATGTGGAAGACAGCCTGCGCCGTCTCGGCACCGACCATCTGGACGTGCTCTACACCCACTGGCAGACGCCGGACCTTTCCATCTTCCCGCTGGAAGAGACCGTCGAAGCCATGATGAAGCTCAAGGAGCAGGGCAAGATCCGTGCCATCGGCGCGTCCAACACCACCGCTGAGTTCATCCGCGGCTACTGCAAATACGGCCAGCTGGATGTCATTCAGGAAAAGTACAGCCTGCTGACCCGCCGCATCGAAAAGCAGCTGCTGCCCACCTGCAAGGAGCTGGGCGTGTCCATTCAGGCTTATTCTCCCTTGGAGCAGGGCCTGCTCACCGGCAAGGTGACCATGGACACCACCTACCCCGAGGGCAGCACCCGGAACACGAACCCCTGCTTCCAGCCCGCCCGCCGGGTGCAGGCCATCCGGCTGCTGGACAGCTGGTCTGACCTCTGCGAGAAGTACCACTGCACCAAGGCGCAGCTGGTCATTGCCCTGACGGCCCGGATGATCCCCGGCCTGCACGTGTTGTGCGGCGCACGGACGCCGGAGCAGGCCATCGACAACGCTGGTGCGCTCCACATCGCACTGGAAGGCGCCGACGCCGTCCAGATGAAGTGGGACGTGGACGCCATTTCCTGAGCAAAACCGCAGATATGAAACGAGCAGAGCCTCCACCGAAAGGTAGAGGCTCTGCTCGTTTCATATCTGGATTCTTTGTGATAAACTGGAATTTATCTAACTTTTCCTTGAAAGCCTAAATTCTTCAAAGCATCTTCTCCAAACTTTGCAAAGTCACCTTCTGCACCAAAAGAAAAGAAAGCTTCTTTACCACCAGTGGCAATAATATCTGCACTCTGATACCCCTGATACTCGGATAACATAATTACTAAACTGGCATAACTTCCTGTTCGTAAAAACCAGTTTTCAAAAATTAATAGTAGTGTTTTGGTGTCTCCCAATTCACGTATAATTTCGTCTTTGAATTCCACATCGGAGAACTTACGTTTATCAAATTCTTCTTTGATTTTATTTTTGATTTCATCTAATTCATATCGTTTTTTAGCATACATTTCGACTTTCTTGCTTGCCATTGAAAACGCTCCTTTCAAATTCCGATTTACCGACCTCACCCATTCTCTTTCCAGAACAGCCCGCCGCTGGTCTGGAAGAGCAGCCACGGATTCACGCTCTTGCTGCCGAGCTTGAAGTCCATGGTCAGGTCTTCGCCCAATGCGCCCACGGCCTGCCCGCGCTCCACGCTTTGGCCCTCGCTCACCGAGAGAGCATCCAGCCCGT
>OBZR01000324.1_pt1 | contig 31311 bp, 30 predicted proteins | sample 1495541 | NCBI WGS metagenome assembly OBZR01 (sample SAMEA2580240, study PRJEB22360) | human gut metagenome | biome: human gut; feature: human-associated habitat; material: faeces | place: Denmark | collected 2008/2010 | reverse complement strand
CTGATGCCATTCTATTTCAGGAAGGAGTGTCCGTTAAACTCAGGCTACCTCAAACATCGGAAAATGTATACCATCTGCCCACTATAGCCTTCCCCCTCCCTGTTGTCAGAGCAGCATTTTGTATCCGGCTCCCTTCAGATTTTACTTCAGGAATCCTGCGCTTCCGCTAACAATTATCCTCACAGGGTATTCAGAGGACTTCACCCGTGGCCCGTTATTCAGACATCACGGTTGAATAACGGTGCCAGTCACGGTATCACGTGCCATGACCGGCATATCGCCATATGACAAACCAGACATTTATGGCTCAGGTTGACGTCCGTACAGGAGAAATCAAAACAGTGAGTTACCCAGTTACGTTACGAATTACGTAACGTAATATTGTTTTTTCTTACTGACATTCTTATTTTTTTTGTTGTTTTATTATTTTCAGAGTCAATTAAATATCTGGCAAGGACAGGGAGAACCGTTCTGTTAAGTACGGCATCGATATCCCTCGCACCAGACTTGTCACATTGACAATGATGTGTAATCCAGTCAATAAGAGTGTCACTGTAGTCTATTTTATACATCTGACCAGATGCCCGTTCAAAACGCTGGCAGATCTTATCAATTTTAATAATTGCGATATCCCTGAGTGTTCTGGTATGCAACGGAGTGAACGGAATTAAGTTCGCTCTTCCCATGAAAGCGGTGCCAAAATGTTCATTAAATAAAGGAAGCACCATTTCTTTTATTTTGTCTTTATCGATCTCCCCCTCATCCCATATGCTCGTTATCTTTTCACTGGCAAGGTTGGATGTCATTATGATGAGACAATCCCGGAAAGACACCATTTTACCTTCAGAATCCTCGATGATCCCCAAATCGAATATCTGAAAAAAGAACTCCAGAACATCCGGATGTGCTTTTTCGATTTCATCAAGCAGAATAACACTGTATGGATTATGACTGACTCTTTCGGTAAGAGTCCCTCCCTGACCAAAACCGACATATCCTGGAGGAGCGCCCTTCAGAGTGGAAACCGTGTGAGCTTCCTGAAATTCCGTCATATTAATCGTGATGAGTTTATTCTCATCCCCATAAACAAACTCGGCCAGCGCCCTGGCTGTCTCCGTTTTGCCGGTACCAGAAGGGCCTGCAAGTAAGAATACCCCATCGGGTTTTACCGGATCTTTAAGATCTGCCCGGCAAATAAGGATTTGTGATGCTATCGCAGACATAGCATATCGTTGCCCCAAAACCCGTTGCTCCAGACATCTTAACAGACCGGATGTTTTTTGTTGTTCACTATCAAGGCATACACCCAGTGGGACACCTGTCCACCCTGACACGACATCAGCAACACAGTTTTTATCAACACACTCAAAAACCATAGGGCTGTCTTTCCTGTATGCACTTTCCAGTTCTTTTCTGTACATATCCTTTGATGATACATCATCTGTACTTTGTATCCTGGCAACCAGTTCACTTTGATGACGCCATGCTGATTTCAGTTGCTCAAGATCCATCTCAAGTTGAGCAATTTCATTTACAAGCATTTCCTGACGCCGAACATTTGATTTTTCCTGTGTCAGCAGAGCAAGTTCTCCCTGATGTCTGGCTAATGAGGCTTCAAGATCCTGAATGGCATCCGGGGAGGTGGACTGAGATACAGCAACCCGTGAGCAGGCTGTATCCAGCAGACTGACCGATTTATCAGGCTGACGACGCCCGTGCAGATAACGGTCGGATAAATGTACCGTGGCAGTTATTGCTTCTTCCCTGATGGAGACGTTATGGTGCTTTTCCATCATGGGTAAAAGAGAACGTAGCATCCCTGCTGTGACATCCTGATTTGGCTCTGTGACTTTGACTATCTGAAAACGCCGGGCTAATGCGCCGTCCTTTTCAAAATACTTTTTGTATTCTCCCCATGTCGTGGCGGCGATAATGCGCAATTCCCCACGGGCAAGAGCAGGCTTAAGTAAATTCGCTGCATCCGTTTGTCCGGGAAGTCCTCCTGCACCGATAAGGGAATGGGCCTCATCAATAAACAAAATAGCGGTACCATCCAGAGAATTAAGTTCGGTTAAGAGCGATTTTAAGCGATTTTCAAATTCCCCTCTGACACTGGCCCCCGCAAGCAGAGCGCCCATATTAAGCGCAAGGATCCTGACATTCTTCAGTGCGTCAGGCACACGGCCGGATGCAACTTGCAGGGCTAAACCTTCAACAATACTGCTTTTCCCGACACCAGGTTCACCGGTCAGTATCGGATTATTCTGTCTGCGACGAAGCAAAATATCGATAAGCTGCCTGATTTCCTTCTCTCTGCCAGTAACAGGATCCAGTTTCCCTGTTTCGGCCAGCAAAGAGAAATTTTCAGTATATTTGTTGATATATTCATGTGGCGCATTATCCGTGGCACGATGAGAAGAATGCTCTGTTTTTACAGACAAAGATAGCAGAAATTTCTCTGCAACATCCACATCACAATATAACGCCCCGACCACATTGTAAGGTAATATTGAATCTCTGAGAGTAATCAGAGTGGTCAACAAGACAGGGATATCTATATGATTAGACTGCCATTTAGTGCTGGCATGTATCCATGTTTTTTCCAGCAGAGTTTGCATCGACTCAGAAAATACAGGTGAGGATTGTGACGCTGTATTGATAAGGATGAGCTCACTTTCAATGGCATGCAGGACCCTGTCAGGGTTAAATAAAGACAGTTCAGAAAACTTTTCGGTTATTGACTTATGTTCCTGTAATAGCTTCCACAGAAAATGCAAACAATCGACTTCATGGTGTGATCGTGATATTGCGTAATTAATAGCAGAATCCAGAGTACTTCGGCTTTCTGGAGATAATTTTTTAATTATTGATTTCAGGTAAGTACTCATTTCTCACTCCTGTACTGCCGGACATATTGTTATTTTGCCAGGCAATCTGGAAATCCAGCCACTTTTCTCCCAGCTATGAGTGGTAAGCAGTTTATTACTCAGACTAATCTGCAAATTTTCAAGTTTATCCTTTTCCTGTTTTAACTGTTCCCATTCGATATATGCCTGACTGAGATCGCCGGTATCACTCAGTTTGTAACGGACGAGGATACTTTTTATACCCATTGATTCAAGAAAACTTCTTGATTCCGGAGAAAAGTCCTTTGTCATTAACTCATCCTCTCCATCCGAAAACTTGTTGATAAAATCAATCCAGGCTGTTTCACCTGTGAATTTATAGGTGGTGGAAAAGTCAGGGAACGAAATATCAATGCTGACAGAATGACAACTTCCTGGATACCAGGTAAAAAGACCTGAATCGGCAAAATTCATGCTTCTTATACTGCTGTTACCTGTTTTGCACTCAAGAGTCAGAGTTGTACCTGTTGGTTTAACGCCATGATGACCTGAAATCGTCGCAGGTGCACTACTTACCGTCATTTTGTAAGGCTGTGATTCAATCTTTTGCAGGGTCTGATTCAGTACGTCTAATTGTCCCTGTACATTTATCAGCTCATCCTTGTTTTGCGTTCGGTCTCTGAGCTGAACGTCAAGCAAATCATCCGGAGAAACAACGTCATTGAGAAAACTAATGAATGAAGGCGTAAACGGTATACTTCTTTCCCTGAACGACAATACTCTGGCACCTTCGGCATCAAGTGCTAAAACACCGTTAGCGGATCCATTTAAAAAACCAATAATGTTTTTATATATTTTACCCTGCATTTCAGAATGACTGGAATTGTGTTTATCTGAATTTAACTGGCTTAAAACAGAATTTCTCCATTGTTCATCAACCCTGCACCCCGTATACGTGACTGCATGGTCGAGAAGTTTATAATTTTGCCGTTCATAAATATCCCATACAGAATCAATCACTGGATCTGTATTATTACTGTTAATCACTGAACGAACCTTTTCAAATTCATCAAATAATATTACCAGCTTGTTTTTTGGGTCTGAACGCATAGCATTACGGATCAGTTCAACGGATGATGCTGTATGTAACTCTGAATTTACGGCATTACGTAGCACATTCTGCCAGTCTCTCCATGCTGTTACATGAGCCGTTGTCCTGTTCATCTGACTGTTATTAAAAACAGACATCAGATATATACGTACCATGATGTCAAACTGCTCTATCTGACGCTTCATTCCGTTATCCACTTTAAGAGAAAACAGACGATAAAGCAGCCTGAAATCAGAAAGCCAGTCCTGCGCTGAACTTGCCGGGATATTATGTAATTCATCATCAACAAACTTAAAGAATTTATGCTCAGATGAACGATTTTGTATGATATCTGTCAACTGCAGCGGACTCATTAACCCTGAATGTGAATCTTTACGCTCCCTTGCGACAGCCATGATGAACTGTCTGAAATGCTCCTGACGACTTTCTTCCAGGTATTGCACAAAAGATGAAAACGCTTCCGGAACCGTATCACGTCCATATGCCTCTTTGATATTCTCATACCAGTGATGAAGTTTATTCTGTCCCTCCTGAGTCCATATACCAGACAGACTGACAGATGCGTTTTCATCTTCCCAGAAATCCGTAACTTTTACGGCCGGAATATCAACATATTCAGAAACAAACCATGAATAAGATGGATCACTCTGAATAAACTCGCTAAGGAGTTTTCTGAACACATCAATATTTTCACTTCCATGATTTTTTTGTATCTCATCTCTTTCTAAAGCCAGTGAAGCTATTGATGATATTTTATCATAAGGTCTGGTTATTTTTATTGATTCATGAATACCCGGAAATGTTGTTAAATCAAGCAGTGATTCATCCTTAACCATCTTATCCCAACCGATAAGCGATGAGGCAAGCGACAGAATCAATTCACGCTTTCCTGATGGGGAAGCCGCAAGGAATTTTTTCTTATATTCATCAACGCGCCATGAAACAGGACGGGTCTCGAATCTGCTACTGTTATAAAGAGACTCTCTGAAAAATAAATATTTATCATTCAATGCCGGTTTAAAAGGTAAATAAAGTATATTAGATCTGACTTTATCTTCATATTTTAATATTTGCTCAGTCAGGAATGCAGGGCTGATCTCCACAGAACCTTGCCTGACATCATATATATGATATGAACAATATGCACTATATCCAATAAAGCACAGCGCCGTCATAACCATAACGGATCTGAATGACATTTTTATTCTTCGTTTATTAACGTGAATAACTTCTGAGTTCTGTATTTGTGGTAGGATCTCAGAAACTAAAACATCAGAAAAAGTACAATTTTTATCCTTACCCGAAACGAGTTCACCAGATAAACAGACCCCGGAGACTTCTGTCTGAGAAAAAAACACGTTATCGATACTGAATGTTGAAATAAACACATCCAGTGAATGTTTTAGATCATTCAATTTATCCGGAAACAACAGGATCTCGTTTTTTTCCTGGTCACTCAATGTATCATCAAGTACATGACATATTTCTATCGTAATATTAGATTTTAATGATGACAATATATATGATGAGTCATATTCAGATGCATTTGTGTCTGATTTATTGGTTGCCCAAAATACCGGATACCCATTGTTATTTTTTTGATGAATTTTTTGTGCCAGCGATGAATACCCACTGATGTGCTCGCATCCACTTATAACCAGAAAAACTGGGATATTATGATGTAAGTGTGACGACAGTTGTTCTGTAAAATTTCTTGTTTTTTGAGATAACACCTGAATACAGGAGTAATCATGATCAAGTAACGTTTCAACAGGAATAACCAGAACAATGCCATGAGGTGGTTGTTTTTTAGAGTTACGTGCTGATAAAAAACCTATCACAGAGTTCAGCACCCCCGGGTTGTCATATATCTTACCTGACAACTCCAGTACACTTGAATCCCTGAAAAACCACCAACGAATTGTTCTGAATTGTTGAGAAATACCATTTAACTCATTACTGTGAAAGACGGGAAGATTAATATCCTTAAGCAGGGAAGCGTTTTTTTCTGAATCCCCCGTAAGTAAAAACCAGGGGACCACGCCTCTTCCTTTTTTACTTATGATATTCATTCCTTTCCTGAAGTATGAATCAAGTGTTATTGTTCTTTTTTTCCTGGAAAATAACCTCACCAGCTTTCTGTATTTACCTGACGAAAAGTAATTATGGATACAATCCACAATCAATTTCAGGGTGAGTGTAACCAGAATTACAAAAATCCAGTAAAATACAGTTGTAGTATCTGTCCAGTTTCTGAACACGCCAATGACATAACAAACAGATAAAACGAAAACAGACACAAAAATCCAGAGAAACAATGAAAATATCTTCTTAAGCATAAGAGATCATCTCACATATATCACAAACAACAATACGAAATAAATAATAATGATACCTGCAAGTGACAAATAAAAATTAAACCATGATGATTTATTCTTTTTTTGTTTAAATGCGATCTTATTTTTTTCTTCAACACGAATATTTAACCCGCATTGTTTTTTCAGTCTTGATATATAATCCAGGATTTCATCATCATTGCTTACAGAATATTTCCCCCTGAATCCAAGTAAGAGACATAAGAGAAAAACCCATGCAACCTGACTTCCGGATTCAATGACTTTATTAAGCATGTTAAAAAACTCAACACCGCCAGTGGAATGTCCAAAATATTTAATCTGTAAAAGATTATCGCGCCATTCTTTTCTGTACGGAAGTTCAGAGCACAAAATAACCTCATCAAGCATAACAACTATTGAATAAAATGCCGCATCCAGTTCACTGTCACTTAAAGATATTTTTTCACTATTGCGCACGACATCTTCAACAGTATCAATTATCTGCTTTCTGGTACTGTCGTAATCACCATATTCTTCTGGAAAGACTTTAACAGATGATATGAGTTTAAATACTGGCATATAGCATTCAACAATATTCACCAGTACCTCCATGACATAAATATTCATATAACATGTTTTGTCCCCGGAAACGATAAACTGTAACTGAAATCTGCCCACGGATACTGACATTCGCCAGGTGAGCAACATACCCGTGCACTGTGCGGAGGTCTCTCCTTAATGTCCGAACCACTGCAGAGCTTACATATGGTCAGGCATGAACGCGATGCAGCTTCCTTCATCGTGTTCACGAACATTCTGCCATTTTCTGTTCTGCCATCAGGTTTCCCTGTAGCGCCTGACAGGTCTTGTTCTGAGATCCGGATTCCACTGACGGAGAAAAAGCTGTTTCAGGCACTGGCAGTGAATGGACCCTTCTCTGCCATCCGCCGTCTGGTTCGCCCCCTCAGCCGGAAGACGGCTTACTGCATATTTTTTCCTGCGATAATACTAACTCTACCAGTAAATCATCAGGGCTACATGACCAATAAAATGCAACCCTTTTCTGGACCTGAGCTGACTTCCATAACTCTGAATGTTTATCGATCTTTAACCAGATGATATTGTCTCTTACCTGTAACTCAGATGTAACGACATCCATCACTGTAAAAGTAATGCCTGGAAGCGCATGCTGAATGATCAGATCTATATGTTCAGATGGAGCAATCTTAATCTCGGGCAATGCAATTGAGTTATTCTTTTTAAAGGTCTCTGAAGTTAATTTAATATAGTAATCTGAATTATTTCTGGAACTGTACTCATCAAAATTACAGACCAGGGTATCTGTTGTTATCTTTTTAAATTCAACACCGATAATCTTATCTCTACATAAATTATCAAGCATTACTTTAATATAATACTGAAGATTACTGAAACAGGAAACCTGCTCATAATGATTGTATGTTAGATCAACAATTCTTGCCTCTGAAAATACAGAATTTTTAAATGTCGATATTTCCCCTGTAAACTGACACAATGCCATATAATATAACCATGGGTGAATGGCATCTTCATTAATAAAGGAAGACAGAAGCGGTGATATTCTGTTAATAGCACACAGGATCAAAAAATTATAAAGATGTCCATCGGACACTGTTCGTTCTGTATATCGGTATTCTTCAAGTTTATTTTTGTAGAATTGAATATCAGCATGAATCTCTGCGATCTTATCTCTAAGTTTGCTGTTCGCTGATAACCTCATTGCAGGAAATGAATATTCATCATCAATACACAATGTATTATTGTCATGAATAATTCTTGTCAGAGGTAAGTATTCAAAGTCTGTGGTATTCTCTTTTTCCTCATCGGTAAGGATCTGAATATCATATTTTATTCTTGTGATACCGGCATCCTGACTGTCATGATACACATTACGCATGTTGCCTTCATCATCGGAACTTACCCATCTGGCAGAGCCGCGTTTATCATTGATGCCAGATACATTTTTATGTCCGGAATTAAATCGCTTAAGAGCAAGCCACAACGTTACGGTGCCGGGATCTGTACCCCGGAGATTTGTCAGGCACTTATCCTGCACCACACAGTTACCCGGATACTCGATATAATGTCCTGAAGATAACACTGCTTTTATTTTTTCGATTCTAACAGTGTATTCTTTCAGAAGATCATCATTTATACGACATTCATAATAACCCTGATGATGAGGTTGTGATAACTGCCTGGTTCTGGCCAGCATGAAACTATGATGCAAATCAATGGACTGAAAGTGCTGAGGTTGTAAGTAAAGCCCTGAATACCAATAAACAAGTTGCTCTTCTTCTTGCATGCAGTAATACCTGTACAATTATTTTATACTGATACTTTCTTTACCCATCGATATATTTTTTGAAAGCGGTGAAAGTGATGCATGTAATGATTTGTTCCACCAACCTTCCTCAACAACATCAACGGGAATATCTAAAAGCAACATATGTTGTTTTCCGGGGAACGGATAATATCCGGCAATAACCCCCACATATTTAGCACCTTCACTTCTGTCTATATGTAGTGTTATCTCCTGTCCCGGCATTGCGATATACTTATCAACTTTAAGAATACCATCTGCTTTACCAGACCCGCTGAAAAACTGTTTAATCAATGCAGGATTATTCATTAAGTCCTGTAATGTTTTTTTACCTGAAGACTGCAAGAATAATAATGCGCAACTATTTGATATCTCGTTAAGTGAGTTTAATTGTGTGTCCGGTGATATCTGAAAAGTTAGCATACCAGCGCCAAATGGAGTATCAACATTATTAATGGCCTGTATTTTATCCTGCTCAGAATACTTATCCGAACAGGCAGTAATAAAAAAAGGTAATACCATAGTTATCAGTAGCAGTTCCTTAACAGTCATTAATTTTTCATCCTTTTAAAACACGATTTATTTGTTCCACGGAGTCATTATCTTTAAGTAGTTCCTCAAGCCATTCTGACATAGTCATTGTTGACCAGCGTACTGCTCTCTCAAGAAGATAAGGGACAGGACTGGTGGGTTCAGATTGCCTGAAAAAAATAGCTATTTTTTCCAGTTGTTCTATCGCTTTCTCCCTTGTCATCTCTTTATCTGTTGAGGGGGTTAAGGCAGCATAAAACGCCTGCTGTTCCGCCGGCAACGTCCTGTCTGTCTCCCTGCTCCCGGGTTCAACTGATAACGGTGAAACTGCATTGGTATCCTGTACGTCTTGTGGTAAAAAACGGCTCAGTAACTCAGTGATTTCACTGATGGTATGTCTGGTTTTTGCGAAAATATGATGTATGTCTTCATGCGTATGAAAGAAGTAAAAGGATTCAATCTCATCAATTTTGTCTGGCAAATCAGAAAACTTAAGAAATTGCTCACTAATCTTGCGTGTATTATATTTACCGACAGATTTTTTGAACGCTTCAACCGAGTGATCGCCTTCGCTTTCTATTAATTTTTCCTTTCCCTCTTCAGATAAACTTGCGCCATGCTCAAACGCCAGCGCCTTATACCATTCAGCAAGCGTGATTTCTTTATCATCAAGAAGAGGACAGGATTTCAGATACTCGGATAAATCCATATCAAGACGGACTAATTTACTGTAACGTATTTCCGGGCCTTCTTCGTGCGATGGCCAACATATAGTCCAGTACTGAGAAATAAATTTAGCCAGATATTCCAGTCCGCAGTGCAGCCCTTCCAGCGAATACAATTGCGTCAGGGACTCCACATACCAGCAACTAATCTGCAGGTCTTTACTCTTATTGCGTAAAGTAACCTCACATAATTTTCTTACCTTTCGCCAGTCAGCTCTGCGGGGTTCACTGACAGCCCATTCCCCCTGGGACATGTAGTCCGGATCATTTTGTCTTGCTTCCCGTATTTCGCTATACACCGGATCATACTCAATATCTTCACCTGCCGGCGATTCTCCAATAACAGGAAACAGTAATGTGTCCGTCTCGAATTTATTCATTTTTTATCCCACTAATACCTGAGGATATCCGCTGACAATTACCCCCCCATGAGCACAGTTATCGCCCATCCGTGCGGCCGGTTTGCCGCATATAAAAACTTTAAAACTGCCCATAATGACGACGTCCACTGCCCCGGTACAAAGTGCCTGGTTCCCCAGCGTCGCTGCCGGTAATCCCCCAATGAGTACAGACGGAGAGCCTGGTGGTAACAAGGGGCCTCCTACATGAGGAACAGGTGGCAAACCTGGCGTCACCATAGGACATACATGCATATCAGTCACTCTTGCAGCGGGTTGAGGCATATCCCCTCCTAAGGTTGACTATTACACCAATGCTGAAAAAGAAAAAACACACCTTCATCCGGCGTATCATGAGCTTTACACGACTGAGTCATTAAGACACCATATATAATTTTTTTTTCTGAACATGACGGTGCATGGACTGGTTCATACGGGGGCGGACTTAGACTTCCCTGTGATACAAATAATGATAACCCAAGGGCACCTGTCTGAGAGGAAAATCCGGCAGACTCCGAGTTTTTAAATATTTCCCAGCGTTGTTCCTCATCGCCTTCCTTCCATTTTACAATAGACTGTAAAAGTACCGAATCATCTTCAGAAGAGGACTGAGAAATGAATTGTGCCAGCCATTTAATTAATGTTAACGAATCGGTATTATTAATCCAGAAATCAAGCGCATCCTGCCATTGTCCTTGTGCCAGCATTTGCTCAACCGTTTTATTCATTTCCGGAACAGTGTGATTTTCTGCCGCTGTCATATAGGATCCTTTATCCGATATTCACTATTCCACCTTTTATCTGTGTCATGGCAGAGCCCTGAAGCGTCAACATGGTGCCTTTAACTTCAGATGTCGCCTGACCTTCAAGCTTAAGCGTGGCAGCTTTAACCTCTGCTGATACCTGCCCTTCTATGGACACTTTAGCCGCTTTTATATTTATCCCTGATGTGGATATCGTTATCTCATTTGCACCCACTTTTAATTTTATCGATTGGGTTGACTCAAGCGTAAGACTTTTATCGATCTTAAAACTCCCACTTCCTCCTGTCACGTTAAGGTTATAATTCCCATCTGAAACCTTTATATCAACATTACCATGTATATCATTATTCAGGTCACCTTCTTTGATAATAAGTTTATCATTCCCTTTTTTTATTTCATATTGACGGCCTTCGGCAACCGTTAATGACATAGAGTGGTTAATATTGCAGGTCATATCCTTTTTTACTGTAAGGAAACAATCGCCAGAAGAGGTTATTATGGCTTTTTCCTCATTTTCTTTGTCATCAAAAATCAGCTGATGACCTTCTCCCTTTTTACCATTTTTAACACTACGGGTGACAAATCCAGACTGACAATTATTCTCCGGCAGAGAAAAAGGCGGTTTATTCTGACCATTATACACGGAGCCAACAATAACGGGATAGTCAGGATTGCCCTGTATAAAACTCACCAGAACCTCACTGCCAATACGTGGAATAAACTGACTACCGAACCCCTCCCCGGACCATACCTGAGATACACGAACCCAGCAGGAAGTTTTATCTGTACCTGACGTTGACTTTTCACCCCAGAGAAATCTTATTTTTACACGACCATACTCATCTGTATAATATTCTTCGGAGTCAGGACCCACCACTCTTGCCAGTAAAACACCGGGAATAACGGGGGCTTCACCCTGGACATGAAGCGGACTTTTATTATCTGCAGCATACAAATCACAATAACAGGATCCCGCACACGTGATCCTGTCGTGGATATCATTGTTGACAGCATGGAGAGATAACGACGTAATTCTGTAGTCCTGTCCGGCAAGAGTGAAACGTTCACCGCATGACAGCCACCATGAAGTTGTTTTTCCAGTCCAGAGTTTGAGTTCACTGTCACATGATGCCATCAGCGCTTCTGAACGGTTTTTGATCAACTCACGTTTTCCATCAGGAATAATATCTTCATAAATTCCCTTACTGGATTTAACATCAGTCATCTTACTTTCTGACTTTATAGTAATTTCACTGACATTACTCTCATTATAACCGGAAAGTGTTACAGAGGGACATTTCATATTTTCTGTCACAGACCATTCACTGATGTATCCGGGATTCGACTCCATGATATATTCAGAAGGCAAGTGTTCCAGTTTATAATAAGATGATTCAGAATGAGAGGCAGGGGCATCTGCTAACTTCATAATATGTTTATTTTTGTCATGAATAAAAAAGTAGTAAATACCCGCATCAGATAAAACTCTGTTAATAAAATCCAGATCAGACTCCTGATACTGGATCTTATACTCCAGTAATGACTCTTGTTTATATAATGTCACTTCTGGAGGATCAAATGAACTGTCTTTTAAAATTGTTTTTACAATCTCTGATGGTTTTATATTTGACCAGACTCTGATTCTTTTACCCGTTGCCAGTTCAGCGATTTCTGGCTGTAACACAATAATGCAGGTATGCTGCATGCTGTTATCACAATTATAGATAACTTTTGTGACCACGCCATGAATGAATCGTGAAGGTAACGAATTATTGTATTGCTCTCCGATCTCACAACTCATCCGCGTACCGTGTAACTTACCCAAAGAATGATAATCTTCCTTACTGAGACATTTTATTTCATAAGTATATACTTCGGATATTGATTCTCCCCCCTGAATCTCAAGTGGAAACAAAGACAAACGGCAACCATGTAACCGAATAAAATGTTTATCCTGGTGTTTATAAAAATCGTCAGATACAGGAGAATATGTTTTAAAAGATTTATTAATATGTTCATAATCAGGTGGAGAAGAAACTTTAGCCATAAAATATACTCATCAAAATATACAAAAGTAGCGTTCTTTATGATTTTCTGTTCCAGACCCAAGAGCAAGATTAAAACCCAGCCTATTATTTTCATTCAGCTGATTATCAGTGTCACTAGGATAAATCTTCACATATATTTTAAATTTAAGAGCATCACCGATATATGATTTTATTTGTTGTCTGATAACACGATGAAAATCCTTTCCCGGCATAAATTCCTGTGATTTTTTATAGTCAACAGGTCCCAGAACGACATCAAAATGCGAATCCACCACCCAGCGAACATTACCGATGACAGGACCTTCCCCCAGCGTATACTGGCAATGATCCAGAACCCCCTGTTCATTGGGCTCTGTATTTTCAAAAGTGCCACGAAAGGGATTAATCGACACACTGATTTGATAGACTGACGAGAGTAACTGCTCAAGCCCGGCCAGGGATCTGACTGATGGTGAATAAAATGCAGTATATGCCAGACCTGTCACACTAATTGTCTGAGGACTGATTCCGCCTAAAGACAAAAGAACATTGTTAAGAACATTATTATCTCGTCTGTTTTCATCTCCTAACAGATGCATCTTTTGCCATGCGAGATAGGACAGGCAATACATTCTGTGGTCAAACATATCCATGAATGCTTTAGGTGCATTGTCATTATAACGTAATTTTCTTTCAATCAGCCATTCTGTATACGCGACAGGAAGAACCCCTGCAGCCCCGGTCAATCCATTATCAAATAATGTGAGATGATACTTTCCGTCCTTACCGTCCTGATACAGCTCATCTATCTGACCATCAGGTGCATTCAGAGACAGGCTTGATGTGAATCTGAAATGTTCATCAACAACGTCATCAATACGTTCATCTGGCGTCAGAATTTTTTTCAATAAAACCCGAACTTTATTGAAAAAACTGAATTTACTTCTGCAATTAATCACAGCCATGTTAACTTTCCTGCTCTCATCGGCCATACACGACGAGTGTGCTCCTCATGTTCAATGATGGTAATCATACGAGTAAAGCTATTTACAGGGGCATGAAGTCCAAGAAAGTGATCAAGAAAAGAACAAAACATGAAACATTCAGGGTGCATACCTGCATCCTTTGAAAGCATCACAGTAATATCAATTCCACGAGCAGTTACAGGCGGATATATGCCGGGTAAACGGGATGAAACGGGTGTGATCTGTAATTCTTTAATCCATTCAATAAAAATTGATACAGAGTGATTATTGTTGTAGTTATATATGGACAGCATTTCTCTCAGTTTCATTGCCCCATCAGTACCACCAAGCAACACAAAATTAAGCGATAACTGAGAAATAATTCTCCAGTTCATTCCTTTTAATGTCATCGCCGGCAGCATTCTTGATGGCCTGTTCAGTGCGGTTATTCGCAGATGAGCAATATCTATATCACTATCAAAATCACCAGCAGGATCACCATTATTCATTGATGACGGAATATCACCATTTGTACATATTGCATCAATTGAAAGGACATCCCCTGACATAATGCGTGACTGTGCTCCGCCATCATCGCTCAGACGAATATATACACTTTCCTCAAAATTTCTTCTTTCAGAAGACATGCGATAACATGAAGTATGCCAGAATATATTACATGATTGTTGAATAACAGAGTGTTCAAGTCCAAATAAATTTTTTAACGGGAACTGTCTGACTAAATTATTTTCATATCTGTGCAATGTTACTTTATTTATATCCCAGATCAAGACTTCATCGCGGGAGTATAAGTCCGCATTTACCTGATACTCATCCTGACCGTCAGATAACCGTAAGGGTTCTGTTTTTTTTTCGAAGAGATTAACAACGGGGGAACAGTTTACCCTGAAGAGTTCTTCAGAGACATGCTTTTCTATTTTATCCGGCTCATACTTCCCGGCACTGATTTTTAATGTTATGACGAATCTGAAAGAATCCCCTGAGCATAACTCAATTCCGGAGTCATATTTCACATCAATAAAGTTAAATCGTTCCGGAAAGGAAAAATAGTCCAGCGTGAGATTATGTATGTAAGAAACATTTCCTGTTCGTGGTAGTGTTACTTCCCCCTCATAAAATCCCGCACCGGATATATCAGTTCTTACACCATATAATATATCATCATTTTTTTGCAACACGATATTATCGACTTCATTGCACAATAATGTATATATGATACCCGTCACTGTTGCCGGACCATTAAGATAAAACCTTACCATATCAAGAGAAAATTTAGCGCCTTCAAAAACGTCTAAATTCACCTCAATTTTCCATAAGGAAGATACATTATCATAGTAAATTCTTGCTTCATTAACCGTTGCCGGAACGATAGTCAGAGGATATACCGTCCGAAACTGGCAGATGGTTTCAGATTTATGTTTTGAATATATTGTAGTACCTGAAGGAACATTATGAGGGGATGTTATTCCACTGGATTTCCTGTCTGGTTCAAATGAAGCAATACATGATGAGGGGTAGTGATACAAAAATTGGGGGGCCAGATTACGAAGCAATGCTTCCATTAACTCTGGTAAATCCTCATCTAACCTCTGATGAATTCTTGAGCTTAAAAAAGCAAAAGACTCCGTTAATCTCTGAATATGGGGGTCTTCAGACACTCCCTTATTATATCCAAGACGACGGGCTATTTTTGGATATTTACTTGCAAACTCAGCACCTTGTTTTTTAAGAAAAGCAAGTTCTTTCTGATAGTAAGATAACAGTTTATTCATCCAGTGAAAACTCTCCTGAGTTTTTATCCCATTTAATACAGAGTTTTACCCTGTTCCTGAAAAACAGGGCAGTAACTGAAAAAAAAGAATAATCTTCATCACTGGAAAGATGCTCAACAACAGGCTCCTCCAGCCGGGGTTCATAACGCCGGAGCATCATCAATATTCTTGAAGATATTTCGCCATTAACAGCATCACTATGCTCACCCGCAGAAACACCATATACTGATGACCTTATGCCATAGTTCAGAACAGAACTGTTAACAAAAGGCAGTTCATCGGTTTCAAGGTATAAAGGTCGTGATGATAACAACATTCCAAGCTCATAATTCAAATCATCTGACGGAACAAAATTCAGATTATCTTCCGATGAGCCTGGATTATCATCACGTAAAAACTGAAGAAACGAATGCATTCAGTATGTTATACAAGTATTTCTTTCTGTAAGTTATAGACAATAGGTCCTATTTTATCCGTCTTTTTGCGATCAGAAGATGGAATATTGAGTTCAATTGAGACACTTTCTCGAGGAGTAAACGAAAGTTCAACCATAAGATTAGAGGCTTGATCATGAGCCAACAACAGATCGTGCACACGGCAATCTTCATAAATAACCGTATATGATGAATACGAACTTTCTACCTCAGTGGCTTCCCTGCGCACAATTTCTATTGTAATTTTTTTTCCACCCCGTTTAAAAAAGTTCTCTAGAATACTTTTTGTTTCTTTCGTAACCTTAATCTTCAGAGTAACCATATCAAAAAAAGTACCGTCCACGCCAGCAAAAGCATGAAATGCGTTAGGACTATACCCATCAAAGTAATCACTAAACTTATCTACTTTCGAATTTCCCGGTACAACCGTTCCATTTATCTTTATTTTGATAAACTCACTGTTAGTACCTGCAGAAACATCAGAAAACGGAGATGATATACGACCACCCATAAAAACCTCTTAACTTACACTTGATGGTAAATCTGCAACAAGACGCAATGACATGCTTAAGCCCTCAAGCTGAAAATGAGGTTTAATCCATGCAATTGCACGATACGATCCTGGACTTCCAGGAATCTCAACAACTTCAACAGATGCTTCACGTAACGGATAACGGGCCTTTGTATCCTGGCCGGCGCTGTCTGATGCCACAACATATTGCATGATCCAGTTTTGCAGATATGTCTGACATTCTGTCTTCGACATAAAGCTTCCCACTTTGTCACGAACAATCACTTTCAGATAATGTGCGAATCGCGACGTGGCTAATATATACTGAAGCTGGCTGGATAATTTTGCATTCGCATTCGCCTGATCAGTATTATACAGTCGTGGTTTGTTCACCGACTGCACAGCAAAAAATGCGGCAAAATCGGTACCCTTACAGTAAATAAGTGGAATAAAGCCGAGGTCTGACAGTTCTTTTTCCCTGCGGTCTGAGATAGCAACCTCAGTCGGACATTGTAAAAGTCGCTCACCTGTATGGGATGTATAATTATAGGCCGGTAATGATTTAACCAGACCACCACCTTCCACACCACGAATGGCTGCACACCAGCCATACTCCTCAAAAGCATCAACTATCCGGCAGGCCAGTTCAAACGCGGTATTTACCCACAGATAGTCTTTGCCTGAGTTGTCTTCACTGATGTGCTCTTCAAAATTAAACGTCTCAGCAGGTACAGTTTTCATGCCATATGGGATACGCCCCAGAGACTGTGGCAAAGTCAGTCCCACATAACGGCTGTCATCGGTCTGCCGGAAACTACGCCAACGGGCATAATCGGTCGTTTCAAACAATTTAGCCAGATCACGCGGGTAGGGTAATTCGCTAAATGAATTCATGGACAGCATCCCCGGAGCAATAGCACTCAAAAACGGGGCATGCGCACTGGCAGCAACATGGGAAATATGCTCCAGTAAATCAATATCCTGTGGAGTATTATCGAAATAGAAGTCACCCACAAAAGCAGAATACGGTGTTCCCCCGAACGTTCCATACTCGCTTTCATAAATATTTTTAAATAATACTGACTGGTCGAAATCCGAGGCTGATTTAAAATCCTTGAGTAACTCTTTTTTGGTACAGTGCAGCACTGTGTATTTTACATTTTCAGTAACACTGGACTGAACAAGCTTATAAAGCCCCGTCCATGCTGACTCGATTTTCTGAAACTCAGTTGCATGCATAATCAGACTAAGCTGCTCAGACATCAACTTATCAATATCAGCAATTCGCTTTTCAATACTACCGATTAAATCACTGCTAATGACTAAAGAACCACTGGCAACTTCAGCAAGAAAATTATTAACCTGTAATTTAAACCGGTTCTTTTCAGAATCCTGTCTTACAGCTCTGGTATTATTTATAATTTCTTCAAGACAATCATCTGTAGCATACTGTGTTTCATTCTGCCCTAATGTTGATGCAATTGTCATGTTCATTCCTTACTGTCATCATTTTCAGGATTGCTATTAGTATTCACCAGTAATTCCTGAAGTTTTTCTTTCAGTTTTTCATTACTTGCGGTCCTGTTTCGCAGGTCACAGAGGTGAGAGCGCAATTCCGATAATTTTCTGAGACAATCAACCTGTTGAATCACATTATCGGGAGAAAAATCGTCTTTACAATTAAAATTCAGTTCGACATCCAGTTTACCTTCAGTGCCCGGTAGAACACTGTCCACCATAAAATGAGCCTTCGGACTCATTGATGCCATAACTTCATCAAAATTGTCTTTGTCTATACTAATGAATTTTCGCTCTCTCAACGGTTTTTCTGATGACGAGTACTCCCCCAGAACACCGATGACCAGAGGTAGCTCTTTCGCGGTTTCAGCATCTCCGGTTTCAACATCGTAGGTTATCTGTACTCGTGGAGGTCGGGCTTTATCAAGCTTGTGTTGTGTATTACTCACTTTTTCTGTCCTGCAGCCAGTTTTAAAACCTTTATCATCAAATGAAAAAGCTTATCACTTCAGATAATCGTTTTTTGATGATGATAATTTTCAAATGCAGTATAACCAGTCACTACTGCAATGATGAATATGTATTATCTATGCGCCAATAAAAATAAAAGCAATAGCTACCGCACGGATATTTTCACATCTGAAAACACCCCACGAAAATTCTGTTTTTTTGTAATTCCATTACTTTAAATCAGACACAAACAACCGAACTTAAAATAATAAATTCAATATTCAAAACACCATTAATTCCTCACTCACTTTATTAGCGTTCTAAGTATTGAAACATTTTTAATAACCAATTAAATAAAAATTTAATGGTTATTTTTTTCCAAAAAAATGACATACATCAAAGAAATGTAACATTGGCATACATTGTTTTAACCCGAATTTGATTTTGATGCAAAATGGCAACATTCTCACGCAAGGAAACAACACAGTGAGAAATTCTGGTGAAGCTTTTTCACCGGTAACAGAATTCCACGTAGCAGGAAGCCGCGGAACTAAAATAGGATACTCTTGCAGTTTTTTTACTCGAAGACTCTCCCAATTCCCACTTAAATCGTAGATTAATATTGTGGCACCCAAGACTGCTTCAAATTTATGTTGACTAACATTATCTGCTGCATTAACAGGGCTACAACCAAATAAACAAACAACATGTGCAATTCTTAATCCTGCAATACTCACATACCCCTCATTAGACTAGGAATTTCACCTGAAGATATGCCTTTTAAACACTAAGAGATGATATAAAAAAAACATTAATTATATTTCATAAAACTCATATTACTTTGGAGTTGTTTTTTTATCCAATAGTTGCATTCGCCCCCCCCCTAATTATTAAAACAGTTTCAATGCTCCAGGAAGTCCATATAACTCCATTCCTAGTCTACTGCCTGTTGTGACAGCGCAGGCGCTGCGCTTATAAGGCTTTCCAGTTGCAACTGCCCGGCGAGCGCCATCAGTCGTTGATGTTGCAGTTCCATCATCACGCCACTCCTCTGCAGAATGAGTCGTAGATGGAGAGTGGATGATGCAGGGGGGGTTTGTCGAAGTTCACCAGATTTTCATCAAGATGCACGTCATACTCTTTTTTCTCCGGAGGCAGTGCCAGCATGGACTGCTGCTCTTCGAGCCAGCGATCGCAGGGACGTGCCTGGATTGTTTCATGCTTTCGTTGGTTAGCGACATCGTGCAGCCAGCGCAGACCGTGGCGGTTGGCTGTTTCAACATCGACAGTGATCCCCATCGGGCGCAGGCGAGTCATTAGTGGGATGTAAAAACTGTTACGGGTGTACTGCACCATCCGTTCCACCTTACCTTTAGTCTGTGCCCTGAAGGGGCGACACAGTCGGGGAGAGAAGTCCATCTCCTTGCCGAACTGCCACAGCGAAGGATGGAACCGGTGCTGACCGGTCTGATATGCGTCACGTTGCAGAACCACAGTTTTCATATTGTCATACAACACTTCGCGCGGCACACCACCAAAGAAGCGGAACGCATTACGATGGCAGGTCTCCAGCGTGTCATAACGCATATTGTCAGTGAATTCGATGTACAGCATTCGGCTGTATCCGAGAACAGCAACGAACACGTGAAGCGGTGAGCGACCATTACGCATAGTGCCCCAGTCAACCTGCATCTGTCGTCCGGGTTCAGTTTCGAACCGAACGGCAGGCTCCTGCTCCTGAGGAACCGAGAGAGAACGAATGAATGCCCTGAGAATGGTCATTCCGCCACGATATCCCTGGTCTCTGATCTCGCGAGCGATTACCGTTGCCGGGATTTTGTAAGGATGAGCATCGGCGATGCGTTGACGAATATAATCCCGGTATTCATCCAGGAGTGAAGCAACAGCAGGTCGCGGCGTATATTTTGGCGGCTCAGATTTTGCCTGCAAATAACGTTTAACGGTATTGCGGGAGATCCCCAGTTCTCTGGCAATCGCCCGGCTACTCATTCCCTGCTTGTGCAGGATTTTAATTTCCATAACTGTCTCAAAAGTGACCATAAACTCTCCTGAATCAGGAGAGCAGATTACCCCCTGGATCTGATTTCAGGCGTTGGGTGTGGATCACTATTGCACCGTTCGTGACATACCGGAGCGAATGATTACGATGGGTATGAATGCCGATCTTATTTGCGATGCGCAATTACTGATTGGGATGATCAGCCAGCGCCTTGTACCAACTCTGTGTCCCTCCTGCCGTATTCCATGGGAAAAGCGAGTACCTGAACTTAGCGACGACGAGCGTGATTACCTTGAGCGGCACTGCAATAAAGATTCACTCTGCAGTACAGATAATATCTGGTTCCGAAATCCTCACGGATGCTCTGAATGTAATCACGACGTAATCATTAACGGCAGAAAGCGCGGTGAAATAGGTAAAGGCCTCACCGGCAGGACTGTAATTGCTGAGGTGATAGAACCTGATAACCGCTTATTTCAGATTCTGAAAACACGCGGCAAAGTTGCAGCACGTAAATACTGGCTGGAAAACATGAAAGGCATCAGTCGTGTAGAGCATCTTCTTCGCCGTATCAATGAAGGTCTGGTAGACCCTCTTGAAGCCGACAGAATCATCCCTCTGGACGAAGACGAGCGCCTCAGCATCGATGATGTCTAACAGGAGAACAACATGCGTGAAATGAATTTCAGTCAACGGCTGAGGCGTTTCATTGTCAGAAAAACGTTCAGCGCCCCCTACAGGGTGCAGTTTTACGAAGCCCTGCGTTTTCTGATGGAAAATAAACAGCCATTAAAGACCGCACTGGAACAGATGCGGGATGCCTGGACAGACTTTGGACGAAAATGGCATCCCTTTGCTGAACTGGCCACAGACTGCATTGAGTCTCTTCGTGAAAACAGTGGCGAAAATTCTCTGGAATATACTCTTAGTTTATGGGTTCCTCAGGAAGAGGCCGCAGTAATCAGCGCCGGGATAAGAAGTGGTTCAATTGTGGATGCACTGCAATTCGCCACCACTCTTACAGATGCAAAAGAACAAATCCATCAGGCTATATGGCAAATGGCTATTTATCCGGTGGGATTGTTAATCATGATGACGGGGACATTATATGTTCTGAATACAGAGCTAATACCTGAACTGAGCAAAATAAGCTCCCCTGATTCATGGAGTGGTGCTCTTGGTTTTCTTTATGGATTATCTGTTTTTGTCGATAAAAACGGCGCTATATGTGTCGTTCTTTTTGCAGTGATCACAGATTTAATATCATGGTCTCTGCCAAACTGGAAAAGCCCTGACAGTGTTCGTACTTTTGCCGACAATATAATGCCATGGAGTATTTATCAGGATATACAGGGAGCAACATTTCTCCTGAATATGGCTGCACTTCTGAAAGCCAAAATGACGACGCTCAACTCACTAAACATTCTTCAGGAGTTTGCATCACCATGGTTAAGCACACGTCTTGACAGCATTATTTACCGCGTCCGCCAGGGGGATCATCTTGGACTGGCTTTGCGTCAGTGCGGTTATCAGTTCCCATCCAGGGAAGCAGCCAACTTCCTGTCTTTATTACAGGGAGATGGCGCAACAGAGCTAATCAGCAATTATGGTCAACGATGGCTTAGTCAAACACTTCAACGTGTAAAGAAACGGGCAAACGTGATTCGTTTAATTATACTGATATTTCTTGTCATGTCTCTCATGTTTGAGAAAAGGCATTTACACAGAATCCTAAACAGGCTCCCTGTTAACGCTTCCACAGGACAATGCCCCCCCGACAGGGCGTCCTGTAAACGGGTTTCATCATAAAAAAACCAACCGTCCGGACTGGGACGGAATGTACTGAACAGAGGCCGTGCCAGCCCTGGCACGGTTTTATATCTTCACACGATTATATTTTTGTAATCACACAACCTCAAGAACATACAAACATTTTCACATATTTACATTTAATCAGTAAGCGGCTCACCAGTTTATTTAAAAAACACTAGTTCAATTCTAGATATGTAAACTTATGCAATATACCAGATTTTAACAGGAATTCATCACCAATAAGCATTGGCTTATATGAGAAGCCTTTAATATCATCAGCTCTCTTAATAATAACACCGCCTAACTGATTCTTATGCCCCTGCAACATAGAAATTGTTGTTGATAATGTGATATCTATAATTTCCATACTAGGTAAAGTTAGCCATGCATGAAGATTGACAGTATCTCCTGTATAACCATTTTTCAATGTATCAGTAATAAAGTCCTCATCAAACCTGAACATACCTTTTGGGGTCCCATCATCAATCCATCCCAACGTAAAATAAACAGGACATCCCAGCCATTCTTCAACCAAAGGTCTGGCTTGAAGATGAACAGGCATACATCGCGCAACCAGTTGTTCATACCCAGAATTCAGATCCAGTACAGGACGTATAATTCCTCCCAAATGGCGGATTCGTTTATCGTTCATTATGCGAGTATGCATCTCACATAAATCAACGGGTTGCGCAAGTTGTAACCGCCGAGTCCTGATTATTGCTTCTTTAAAATCATCGACATAAGCCATAATAATCTCCCGTTTATAACATTCTTTACACCGGTGTTGGAGGTTCCCAGCGATTCTCACTATCCTGAACTGGCTGAGTTCCATCTCTGTAAGTGTTACTATCCATGTAATTGCGATAGCCCCGCTCACTCACTTCCCTGTGCTGATCTACGTCCGGTCGAGTAATAACGTAATTTCCATGTTCAGAGAGTCCCGTCACATTGTACCATGCCACCATTTCAGCAAAGACCTGATTAAACTGTCCATCGTTTCCTTCTGGTTCAAAGCCCATTCTGGGATCACGCTCAAACAATACCGGTGCAATCAAATCTAGTTTATCTGCCAGCGCATTGCGGTCATGGTGATTACGGAAAACAACCCTGTCACCATAATCCGTACAGACAAACTCTCCCGTCCGACGGTCACGGAAACGAACACTCCCGTTCTTCTGCAAACGGGCCTCGAGATCACCGGTATTACCGTATACCGGCGTTCCGCCCGGTTCACAAAGCACGACACAGCGGTCTGTTGTCGTTGTGCGTGACTTATCTTTACGGCGATCGCGATAATCCCAGCCTCTCAGCTGCGATACAGCAGCCCTGTCTCCCTGAGCAGCCTGAATTTCGACCCACTGACGGTAAGAGGGTGGATACCACTTCCCGTCAGCAATAAGTTTCAGCCGCTCATTCCTGATGTCTTCTTTCAGCCTGATCAATGCCTGCATTCGCTGAACTTCTGCAATGTGATAATGCAGCTTACGTAATGCCGGATCATCGTACTGCGCACGAATGTGTGACTTCCGCAGACGGCATGCCTGATGAATTTCCCGACAACGTTCCCCATAACGCAGATCTGGTTTACGCCATTGTTCACGCCATGCCAGATAGCGGGCACGCAGGTCAGCACGGGCCTCAGCTCTGGCTTCACGTCGCTGCCGGCGCAGCATTGGGTCACGTTTACTGCTGACCCCGTACCTGTCACTGACAGCCAGCTCCGGGTTATAGCGACTTTCAGGTTGCACCCTGTCAAACAAATCTGCTGGGGCACTCACAAAAGGTCCGGCCTGTGGCTCTGCACGCCCCAGAGTCAGATCAGGATGAATGCTGCTGGCCTTCACCGGCGTTTGCTCATGATTAAAGGCATCAACGACAACAAGCCCGTGATGTTGTTTCTGTAGCATCAGTCCCTGTTGTGCAAACAGCTCATGACAACGCTGCCAGGTAAACTCACCCTGTGTGATCATTTCTTCAATCTGAGGGCTACAATGGCTGATGCTGTATCCCCACAGACTTTCTTTGTCAGAAAACAGTTCGCGTTTGATAGCCCCCTGCGGCCCCGTACCTGTACGCATACGGTGCCATTCTTTATCGGTCGCAGGACAGCTCTCCATACGACGACCACGGAAGCGTTCTGTTGGAGTAACCTGGCGGAAAATATCTGTTGGTACAGGCTGCCAGCCACCATCGAGTTGATTCACATTGTCGAGCGTCAGCAGTGACCATACGCTGTCAGCACGAACGGGAGTCTGGTTATGATCATAACCGTCACAGATAACCAGGTGACCATGCTGAACACGCATCCATAATCCCGCTTCAGCCAGTGTGCGGTGAATAGCCTGGCAGTTTTCCAGCCGTCCTTCCCGTGCCATTTTCGGCAGACGTTCTCCAAGATGACGACAGGCATACTGCTGCAGACTTTCTGTTTCAGCGATTTTTTCCGGGCGAACATCAGCTGCAATGAAGTCCGGATTATAGCGTCCTGGTGCTTCCACCTGGCTGAAAATGTCTTTTGGTACTGGCGTGTAGTCACCCATTTTTTTCATGAGTTTTTCTGCACACCAGGAGGGACCAAACGAGTCAAGCTGTACACCTTCCCTGTTGCGATCCCAGCCATCCATCACCAGAAATTTTCCGTCCATCTGAGACAGGTACAGACCATCTTCCGCAAGACGACGATGCAGGGATAACCAGTCATTTACAGGTTCACTGCGTAAACCAGCGACCGCTGTCTGCGCGACATACTCGCGAAAAGTTTGTTTTTTTCCGCGTGTCCAAGCGTTCTGGCGATCACGTTCAACGGCAGTTTTGCGAACGATACGATTTCCCGGCGCATGGACCCAGCAACCGTTATCCGGAGCAAAACCATGCTTCAGTTCAAGCTCACGGCAGGCACGACTGAGTTTTTCCTGACTCCATGATAACCGGTTCAGATAACCCGTTTCAGGGTGTACCCGGTTAACAGCCACATGGACGTGCAGATTATCTGTATCAGTATGCACGGCAGAGACATACTGATGGTCGGCAAGGCCGAGTGATTTCAGCGTATGACGTACACTGTCATAAATCTGTTCCGGACGCGGGCTTTCATGTGACTGCCAGGAAAGGATGTAGTGAAAAACAGGATCAGTGTCATCTTTTGCATAGTGTGCCTGCCGGGCAATGTACTCCATATCTGCAGCGGCAGTTTCAAGAGAAGTACAGTTATGAAAGCAGGTGACACCATAAAAGTTGACCCATTCGCAGCCGTCCTTCATGACATCAACCAGCGCCACGAATGACTCATTTCGAAGACGTGTCGCATAATCAACAAGGCGACTGAAACGGCTTCGGTGCGGTTGTTCAGCCTGCGAAGAAGAAGATAAATCCAGTTCCTCATCGGTCATGTCATCCCGGACAGAGACGTAGGATACCAGGTCTTCGAACGAAGACTTGCCGTCCCTTCTCTTTTTCGGAATGACTGCATTCACCGGAGAATCCTCAACCTTCCATTAACTGTTTACGCAATGTATTTGTAAGTTCGGTTATGGCAACAAGCACTTCTGCGTATTCCTTGTCACCGGTTCTTTTTCCTTGAACAAACAGATGCTTCTGCATCCTTCCCAGTCTCATTAACTCCTTCAGAAAAGCATCATCTGTACGGGAGTTAATTCGCTTATTCAGTGCTGCATTTCGGATGTAAGCAGATACAGTAAGTCCGGAATCTTCAGCTTTTTTCCTGATGGTTTCATCCTCAACAGGAGAGAATCTGAGTGTCCTGACAACTGTCTTTTGCCGTACCTCACTTTTCTTTCTTACCGCACTATCACTCACTTCAGGCTCCTTACGGGGTGTCGGGGCGAAGCCCTGACCAGATGGCAATTGTAATAGCGTCGCGTGTGACGGTATTACAATTGCACATCCTGTCCCGTTTTTCAGGCCATTATAGCCTGTTATTTTTGTGCATCATAGTCTTATGCAGACGGCAGAGGCAGGGCGCAGCCCTGCCAGGAGTCAGTTTTTGATGATAAAATCAGGCTTCAACATTAAACGGAGAGAAAGTGCCAATGGCTTCTAAAAAATTTTACTCAGATGATGACATCCAGCTGGCAAAAGCTGCTTTATCGGAATTGCCAGATCTCACCGCTCAACGGAAAACATTGCGTGATTTTCTTGATGCCATTCGTGATGACATTATTATCCTGGTAAGGACAAAAGGTTATACACTGGCAGATGTTCGTGACACGCTCAAAAATGCAGGGTATGAAGTAGGAGAGAAGGCACTTCGTGACATTATTCGGGAAGCAGAATCGAAAAAACCATCCCGCCGTTCTTCCTCTAAAACAGCACCTAAAAAGACAGATTCAGGCAGGAAAGATGGCATCGATATGAACAACAATTGATGTGACAATGTCACATTGTGTTCTGAGATTATGATGATTACAGAAAAAAAAGCCCCGGCATAAATACCAGGGCTTTTCTGTTTAATCAGACTCGTGGCGGCAATGCACCAGGATAATGCCGTGCAATAATATCATTCAGTTTTTCAACAAGGTCAGAACGCTTAAAGACAATGTGTACGGTCCCTTTCTGGTAGCCACGCACCGTAAAATATTCCCCTTCTAACAACTTACCGACATTGTCGCCGTTCCCGAGAAATTCACCATACTGCGCCCCGATGCTGTTCCTGAAGTCAGGAACGTTGCGCCCCTCCAGCAGATAAAATGGACGTACCAGGTCATCCAGTGCCTCCCGTCCGCTGCAGTCCAGCGTCACACGCCCGTTACTCCAGCGGTACAGCAGGTTTTCAATAATGATTTTCTTGCCCAGACGGCAGGGATTATTGGTTCTGTAATCCCATGACAATTTCCGGTAGACATCAATCAGTCCCTGTTCAAATGTCTGCATCTTGCTGGCATTCAGATAGCGAAAAGTTGCCAGTACATTGTCCAGGGTGATTTCAGGACAGGTGTCGCTCATCAGCTGGCTGTTCCACTCATCACGCTGGCATGAACTCATGAAGGTGTACATGCCAGTATCCGTCATCAGGCGATCCCAGATTTTCCGGTCGGCAAGACGGGTGATATTCTTTTTTGCTTCTTCCGGTTTATCCATGCATCGAACGGAGTCAGTCACGCAGTCTTCAAACCCGTAGAGAAAAATGTCACCGGAAGCATCGAGCAGAATCCTGCGCGCTGTCGCCAGGCATTCCATCGCCTGCATGAACAGTGCAATACCTTCGTTACGCTGCGCGATGATGCGGTCGATAGCCACAGACGGAATAACATCTGTCGTGCCGGCAGTATTCAGGTCAGCAGTGGGTAAAGTCTGATTCATCACATTGTCTCCTCATCGTCACGACTGCCGGGTCAGCCAGGTCATTTCCCGGAGGAGCGAAGCTCCTTCTGCCGTCCGGGTCTTCGGGGATTTCCCCGCAGTGGACCTTTCCGACGGGGGACGCTCACCACGTCACGGGGCAGTTGTCCGGGGGCAGACGCAAAAGTTTTTGACGCCTGCGGCAAAAAGTTTTGTGGCTGGTACATCTCTCCCCTGGACGACTGAAACGGGATGTGGTCGTGTATGTACCCCCGGAAAGTCCGTCTGCGGAGAACAGGCCGCAGTGCGGCGGCAGACAGGCAGAGACAGCTGCGCCATCAGGCGCAGTGGCCTTACACACCGTCAGGTGTGCAGGGAGCGCCGCATCCGGCGCGACTGAAGAAAAACGACGGCACAACAATGGCATGTGGTGGTCACTGACGCACCACTCCCGCACAGGTGAAAACAGAGAAAACAGCACGACATCTACAATCAAAAAAAGTGAAATTTATTCACTTTTTCACGCTTATTTTTCGCGTTGATTTGGTGATTATGATGATAAAATAAAGTGAAGTTTTTTCACTTTTTAAAAGGTGTTTTATGACCGGCTGGGAACTGCGAATCTGGCGAAAAAGCATGCTCTGGTCACGCGAAAAAGCGGCCAGAGAATTTGGCGTGACGCAGAGAACATGGCACGCCTGGGAAAATGCGGAACAGGTGGATGTCACCGTCTGGAGGACCACCCAGGCACTTTCAGTCCGTGACCTGCTGCCTCACATGCAGGGGATGCGTAAGGCAGATATCATCAGGCGACTGGAAAATGAACTGGGGGAAACGGCAGGGAATGTGTGAGCGTGATTCACAGCCTGGCTGAATGCCAGGCTACTGCTCATCAGGAAACAGCTTTTTCAGTTCTTCACCGGAAAGTCCCGTGACCTCCTGAATCCGTTCCGGCGGCCAGCCTATATCCCGAAGCCGGCAGGCTATTTCCCGCGCCACTTCAAGAGCCCCTTGTTTAAAACCCTCGTCGAAACCTTTCTGTATAAGACGTTCTGCAATCGTCATGCTGTTTGCTCTGCTCCTGCTGACAAAAAAGCCCGGCATTTTGCCGGGCTTTGTGGTTCTCATCAGTGAGTGATTTTCTTCAGTTCGTCATCGGAAAGTCCGGTAGCCTGCTTAATCTGCTCCGGCGTCATCCCCATTTTCTGAAGCTGGCACGCAATAGCCAGGGCTTTTTCAAGCGCTCCTTCCATGCGTCCTTCCATGCGTCCTTCCATGCGTCCTTCCATCCTGCCTTCCTGGCGACCTTTTTGCTCAAGACGTTCTGCGATAGTCATCAGTTTATCCTCATGCTGCGGCAGACGCTCAGCCAGCGCCCGCATAAATTCCGGTGATACAGAGTCCCCTGCGTTAACGATGTAATGAATCAGAACACGCACCTGCTCGTCTGAAATTTCCACCATGACCTGCGGGAGTTTGTCCAGCAGCTCCATCATGTCACGATGGCGGATATGCTTCATCAGCAGCGTCAGTGCGGCCATCCGGCGATGGTTCATGATTTCATTGTCATCAACGACAGTGATATCAACCAGCGGAAACGGCTTTGTGTATATTTTAGCCGCAAGTGCCGGATTCTCAAAACAGTCCAGCCAGTTCATGCTGTACGGATACGGGCTGCGCTCACCATGATAGAACAGCACCGGAATCACCAGTGGCAACGTTTTGTGCTGCTCCAGATGTCTCTGCATAGCCGCCACACTGTAGCGTAACATGCGAAAAGGCATGTACAGATTTTCGGTGCTCTGGTGCTCGATGAGCGTATAAACATAGCCGTCTTCACCCCCGGTGGTTTTCACGCTCCAGAGGATATCGCTGGCGTACTGATGCAGGTCCGGCTCAACAAAGGTGGCGGGTTCCAGCTTCAGCGTAGACAGGTCGCACAACTGCCGGTACTCCGCAGGAAGATGCAGTTCCAGAAAATCCCTGGCAACGTCGGGATTCGCCAGGAACGACCGGAACGCGGCATCATGCGGCGTGGGCGTCGTGGTGGTTTTCTTCTTACTCACGGTTCCTCCTGGTGAGATGTCTGAACGTATCCTGCCGCCTGCACAGGCAGACGGCAAGGGTTAATCAGTGGCAGACCCGCTCAATTTCAAGCGCGCGGAGCAGGTGGCCCCATTCGCTGACTTTCATGGCGGGGATACGTACCCGCTTCTGCTCACTGCAGCGTCTGGCGATATGACCGCTCATCGCCAGGACGTCCGGGTTAATCTCATCCTGTGCCAGCTCCTGACGTCTGAAGCGGGTATGGCGGTGCAGGGGTTTATTCTCCCGCAGGCACTCTTCACGCAGACGCTTTACATACTCGGCGGTTGCGAAGATAATTGATGGTCTCATGGCATAATCTCCATAGATAGTGATTGAGATGCCGGACTTCCTGGCGGGGAAGCGCCGGCGGAGAGAGGCAGGGTTTATCGCCCTGCCTTTTTTTCATTTCGGACAGCGACGCAGTGCCAGCGCGAGCGCTTTCATCTTCCAGCCTTCCGGCGTGCGGTACATCACCTTCCAGTAGCCGTCGATGAACACATAATGGAAGCGCACCTCTTCAGTGCTTTCAGTGGCAATAGCCTCCATGAAAGAACGGTACTCACGCGCCTCACTGTCCATCCGGAAACCACTGTCACGTCCGTAATAAGCCGTCACACCGTCCACCGGGTTCTGAAGCGTATGCCCGGCGGGTTTGTCGCAACGGGGACCGAGGCAACGGATATCACCGTGTTCAACCAGGGCTTCGGCCTGCTGACCGGTGGCATAGTGGGTATGCAGGATGCGACCGTTCCAGGTCGGCTCACCGTGCAGGTGGCAGTAAACGGTACGGAACACCCCGTCGCGGCAAAAAACGGAAATCGTGCTGCTGACAGTCATGAAAACGTCTCCTTCTGCTGAATCAGGTCGCCGGGCCGACCGGTTGCTCCCCGGAGGGGCGAAAGCCCCTTCTGCCGTCCACTTCTTCGGGGTTTCTCCCCGCAGTGGACCTTTCCGATGGGGCGTCCGTCACCACGTCACGGGGCAGCTGTCCGGGGGCGGACGCAAAATTTTTTGCCGGGTTTATGGCTAAAAATTTTGTGGACGGTATATCTTCCCCTGGACTGCTGAAACGGGATGTGGTTACTCCAGCCCCCGGAAAGTCCACAGCGGGAAACAGGCCGCAGGGGTGGCGGCGGAAGGGTTGACTGCGCCATCAGGCGCAGTGGCCTTACACACCGTCAGGTGTGCAGGGAGCGCCGTTTCCGGCGCGACAGGGGCGGCGCGACCGGAACGGTCGCTGCAAGCCTGGTTTTCAGACATCGGACCGTAGCGGCAGCCCGAAACCGCGCCAGCGGGTTCGGCGGAGACTGACGGGTGCGCCA
>OBZR01000288.1_pt1 | contig 34908 bp, 29 predicted proteins | sample 1495541 | NCBI WGS metagenome assembly OBZR01 (sample SAMEA2580240, study PRJEB22360) | human gut metagenome | biome: human gut; feature: human-associated habitat; material: faeces | place: Denmark | collected 2008/2010 | reverse complement strand
TCCTCGTTATCGGCCTCATGATTGGACCTGCGGTTATCGCTTATTTATGGACGGATTCTGTGAAAGCCATGCTCACTAGCAGTATCATTATTGGCATTATCTGTGCTGTCATCGGTACTGAAGCCGCTTTCACCCTAGACGTATCCATTGCAGGCGCTATCGCAACAACAATCGGTCTCGCATTATTAATTGCCGTTATTTGCACGCCAAAGACAGGCTATATTGCAACCTATCTTCGCCAACGCCACTTGCGACGTCACTATCGAGAAACGATGATGCTTTGCCACATCTATACCCATATGAATACACCTGTGGCGGCTATTGAAAATGGTATCGGCACCATTCACGAACACTTGAACTGGAAACCAGACTATACACACCAAGCCGCATCACATCTTAAGAAACAAGGCTTGCTATATGTAACAAATGGATACTATATGCTGACCGATAAAGGCGTGGCTCAAGTAAAAGAAATTATTTAAATAACCCTATGGATTTTGGTATACACAATGATAGGCAAATCCGTATAGTCTAATTAAAGTAATTGTAGAAACTTAATATTTTCCCAACAAAAAAAGAAGCTGAAATCAATGCTGCACTGCAAAGATTTCAGCTTCTTTTATATGGGAACTATTATATTCAGATTTATTGTAAAACCATAAATAGTGAATCCCTACTCATTTCTAAGCACCTAAAATACAATCCGCATTTGATACCATTTAGCACCGCCGTGATCAGATATAGATTCACCTTCATTTACAAAGCCAAACTTCGCATAATAATGAATCTTTTCTTCCTTACAGGTTAAAATGACACCCTTACGTTTTTCCTCTCTAGCCAATTCTATGAAAGCCTCTATCAACTGACCACCAACACCACGATTCCGATACTTGGGCAATGTATTTAAACCAAAAATCATCTGCCATGCGCCATGGGGATTATGCATCGAAGCATCGGCGAACATCTCATCCGTTAAAACTTCGTCATCCGTTACAAATCCATCGATAAAACCAATAGGTGTATCGCCATCAAAGGCAATTAAAAACTGACCTGCATAATGATCTAATCGCTCCTTAAAAGCCTCACGAGGCGCCGCCTCAGCAGGAGAAAAACAAGTTGATTCTATATGTGTCACTAAATCTAAATCTTCAGTTGTTGCTTTTCGTATTAAAATATCCATATCCTTCTCCATCGTATCTACATATCTGTTTTAGTATATACCGTTTTACATAACAAAGGCTACACGTAACGCTATGTACGTGTAGCCTTTTATTAACAATTTGACCACTTACTTGCTATACAGATTATCCCACCAATTATCTTTTCGTATATTTCGGCACATTACGATATTGCATCGGCAAGGAATTCTCTTTTACCTTAAATCCATGTTTTTCATAAAATGGTGCATTCTTGCTATCACCAATCATAACATTAATGTACAAGTATGACTTGTAAGCCGCTTTCACCATTTCTAACAAATGACCAGCAATACCACGGCCATGATACTCAGGATGAACCAGCACATAATTGATGAAGCACACCAACTCGCTATCGTCCATGACACGAATAAGACCAACTAAACGGTCGCCATCCCACGCAGAAATCACACGAGATGAATTCATAAGAGCCTTATGTAATCGATCAGGATATTTACCTACTACCCAACGAACAGACAGAAATAAATCTGCCACTTGCTGAGGGGTAAAATCTCTTTCTTCTGTATACGTAATTGCCATAAAAGCCCTTTCTAAAGATTATGGAACCACCAATAGATATAATACTCTACAATTATTTTCTCTCATGTGGCTTATGTTGAAAGATTTCTTTTACAATCCCTTCACCAACAATATTGCCATCTTCCATGATAAGGAACTCAGTACCTTTTTGTAAACTAGAATAATCTACATCCTCATTTACTGGCAGAGCATTGGCACGTATTGGTTTATCAAAGATGACCTCTTCACCATCAATAAAGTTTACACCTAACAGCTGATCAGAGTCCTTTATAACAAGATGAGGACAATACTTTCCATTATTCAAATTCGGTGGATTTCTCCTCTTCTTGCTGAAGAAAGTAACTGTACAGAAAATAGTAAAATCTAAATCGCTCATATTAGGCCTCATCAACTACATATACCATATCACCTGTAAAGTATATGTTCATTATACAATGTACGGGATTTCCTTTAGTCCATAACCACCCTTGGAATACTGCTCGGCCCCAGTTATAAGTCTCTGTAATGACCTCGAATTCACTTTCACCATATTCCTGTTGATACTGAGGCAACTCAATTCTTTTACCTGTGAAAGCATCTAATATTGTACTATTAAAGACGAGAATTTCTAGATCATCAACATCACATTTTTCAAATACAATCTTGGCCTTATGAGTTTGTTCAACACCATTCTCATAAGAAAAAATATAATCAAAAGTAAAAGTTAAATTACCATCGGCGTATTCTATTTTCTGTGCTCTTCCATCGTGGAGAGAATATTTAAAATACTCGCCAAAAGACCTTGTTATATTCATAGCCCCTCTATTTTCAAACAACTGTTTAAATTAAAATCTATAACTTAAAATCAGTATACCAATTTTTATAAAAAATACAAAAGCCTCCCATCAAAAGATAGGAGGCTGTATCCAGTAGGTTAATAGCCAAACTTATTTCCACTCAATTATATCAATAAGATTCGATTAAGACCTTGTGCAATAAGTCAAGTTATTTTCTTTCCCGCCGAAAAGCAAAAATCTTTATTAGGAATAATCCGCATTTTCAAGATATTCTTCTAATTCTACTTTTTCTTTATATTTCTCAACTCCCATACGATAATCTTCAATATATTTTCTATGATCAATATAATCAATTCCCTTAATATTATCCTTTAATGATTTTAAAAACTCTATGCGTTCTATAATAAGTGGGATTTGGCTTCCTGACCATGAATATGACGAAGGAAATAAACTAATTTGCTTAAAGTCTTCTAGATTCTTATTAAATTTTAAAAATTCAAGAATATATACCATTTTCCAATCTGGAAGAAAATTTACGACCACCTCGATAAATTTTTTACATTTTTTTACATCTACACTATTTTCTCGTAACTTTTCAATCAACCAAAATTTTTTTCTTTCAAATATAGTTTCATCAGTAATCTTTTCAAATAATAAACCCACTGAAGTTTTGAGAGAAAAGAGTTTGTCATTATCTACAAGAATTTTAAATGCATACTCCACACAGTCTCTCCACTTATCAACAGACCAAATCAGTTCAAAGATTTTTTTTGCATTACTATCTCTAGCCATATCATCTTTAACCTTAATCCAATCTATATATTCATTCCAAATAATAGGTTGTTGATTAAATATCTTTCTAAAAAGATGCCCACTATAATCCATATAACGATGAACTGATAAAGCACTTTTGTAAATACTTACTAATGAATTGATATCATTTCTAAAGAATTTAATAATTTCCTCATTCTCATCAAAATCCACATAATCTAAAAATCTTGCCGAAAATTCTGGATTAGTCATTATTTTATCAATCATTTTTTCCTTAAGTTCACTATCTCGTTCACCATAACATATTATAACCTTTGCTATTGGTATTATAGGCTGCTTTTTCTTAAAGCTGTTTAACATATATACTTTAAAATCTTCAACTATCTTATCATCTATACTTTCTTCCGGTATACATTCCCAAATTAATAACAACCAGTAATCCTTTTTATCAAATTCATTATTATTTATAAAGTCATACGTTTGTTCATATCCAATATGATCGAGCATATATTTTATTTGAGAATATCCATTTAACTTAAATGGTGTCTTTGCATGAATATATAACTCTAGAACCTTTAAATATAATACACAATCTTTCTCTAAAGCTTTAAAAACACAGTCTAATCCCATACTTAAAGACCATTTCTCATTATCAGGCACTGTTTGCTCTAAAAAAATACATGCTCTAAATAACTCTTGAAAATCATTTAAATCATATTCTTTAATTTCTTTTGAAATAGATTCTTTATGTAAACGTTCATCCTCATCTATTGTTCTACCACTTAAATGCTTCTGTCTCAACATCTTATATATTCTGAACTCTAGATTTTGTTCACTTATCGTATAGCGGGAATCTACTTTTATTCCTATTTGTTCCGCTAACTCTTTATATCTAGCAACAATCTTTGCATCAAAAAAATTTGGCGAATTTTTATTAATTACAAAATCATAAATCGTATTAAAATCTGATTGCAAATATTGTTTCAATTCTTCATCTTTTAAATCATAAAAAAACATTCCTAAAAGAATGTTATTAATAGTACTCTGATACTCTTCCCGATTTCGCAAAATGGCTAGATTCTTCCATATGTTAGTTCGTATACTAGCTATTGCTTCTGTATACCCAAGTTGCATCCTAACATAGTTTATCGATTTACTATTTCTGATTGCTTCGCTAAAAGATATTTCTGTTTTTAGCGCATATTCCACAATATTTAAATATAATATGCTATTATTATAATTTTCTCCATTTTCTGTATAACACCACAACTTATCTAAAAGGCGAATCTCATGATCATAATTATCTTTGTATGAATGCGTATCATATAAGAGTCGCTCACTAAACACGGAATAAAAATCCATTATCAAGTCAGGCCTTCGGTCAAAGTACCGCATCAAAAGATCAATTGCATCTTCATAATTCTGTGTAAACTTAAATCCACCTAATATCTCTATTATCTTAGTATTAAAATTATGATTTTTTTTAAGAGAATTAACATCAAAATTATGTAAATCAAAATCTACGTATTTTTCTTGCTCAATATGACTCTTGATTATAGATAAGGCTTTATCAGGATTAATCTGATAAAAGGACTCAAGATAATCTAAATTCTGATTTTCAGGCACGCTATCCCAAGCAGCATTTATTGAATCTTTAATATATTTTATACACTCTTCAGAATTAAATATTTCTATTAATGTATTCAAAGCATATACAATTTTATTTTTAAAGCTAGGAAACCCAATGGAGATAAGAGTGTCCACACTTACCCATTTTTTCTCAAACAACACATAGTACAGTATATAATTTCCAAAACTCTGATCTGAAATTTTTGTTATCTTATTTTTGAACCAATCTACTAATTCTAATGAATATAAGTATTCAACTATAGGAATCTCATCGATTTTCTGACCATATAATTTTTTCAAATTATTATAAAGCTGGTTTTCATTATTTTTCACCGGACCAGATATAGCAATAAAAAATAGCATAAGAATATCTTCTCTTTTTAGCTTTGCTTCATCAATAATTCTTCCATAGTAATTTTTAAAAATATCTTCAGCGTTACGTATTGATTGAAATCCCTCCTCTATAGATCTCATACCCGCAAGAAAAGCTAGTCTTATATTTCCATTCGAAATTTTTGAAATCTTGTTAAGATAATCTAAATTTATTATTCCTAAATTTGATTTCAAAATATTCTTTATCTCATCATCCTTAAGCGCTCCAATTTCAATTATATTAGGAGTTGTATACTTAGATACTACATTTATAACTCTATCCTTAGCATAATCTCTTACTGAAATAAGAATTCTAATATCATAATCAGAAGATAATGTTAAAATGGTGCTTATAACATTATCTAGACTTGCAACCATATTTGCATCATCTAAAAAAATCAAATATCTACCTGGATCAGAAATGTAATATTTAATATCCTCATATAATAAGTTCCCGTTACTTTTTACACAAAAAACTTTTGTAGTTACATCATCTTCTTCTCTACATGCCTCTACAGCTAATCTAGTCTTTCCAATTCCAGATGGCCCTGTCAATATAGTTACTTTATTATTATGTATACTACTACACAACTCGGTAAACTCTGATTCTCGGTGAAAAAAATGACAATCAATAGGAGCATTTATACCATTTGCATCATACGCTTTAACAAAATCATCTATATCAAAAAATTGATTTGTATCTATTGCAATATTAAGTTCATCTTTCGCAATATGTGGATACAATAATGCTAAATCATGTGAAAGCGTATCAATTCCAATAAGTTCTACTTCAACACCTTTTATAGAATCTATAATATCATCAAACTGTTCTATATGAATATTAGTAGAACAATGTCCACAAATAATCTTTTTTATTTTGTCCTTATTAAGAGAAAGTTTTGACTGTTCAAAACATGATAAAATATCAGCCCTTATTTTATCTGCTGACTGCAATTTCACTGTTCCATAGTTTATCAAAATATAATTGCCTTCATCAGTCAAAACATAAGAGTCCGGGGTCCCCTTTGTCGTTTTATTAGTTCCCGTCTGAACGCCTAGCGTTTGAATATTTTTAAATTTATATTTTTTATACAGATATGCATCAAATAGTTTTTGAAAAGCGCCCCCATCCAATTGCATTATGGCACTTTGGATAAAGTTTACATTTTTCAATTCTCTCACCCCTTATATACAACAATAATCCCCACTAATATTGGACAATCCCTTTTTTAGTCTAACCTTTTTTCTAATAATTTCAGCTTCTCAATAATATTATTGAATACAAAAAAACTATCATATATTATCTATTCTAATTATATCCTACTATGTTTTGTTGTAAATTCTAAAGTATAATATAGTCTGAAAAATGAATATCTTAATATAAGATATATTATAAATCTTGAATTACAATAAATAATGCGACATAATTTAATAAATTTTCTAATCTCATGTTTTAACATGTCAAATGATGTTTTAAATGCAAGGCATTTCCTAGGTCAATTATTAATCAGCATTAGTTCTTCTGTTAGTTTATCTAGTATTACTTTAGCTAAATCGGTTTTCTTAGGAAAAACTCTCGAAATAAACCTTACGATTTACATTAGAGCCACGTTGCTATGCTGCATAGTCATCGGTAAAATATATGAGTATTCCGAACTCGATTTCAACCTGTTTATAGCACGCAAATTCCTTACCACTGTCAACTGTAAAGGTTTTAAGTAATTTACTTGTTAATGTGTTGTATAGCGAACTAATAGCTAAAAACATAGAATCCTTAGTTCGGCCATCCATTTTTATTTACAAGATTTACTCTAGAGAGCTCAAAATAGTAGATATATTTGAACATTGGCATAGTTTTTTGCAGATGCTTTAATTGATATCCTTGTTGTGGAGCATTTTGATAATCGCAACTTTTTCGCCTTAAGTCACACAGCTTTTTTAACTTCATTTTTAGCCTTAAATAAGTAATTTCAGCACGTAAACGAATTAGTTCTTCATATTCACTTTCTTTGAATTTGTGAGGTAAGACAGTCTTAGTTACTTTTATATTGGACTCCTTTAACAGTCGCACTTTAAATTTATTCATGAGACTATTGTATCCCCCAAATATGTATTTATGAAACTATTGATACAGTTGTACAGAATTAATACCAGCTACAATAACTACTGATTTCAAAGCTTGCCCAGACATACCAACTCATCTTCCTCCGCTAGAGACCATGCTTATTAACTCCTCGAAAGTTATTGCCGCTGATCCATCAAGTTGTTCTAGTTTAATCCATTCCTTTATTTGTTTATAGAATGCATATGTCGTCATACCATTAGGTGTCTCTAGACATTCACCCTTATAGAATAAGTCAATTGCTTCCCTTTTTAATTCATAACTTTATCTCATGAAAATACCCCCTTTACTAATTGTCCAGTAAAGGGGATACATATCAACAAAAGCATAGGAGACTTTAATTCTAAAATTGTTATCAATATGTTATATAATTTAGGAAATAATATCTTCGGATATTTCAAGATAGTTTTTAAATAAAATTTATGATAAAATTTGAAGAAGAATAATAGTTATCAACAGAGTCTTAATCTATTGTTTTATATTGTGATTTTTTATAATATGGATTAACATTAGTTGATTATTAGTAAATGGACTGCTTATTAATATGAAGATATTGAGGGATATTATCTGATGAATGAGACAGGATACCATGGCACATGTCTAAAGCATCTTGAAAGTATAGAGAGTGAAGGCTTAGATCCAGATAAAACTAATCATAGATCGGATCATTGGTTAGGTCAAGGTATATACTTTTTTGATAAATATGAACAGGCCTTATGGTGGGCTAATATAGCTTCTTCACGTAATAATCAGTGTGGAGGAATAATTTTTGAAGCAAAAATTGAAGCTTTAGACGAAGAGGTATTAAATCTTGATGATAATGAGCAATTAGATGCCTTTATATCTGAAACCAAAAGGACTATTAATGAGATAAGAGCATATTGCCCAGGGGAGATGCCCATTTTCGAACAGAATAAGTTTCGAGCAGTTTTTTTTGATTACTATAAAATTCAAAATGGTATATCTGTTATTATAAGAACTTTTGATAAGCCCTATGCAGGATATACTAAAATAAGAACTCCTGATGAAAGAGATTTTCAAAAACAGTTTTTAAATTTAATTGGAATGAATTTTCGGGAGAAACAAATTTGTGTTTCAAAGAAAGACTGTATTAAATCAACTGTATTGATTTATAATGAAAAGGAAGAGGTGATATAATGTTTAATAAAGAATTATTTCTTTCTCTATGCAAAAAATATAATGTTGAGTTAAGTAATACTGCTGCTAGCCCCATGATTAAGGTTGGAACGGATACCCATGAAATTACTGAAAGTGATGTAAAATGTGCTTTTGAATTACCTCAAGCTTACTTTGATTATTTAGATAATAGTCTTGCTACTAAGATAAAGAATCCTACCTATTATCTATGTGAAGATTATGGTATTGCGTGTTAGGAGCAATATATGAATATAAAGTCTAAATATACAAGTCCTCTTGTATTAGAAAAAATAGAAATTATAGAAGGTATTTTTCGAAAAAAAAATAAAAATCTTGATAATATATCATTAGGGGTTCAAATAAATCGTGAGATACATGAGCTTAAAGAGAATCTTTTTGAAGTGCTCCTTAAGGTTACTATTTCTGACGAAGAGGAACTAGTATTTGTTGATGTTACAGGTAGAGCTGTTTTTTCAACTGAACAGAAAAAGAATGATATGTTAGAAAAAAATACATTAGCCATTATGTTTCCTTATATAAGAAGTTATGTTTCCATTATTACAACACAACCTGGAATGAATCCTATTGTATTGCCTGCAATGAATATTATAGCTTTGGTTAATGATCAAAAGAAATGATAAAAAAGCACTCATATTAATATGATATATACCTATTTCCCTAGACACATATTATTTACTGACCAAAACACATGGATGTTTCCCTGTACTTTACAGGAGACATCCATTTTGTTTTGCCTAAATCCTTTTGATATTGTAATAATTGATGTACTCTTCAATTGCTGACTCAAGACCTTAAATGATGAATATTCTACTTCAAAGCCGTAATATATTTCTGTTTTCAGTCTACCAAAAAAGTCTTCCATCACAGAGTTATCACAATTCCCTTTTCTAGACATAAACTGAATAATACCAGGTTCTTTAAGTGTTTTCGTAAAGTACTTATGTTTGTATTTCCATCCTTGATTGGAGTGGAAAATTAGTCTAAAAAGATTAAAAAAATCTAAATACTTTATCTAACATACTAGAAACTTGATCTAAGTTAAATCTTACTACCAAACCATAAGCAACAATCTCTTTTGTATTCATACCTAAAATAGATAGCAAATAGCATTTTCCTAAAAGAAGTTTAATTGAAACATATCAGTAGTCCAATTTTATAATAGTTCGGTTGTACTATAATTTCTATTAATGATATTTTCTGTCACTTTACCTACTTGCCCTTTGTAAAAATAATATTTCTCCTTCAGGAGCCTTCCAGCGACCCCCATAACATTCATAAGGCTTTGTACTCGTTTATGGTTGGCTACAAAGCCTCAATTAAGAAGCTCTTGATATACACGGCGCATACCATATCGACCTTTATGTTCTGTAAAATCTTTTGAATTTCGTTTTTTAATTGTGTATTTCTTTTATCTACAAGATCTACTTTAGAGAGTTCAAAAAAATAGGTAGATTTTGGCATGGGCAGAGCTTTCAGCAGATACTTTAGTTGATAGCCTTTCTGTCGGAGCGTTTTGATTTTAGAATCCTTTGATGGTCGCCTCTTAGGTTTATTAATGAGACCATTGTATCCCTAAGTTTTGTATTAATGAACCCATTGATATAGTTCTCCAGAATTAATGCCCGCTACAATGGCTATTGATCGTAAACCTTCCCCATAAAGACCTCGGCATACTAACTCATATTGTTCTTTTGGGAACCAATACTTATTAGTCCCTCGACATTTATTAATGTCCGGACCGTGAAGGTACTCTAGTTTAACCAAGTCCTTATTAGTCTATAAAATGTATCTGTCGTGACACAGTTAGGTGTCTTAGGCAATTTACCTTGATAGAATAATTCAATTACTTTCCTTTTAAATTCATAACTATATCTCATAAAAATACCCCCTTTACTGGTTGTCCAATAAAGGAGGTACATATCACTGAAGGGAGGCTTTTTATACAGACTAAAATTTAATAACTCCCTTTCAAACCTATTCTTTTACCTTTCAGTTAAAGTTAGTATTACTCAAAAGTTTAGTTAATGAATTTAATATCAATATTTCTTATTATTCCCACTCAATTGTAGCAGGTGGTTTAGATGTAATATCGTACACGATACGGTTGATGTGTTGTACTTCGTTTACGATACGACGGGAGATTGTGTCTAATACGTCGTAAGGAATGTGCGCCCAGTCAGCAGTCATAAAGTCTGTTGTTGTTACGCCACGCAATGCCAATGTGTAATCGTATGTACGGAAGTCACCCATAACGCCTACAGTACGTGTAGATGTCAATACTGCAAAGTATTGGTTGATATCGCGATCAAGACCAGCTTTAGCAATTTCGTCACGGAAGATGTAGTCCGCATCACGCAAAATGTCGAGTTTGTCTTTCGTGATTTCGCCCATTACGCGGATTGCAAGACCAGGACCTGGGAATGGTTGACGCCATACGAGGTAGTCAGCCAAACCTAATTCAGAACCAAGTTCACGTACTTCGTCTTTGAAGAGGTTGCGCAATGGTTCGATAAGGCCTTTGAAGTCTACAACTGCAGGCAAGCCGCCTACGTTGTGGTGAGATTTAATAACTTCTGCTTCACCAGTACCGGACTCAATAACGTCAGGGTAGATTGTACCTTGCGCCAAGAAGTCAACGGAGCCGATTTTACGACCTTCATCTTCGAATACGCGGATGAATTCTTCGCCGATAGCTTTACGTTTAGCTTCTGGATCTTCAAGACCAGCCAATTTATCTAAGAAACGTTTTTCTGCATCGACGCGAATGAAATGCATGCCGGAATCTTTGAAAGCTGCTTCAACTTCGTCGCCTTCGTTTTTACGCATTAAACCATGGTCAACGAAGATACAAGTCAATTGGTCACCAACAGCTTTAGAAATAAGAGCTGCTGCAACGGAGCTATCTACACCGCCAGATAATGCTAACAATACTTTGCCATCACCTACAGTGTTACGGATTTCTTCAATAGCCGTTTTTGCATAGTTTGCCATTGTCCATGTGCCTGTGAAACCACACACTTCGTACAAGAAGTTATGAAGCATTTCTTTACCATGTTCAGTGTGCAACACTTCTGCATGGTATTGCATAGCATATAGTTTACGCTCTTTGTTTTGCATGGATGCAACAGGGCAGTCTTTTGTATGTGCAATGATTTCAAAACCTTCAGGTACTTTTGCTACATAGTCAACGTGAGACATCCACACAACTTGGTCTTCGCCCAAGCCTTTGAACAATGGAGATGTAGGGTCCACTTTAGTAGGTGTTTTACCAAACTCACGGTTGTCAGCAGATTTAACTTCGCCACCCAATGTATGCGCCATAAATTGCATACCATAGCACATGCCAAGAACTGGAATACCAAGTTCAAAAATCTCTTTTTCGATTTTTGGAGAGTTTTCTTCATACACGCTGTTAGGGCCACCTGTGAAGATGATACCTTGCGGTTTTAATTCTTTAATTTTGTCCAGCGCTTTGTTGTATGGATATACTTCGCAGTATACGTGATTTTCACGAACACGGCGCGCGATCAATTGATTATATTGACCACCAAAGTCAACAACAATAACAAATTCCTTGTTTTCCATGCCTTCCTCCATATGCATCTATTTGTGAAAGTATATTCACTATTTTTTAATACCCTTACATTTCTGTACTGGCGGTGCGTTTTTTTCGAAGCAAACGCTAATTTTCATTACATTTCATTATACCATATGAAGAATATGGACTCCATATATTCCGTATGAAATTTATAGAAAAGATTTTAATGTTCGGATTTTAATATATTTCCCTGAAATGAACCTAACCTATTCCAACAACTACCAACTATACCCTACTCTGGCCAGCTCTTTATGTTAATCCTACTCTTTATGATCCTCGCGTTTAGACATTTTAACGGCCCCTACAGGACAAATTGAATAACAATCGCCACAGCCGATACAGCCTTTGCCAATGTTAAACTGAGTCTCCCCTTTGGTGATGCATTGAACGGGACAATCTACAGCACACGCACCACACTTAACACAAGTGTCATCGATATGAAATTTTAGATTTTCCATTTACATCACCTCCGATTTTTGATTATCCATCAACTACTACCAACGCTAAGGATCATAAATTCTATTACAATGCCGACGCTTATACTATTAAGCCATTACAACTAAATAATATATTATCCGATACTACCAGTTAAAAGTATTTATTTTTAACTGGTAGTATCTTTAATTTTAGATATGATTACTAATTCTTAAGTAATTCATTATTGTATGCAATAGCTGAATAGATAGCCTTTGCCACGCCTTGGTGGTTGTTATCTGTAGTCACGTAGCGCGCTGCTTCTTTAATATTCGGTTTACCATTCCCCATCGCAATGCTAGCACCGGCAAAGCGTAACATGGATAGGTCGTTTTCACTGTCGCCCAGTGTCATTACTTCATCTGGACTAAAGCCCCAGTGGTTTGCTAAAGCTTCTACGGCTGTCCCCTTTGTGGTGTGTGGTAATACAAATTCTAAGTTACCTTCACTGGATAGTAACACATCATAGAATCGTTCACGGCCCGTACCATCGTGAGACATGCCTTGGTATTCATCTCGTAAATCTTGTAAGATTTTTTGGCGCATAGGCTCGTCACCGTAGAAGATTTGCATCTTTTCAGGGCCTTCATCTAAGGATTCCATATGAGCTAGTAAATCAGGCACCATCGTACGTGTTGCCAAGATAAATGGACGAATATTAGGTCTAAAGAAGAAATTAGACTGTTCTACTTCACACTCAGACATCTTTGTATGCGCTGCTACATCACCTTCGGCCAAGGCATAGTGATCATGCGTTTCACCAGGTAGATGTCCTTCTGTATCAGCAGATATATGATTATCCATTACACTATAAGAACTCTCGGTATCACTATCATTGCCATCATTACGTTCATCTGCACAAGCACATAAACGTTCCGGTGTAATACAACGAGACGGCGGATAGATGCCATAGATTTTGTCTTTCACATAGGCCTCTACATAAACGCCATAGGTTAAGAGTTTACGCAATAAATATAAGGCCTGTTCTTTATCAAATGTTACATGGAATAAAGTGCGTTTTTCATCTTTATCCATTACATAGGCACCATTGGTACACATAAAATAGCGTAAGCATGGCAACTTCTCGATGACATCGTTCATTTCATTCCAAGCACGACCAGAAGCGATGGCTACACGAATGCCACTTTCACGAGCGGCACGAATCGCCTCGATAGCCTCATTAGGAATTGCTTTCGCATCATTAACCAAGGTTCCATCTACGTCGGATGCAATGAATCGGATGGGTTTATCACCGGTGAGACCTATATAATTTTTAATTTGTAAGGTTTCAGTTGAGGACATGATGTCTCCTTTAATACGGTATATAAATGGATAGATATTATTTTCAATCAGTAGTACAGTAATAGTTACAAATATATCTGTTAAAAGAATACACAGATAGTATGTAAGACATAGATAGTATATAAGGCATAGATAGGAAGTGAAATCATATGCGTATCATAATTGATCGAGATGCAGTTTGTGCAGGCGATGATATGAATCATCATCGGGAGGAATTTGTCGTTCCAGATGATATCACTATCGTTGGTTTATTTGAATTTCTTGAGCTTAAGTACATTCCGGTCATCGCTGGAAACAACGTGGTCTGGGCGCTCTATTATCACGACCGTGAGTTAGGTGCCTATTTCACCAAGATTCAGAGCTTTATAAACGGAAACATCTCATTATCATCCATCATTAATAAATCTGAAAAAGACCACGAATTCTATCTACACTATTACAGCCATCCTGATAGATATAGAAAGCACTTTATTTAGATGCATTAAATTCAGCTACTTAGATGCATTAAATTCAGCTACAATCTCTTCTAATACTGCTGGGTTTTCTACCAAACTTAATAATGTACGACCAATAATATTGGCTCCATCAAGGATTGTTTGTTCAATGGTTGGTTCTAGCATAGCGGCTGCGAATTCTTTAGAGTGGCATACTTTATCGTCCCCAGCAAGTCGTAATTTAGGATGGAACGCCGCACATTGATAACTCACATTACCGATGTCTGAACTGCCCCCAATATCTGCTGGGCCTGGCTTAAATTCAATGCCCATATCAGTCATCACCTCTTCAATGAGAGTAGTACCGCGATGGTTTTGGTTCATATCATCATAAGGATTACCGTAGAACTCTACATCTACTGTTGTACCTGTACAGAGGGCAGCACCTTCAAAGATGTTCTTAATTTGTTCAGATAGGCCATTTAAATAGTCCCGTTCAGTGTGACGTACCGTTACCTCTAATTCACCAAACTCAGGAATAACATTAGATGCAGTACCACCGGCAATGATCCATGTGCCGATGCGCGTTTCAGGTCGCACTTGTTGGCGCATCATATCCATCGCGTGAATAGCAAGTTGTACGCCGTTTACCGCATTAATGCCGTTCCAAGGCTCACCTGCTGCATGGGCTGGTTTACCATGATAGCGTGCACGGAAACAGTCTAGTGCCAAGAATTGTGAATTAGGTCGTGTTTCTTCACCATCGAGGTGAACCATGATAGCTAAATCATAGTCTTTAAACACGCCTGCATTACACATATCCACCTTACAACCTGTAGCTTCTTCATCTGGTGTACCGATAATATCAATGTCCATATTGAAAGCAACGCCTTCTTGTTGCATTTTGCGGAGCGTTAATGCAGCGAGTACACTTATGGAACCACTGGCAGAGTGACCACATGCATGACCTACCTCTGGCAATGCATCATATTCACAGAGGATAGCCAAACGGCCTTTAGGGTTATCTACTTTTACAGGAGATGCCTTAAATGCTGTTGGTAGATTACAAAATTCATAAGTTACATCCATACCATATTTTTCGAGAACAGCACCAATCGTTTTTACGGTCTCAAATTCATGACTAGAAAGCTCCGGATTCTTAGCTAATGTATAGTTAATAGCAAACGCATCCGGTGCGAAGCTTTTACAAAGATCTGAAAAGGTATTAGTAAGGGACATATTACCTCCATGTATATATCCTAATTATTGTAAAAATTATAATACTCTACAATAAAGAATAGAAAACTCATTTACTCTTAATTATACAATGTTATTGCCTATTATTGTAAAATTCCGTACAATATAAACAGAATTTGATAAACCATGTATATGGATGTTTGAGGAGGTTTCTATGTTTAAGTTCAAAAAGTTGACAGCCATCGCCCTCGTAGCGGTAGCAGCAATGGGTTTATTAGCTGGTTGTGGTAATGACAAACCAAAAATGACACAACAAGAAGGTGTATTGCGTGTAGGTTCTGAAACTACATTCCCACCATTCGAATTTACTGAAGGCGACAAATACGTTGGTTTCGACGTTGATTTGTCCGAAGCAATTGCTAAGAAAATCGGTTTAAAAATGGAATTCAAATCCATGGGCTTCGATGCTTTGATTCCAGCAGTTCAATCTGGCGACATCGACATGATCGCAGCAGGTATCAATGCTACACCTGAACGTGAAAAAGTATTGGACTTCTCCGATGTATACTTTGACCAAGGCGGTTTCATCACAGTTGTTCGTAAAGACAACACAACAATCCATAATATGGATGAATTAGCTGGTAAAACTGTAGGTGCTCAAATCGGTACTATCCCTGTTGAAATGGCTCAAAAGATTCCTGGTACAACAGTAAAAGAAATCGATTCCAACGCTAATATCTTCATGGAATTGAAAGCTGGCACAATCGATGGTGCTATTATCGATAACGCAGTTGCTATGTACTACCTCAAACAAGGTGCTGACAAAGACCTTAAACTCGTAGGCGAACCTACTAAAGCTGAAGGTACAGTTCTTGGCATGAAAAAAGGCAACAAAGCTTTACAAGAAGCTGTTAACAAAGCTCTTAAAGAACTTAAAGAAGACGGCACTTACCAAAAAATCTACGACAAATGGTTCGGCGATTACAACAAAAAATAATATCTATCTCTATAAACTAGGATAAATATGACCCCTCTGAAAGACTTCAGAGGGGTTTTTCCTCTTTTGCGGTCTCTTACGTTCGTTATATAATAAATATGTATTCTATAGTAAATGTAATTAATATAAAGGAGGCCTTATGGCACAGTACTTTACGGAACGCCTAGAAAAGGTCTTCCACATGATTTTCACATCATATAATCAAGAGATGGCTCAAGAAGGCTTACGCCAATTAGAGCTCATCGTAAACAATCAGCAAAGCCCTGAGCAAACGAAGCATCAAGCCTTGCGCAACGATATGACTACCTCTCTGGAAAACGAAATTGACACTAAAGAGGACGCATTAAAAATAGCAAACGATCCAGAGTCTCGAGAGATAGCTGATGCATATGCTTTATTGGCTCGTATCTACGCAGGTCCACGCTTTACGTGGGAGGAATCTAATTTCCCTGAAAATAACATGCGTACCTATCAATGCTTGCACGATAGCATTCGCCGCTGTAGTCCAATCGGCACCTTACAAGCATTGCGTATCAATGGAACCATTACACCTACGGTTGAAAAGGATATGTTAATATCCTTTAATGATGCATTTCATATCGTTTACGACTACGCTGAACAAGGCGATGCCTTTTGCCAATACATTATAGGCAATGTCTTTTTCTGGCGTGATGATGATCGCATTAGCTTAGCTCGGGAGATGATTACACCGCCCCGCCTAAGCTGGGCAAAACGGATTCAACAAAGCTTACAAAAAGGTTCTATACAAGAACGCATTTCAACCTTACAAGGCACGGTTTCAGACGAAACATTACAGGAAAATGCTACTACATTCGCCAAAGAATGGTTTAACAAGGCCCTCAACAATGGACTTGCCATGTTCCAAGGCAATTTACGTAACATCTATATCGACGAAGGCGATTTTGATAATGCGCGCCGTGTAGCTTTAACGGCTGCTGAGCTAGGTAATCCAACCATGATGCTCTACACTGGCCTAGACTGTCATGAACATGGAAAATTTGAGGATGCTTTCACATGGTTCACGAAGGGTGCCGCCTTAGGTCAATCTGAAAGTATTGCTGAATTAGCGGATTATTACTATCACTTTTATGATACAAAAGAACTACGCCGCCTAATTCCGTATAATCCTGTAAAAGCAATCGGCCTCTACCGTCGCGCAGCTACTAAGCATTTTAGCGACGCCGGCTATGCTGCATTGCAAGCGGCCTTCGGTTATATTTTCCACATAGGCCACCTTCCTCTCGACTGGGGTCTCATTGCAGACTTAACACACATGGCAGCCACTAAAGAACGCTTTATGTTCTCCTTGCCATACATTGGTTACATGCGAATCCATGGATTAGGAGTAACAAAAAATATACGTTTCGGTGTACAATCGTTAACACGTGTACTAGATGAAGAAAAGCGTGCACTAGAAGAGGAAGATCGTGTTCTCTTCTATGATATTACACGAGCTTTAACGCGAGTTGCCTTAGGGTATGCTTATGAAAAAGGCTATGTCACAGGCAAACCTGATTTAGATGCCGCTGTAGCCTATTACGAGGAGTCTCATCAATATATACTATCTTACAAGGCAAACCTTGATGAAGAGCTGAAGGATATCCCTATCGATAATGAAGCAGAAGAGCGCTTGGCAGCCTTCGAAGAAATAGACGGCCATTGGCACTATAAAGAGGGCTTTACAGAGTCTACCTCAACAGTACGGCCTGGTCACACTGAATGGCCTCAAAATGCAGCTCGCTTATCTGTAAACATGGATGACTTCTTATGGGACACTACCTTATATGATTGGCAAACCATCGAGCACGCCTTAGCATCACAAGACGAAATGAAACTTAGCTTTTACAATCATTTCCTATCCGTTCCAGACAAGCTACGCAACATTTTTAAGCTAGATGTAAAGCGTATGCTACGTGATACGTACCAAGTCAGAATACATGGTTATGACCCTACAGAAGGTCAAGAGACCATTTACCGAGCACTGATCAAAAAAGAGAATACCATTCAGCTATTAAAAGACCTCTACGATACGCACCAATTACCTGCATTAGGAGATAACTGGTCCATCGAAACGAACGAGGAAAAACCAACTTGGCATTATGTACTCGATGTAGATCAACAAGCATTTCTACTTGAAGAATACGATGATGCTAATGCGATGATACAAACTGCATTACAAGGCTTAAAAGATAAAAAGTACGAACAAATTAATGTCCGTACCCATGACTTTATTGGCCCATCCTATTTCATTTTCAGAGGCAATCACGCAAATCCATTTAGAGTGCAACTCTATTTGAAAGAATCCATGCGCCACTCTATCGATAAGGATGGAAAACCTCAAGATACTCCAGGTAATACCTATTTATTTGAACAACATTTAGGTAACGAAGTATCATTAAACTACTGGATTCAAAAAACGATTAATACCTTGGAAATCCCTGAACTAGACAACTGGAAAAAACTCAGTGTACCTAAGGCATTACAATAAAAATAACCGATAACATAAAAAGAGCTAGTACCTAATGTACTAGCTCCTTTTTTATAACCTATGAACAAGCTAAACTATTATAAATAATCATGAGGGTAGTGTATGCGGAAGCCCCTATAAACCTACATCGACAACGCCATGATCATAAGTTTCTTCTACAGTTTCTTGTACAACCATATCACTGCGATGTACCTTATCAAGCATCTTAGAGCGTGCTGTTGTAATGGCACTTTCACTATGTTTACCACCACGCCAAGCAAACTTAGATGTACCGATTGTATATTTCAAAGTTGCATAAGGACCACTCAAATGATGAGACGCTGTTTTATAACCCGCATCAAGAGTAAGATGTGGTGTAATATGGAATTCTGCCCCCACTTTAAAGCCTTTAATAGCATCGCGTTTAGGTAATTTATAATACCCTACTTTTACAGCCTCTCTACCACGCCAGTTATAATAGTCTGCATAGACACGAGCCCATCTAGCATTTTTAAATGTTCGAGCATAGCCAATATCATAACCTCTAGCTACAGTATTTTCACTTAGAGCCCAGTGATTTTCATAATCAACCCTAGCATAATCATAAAGACTTTGATCAGGATCCATTCCATATGGATACAATCCTGTAGGATCATACCATGTATCAGTTCGCCCATGAAGGCCTATATATTTTCTTTCATTAGATCCTAAATTTTTATAAATATTGGCATGGAATTCATTAAGCCCTACCACATATTCTAAGCCACCACTAACACGTTTATATCCATTTTTAAATGCATGGTCATAGAATGCATTAACACCAACGTAAGCATGCTCACCTTTACTAAGGCGACGATACCCTACACCAACATTAGCATTTACACCTAAGGACTCTTCCTTATCTGTTTGCCCATTATATACCGTAAACGTCCCTGCAGGTCTAGCTGGAACCCAATAATTATTTAATTTATTAGAGGATATCTTTTCTCCACTGCGTCCAATACGACCTTGTACAAAGACAACACTTTTAGCATTTTCATCGTAATGGGTTATAGGTTGTAATGTCTCAATGTATAACTTGTTGAGTTCTGTAGATTTGGATTTATCAGAAGTCCCCACAATAGGATGATTTTCCCAAGGCGTAAAATTATGGAAGTGATGGCTACTCGACTCTTCAGAATTTTTCATACCAACGCCAACTACGATATCTGTACGATCCATCCAGTTAGAACGAACTGCTTCATGCTTAGCCACATTCACTTCTGTAGTAGAATCTGCAATACCTTGGCCATGTCCATTTTGTACATCTGCTGCAAAACCTGTAGCACTAAATGCACATGCTACAGCACCTAAAACCATTGCTTTTATCATTAATGTCTTGCTCATATAAATTACTTTCCTATTATTACATGTCTTATTTAATATCTATAATCTAAACTACAGTGGCATTATAGATGATCAATTGGCGCCAAATAATCGTATTCAATGTCATCAAAGGATTCTACAATCATGTCTTGACGACGTACCTTATCTAGCATTTTAGAGCGAGCTGTAGTAATCGTATCATCACTATGCTTGCCACCCCAGAAGGCAAATTTAGATGTACCTAATGTATATTTAAGAGTGCCATACATCCCTTTCGACATGTTATTGGCATTGTTATACCCAATATCTAAAGATATATGTGGTGTTAACTGTAATTCAGCACCAATTTTAATGCCTTTATAATGGTTAGCATTTCGTGCAGTAAACCATGGCACGGACCAATGACCTGGACGACCCCAATTATATTCTTGTTTGTGGTTAAATCCATTGCCATTCCAACGATACCCATTTACATAGGCACGAGCCCAACGTGCATTTTTAAAGGACCTTACAATCCCTATTTCATATCCATCTAACACGCCACCACCTACATAGGTATTATAATTTTCACTAGGAATGGTATTGTATGGGAATGTATCTGGATAGCCATTAGGATACAACCGTTTAGGATATGGATTACCGCCACCGCCTTTTACGAGTTCCTTATCACCAAGGCCTCTATACACATTGGCATACACTTCGTTGAGTCCATTCACATACTCTACACCACCGCTGATACGATTGTAATTTCCTGTGAAAGCACGATCTACAAAAGCGTTAACACCTACATAAGCATGTTCATGTTTACTAAGAATACGATAACCAACACCTAAGCTACCAACCGTTCCTAACGACTCAGATGTTTTTTCATCTGTATTGATTTCCGTAAAAACATCAAACCCAAATGGTGACATTACAAGGTCTGGAGTGAAATAACCTCTTACCTCTTTAGAGGAGATTTTCTCACCACCACGGCCAATACGACCTTGTACGAACACAACGCTCTTAGAGTTTTCATCATAATGGGTAATAGGTTCTAATGTTTCTATATAGGCTTTAGTGATATTCCCGTAATCTGATTTTGTATTGTAAAAGTTATTATTATAATCACTAGGGAACATCCCCTTGTGTGAATCAGATGAGCCCCCAGTTTGCACACCTATAGCAATATCTGTTCGATCTAACCAATTGGAACGAACCGCTTCATGCTTAGCCCCATTTACTTCTGTAGTAGAATCTGCAATACCTTGTCCATGTCCATTTTGTACATCTGCTGCAAAACCTGTAGCACTAAATGCACATGCTACAGCACCTAAAACCATGGCTCTAAATACTAACTTGCTTATCATATATTACTGTCTCCCCACTAGCCTTTATAAGTGATCATAAGGTACTACCATCCAGAATTCTTCATAGGTATTACCTACTCGCATCGGGCTGCGATCTACTTTATCTAACATTCTAGCCCGTGCATTGGTAATAGTATCATCACTATGCTTACCACCATGCCAAGCAAACTTGGATGTACCTAATGTATATTTAACAAAGCCATAGGCACCACTAGAATTGTTATTGTCTGATGTATACCCTACATCTAGAGAAACATGTGGTGTAAGTTGTAATGTAGTACCAGCTTGCCAGCCGTGGCTTTTACCAACATTAAGAGTTAAGGCAGGACCTTCACCATGTGTTGTGGCGCCTAAGCCATTCCAATGATAAGCACCTACATAAGCACGTGCCCAGCGAGCATTCTTAAAGGTGCGTGCATAGCTTACATCATATCCGGACAATGCTTTTTGAGACTTGTAAACTGTATAACCTGCAGTGCCACCATCTAACAAGAATTCAAAATAACCTTCATATAAAGGTACATTATAAGGTTCAGATTTTGTACTATTTAATCCCTTATAGATATTAGCGCGAACTTCGTTAAAGCCAGATACATATTCCAAGCCACCGCTAATACGGTTATATTTTTTCGAGAAGGAATGATCATAAAACGTATTAACACCTACATAAGCATGTTCATGTTTACTGAGAATCCGATAGCCTAACCCTACATTAGCAACAGTTCCCAATGATTTAGTATTATGATGTTCTTCAGGTCTATACCGTTGTTCGCCTTTTTTAGTAACTGGATTGTATGGATACCAATATCCCCCATTGCCACCAGAGAAATAGCTAGCTTGATCCTCTTGTCCGCCTTTACCGATGCCACCTTGTACGAATAGAACTGATTTAGAGTTTTCATCATAATGGGTTAAGGGTTGTAATGTTTCTACCGAAACTTGAGCCCCTACCTTAGATTGGGTACCGACTATAATATCTGTACGATCCATCCAACTAGAGCGAACCGCTTCATGCTTAGCCCCATTTACTTCTGTAGTAGAATCTGCAATACCTTGACCATGTCCATTTTGTACATCTGCTGCAAAACCTGTAGCACTAAACGCACATCCTATAGCCCCTAACACCAACGCCTTAATGAATACATTTCTTCTCATGACTTACACGCTCCCCTCGTTTTGCATAAGAAATAAAACCACACAACACTGCCCGTTCTTCACGTTCATTTCATGGCTAATTCATATTAATTATAGGTATGCTTGTTTCTATAGTCAATACAACTCCTTATAGTTAAACGACACTTAAAGATTCTCTAAATCATTATGTTACAAATTGATTTCTATTTTCAGGCATAAGAAAAAGACCACCCGCAAGCTGGGTGGTCTTTTTTCTGGGGAATGAAATTGTTATTTGAATAAAGGCAAGATTGCGTTTGCTAAACCAGTAAGTGCAGCCAAAATTGCTTTAACGATAGTTGCTACCATTGCTCTTCCTCCTTCTCATATAAGCACAATAACTAAACTAACTATAAACATCTTAAACTAGGATATTAAGTTTAATATGAAATGAGTAAATTTTTACACATTAATTTTTCATGAGGAAAATAATAAAGTACTAATTATGATAGATATTTTCATGAGAAAGATAGCATGCAATGAATTCATAATTTTCTACAAAATTTTAATAATTTATAAAACAAGGAAAGTATTGTACATACATTGAATCATACTATAATTACAATAATGCCAACCAGTCAAAACAACCCTCTAAAAACAAAATAAAAACCCTTCTCTATTCCACCTTAGTTTGAAATAAACTAATAGGTTAGAGAAGGGTTTCTTATTTACAGATTATAGGGATTTAACAACCTCTGCACAACGATGGCAAAGTGTAGGGTGTTCGCTATCTTGACCTACTGTATCACGGTGGATCCAGCAGCGTTCACATTTTTCAAGTTCAGATGGAGCAACTACTGTAGCCACGCCTGTTTCTTCATCTTTAACAGCCTCTGCTGGAGCAGCTCCGTTTACGATATGAGCTTCGGATACGATAACAAGTTTAGCCAAGCCTTCTTCACCAAGGGCGTTCAATGCGTCGAATGCAGCACCTTCAGCGTATACTGTAACAGATGCATCTAGTGGGTGACCGATTGTTTTGTCTTGACGAGCAAGTTCCAATGCTTTTTGTACAGATGTACGCAAGTCTAACAATTGGTTCCATTTATCAGCCAATTCTTGGTTGAAGTGTTCAGGATGACCTTGTGGCCAATCTTGAAGCATAACGGATTCAGGCATGCCTTCTTCTTTAGGCATGTACTTCCAAACTTCTTCTGCTGTGAAGGAAAGTACAGGAGATACCATAGCTACCAATGTTTTCAAGATTTCATACATTGCTGTTTGAGCAGAACGACGAGCTACGTTATTTTTGCTTTCAGCGTACATAGTATCTTTCATTACATCAAGGTAGATGGAGCTCAAGTCTACTGTGCAGAAGTTATGAATTGCATGGTACAACATGTGGAATTCATAGTTTTCGTACGCTTCAGTAACCTTTTGACGTACTTCTTCTAAGCGCAACAATGCCCATTTGTCGAATTCGGACATATCAGCATAAGCCACTTTATCAGTATTTGGATTGAAGTCATCCAAGTTACCAAGCAAGAAGCGGAATGTATTACGGATCTTACGGTATACTTCGGATAATTGTTTTACGATGTCTTTGGACAAACGTACGTCTGCTTGGTAATCCGCAGAGGATACCCACAAACGCATAACGTCAGCGCCGTATACGTCGATGATGTCGCTTGGAGCTACTGTATTACCTACAGATTTAGACATTTTGCGACCTTCGCCGTCCACAACGAAGCCGTGAGTCAATACGGAGTTGTATGGTGCTTTACCAGTTGTTGCTACTGCAGTTAACAAGGAAGAGTTGAACCAACCGCGATGTTGGTCGGAACCTTCAAGGTACATAGCACATGGTACATCTAAGCCGTTAACTTCAAGTACGCCAGCCCAAGAGGAGCCAGAGTCAAACCATACGTCCATGATGTCTGTTTCTTTTTTGAACTCATCATGACCGCAATGAGGACATTTAAAACCTTCAGGTAACAATTCTTTTGCACTGTGAGCCCACCAAGCATCGGAGCCTTCTACGGCTACTTTTTCTTGTAATGCTTTGATCGTATCATCGTTGATAATGTGCTCGCCGCAGCTTTCACAATAGTAAATAGGAATTGGCACGCCCCAAATACGTTGACGGGAAATTACCCAGTCACCACGATCGCGAACCATGTTGAAGATACGATCATGGCCCCATTTAGGAATCCATTGTACTTGATTGTCGATTGCATCAAGTGCTTGTTGACGGTAACCATCTACAGAGGAGAACCATTGTTCTGTAGCACGGTAGATTACAGGGTTTTTACAACGCCAGCAGTGAGCGTATTGGTGACGCAAGCTAGATTTATGAAGTAATGCATTGTTGTGCGCCAAGATTTTGATAACAGGCACTTCAGCATCGTGAATTTCTACGCCAGCCAATGGGAATTCAGTATCGCCATAACGGTTGTCGTCTACTTGTTTAGTATAGTTACCAGTTTCGTTAACAAGGGATACGATAGGAAGCTCAGTTTTACCTTCCTTGTTATAACGCATAACGATGTTAAAGTCATCTTCACCGTGTGCAGGAGCTGTATGTACGCAACCAGTACCTGCTTCGAGTGTTACATGGTCACCACATAATACTGTAGCATTACGTTCAACAAATGGATGTTTGAATTCAGCCAATTCTAAATCTGCACCAGAGAAGCGATTTACGATTTCGTAGTCTTCGATACCGATATCTTTCATAGCCGCATCAACGAGTTCAGTAGCCATCAAGTAGTATTCGTCACCTACTTTTACCCAACCATATTCAAGCTCTGGGTTAACAGAGATTGCTACGTTGGCAGGCATTGTCCAAGGAGTAGTTGTCCAGATAACAGCAAATGCTTGTTTTGGATCTACGCCAGCTGGCAATGTTACCTTTTTCTCAGATACGTAAGGGAATTTTACGTAAATGGAGAAGGATTTTTTCTCAGCGTATTCGATTTCTGCTTCTGCCAATGCAGTTTCGCAGTGTGTACACCAGTATACAGTTTTAAGGCCTTTATAGATGTGGCCGCGTTTTGCCATTTCGCCGAAGATACCAAGTTGTTTTACTTCAAACTCAGGGCGCAATGTCAAATAAGGGCGTTCCCATTCGCCTAATACACCAAAGCGAATGAAGTCTTGTTTTTGAGTTTCTACGCATTCTAATGCATATTCCTTACATTTATTGCGCAAATCAAGAGGCGCCATTTCATGACGGTTAAGACCAGTATTTTTAATAACTGCATGCTCGATTGGCAAACCGTGCGTATCCCAACCAGGGATGTAGCGAGTATAATGGCCAGTCATTGTTTTGTATTTCATGATGATGTCCTTCAACGTTTTGTTGAGGGCATGACCGATGTGCAATTTACCATTTGCGTATGGAGGGCCATCATGCAAGATGAATGGTTTTGCGTCTTTACGCAATTCCAAACGTTTTTGATAAATTTTGTTGTCTTCCCAGAATTTTAAGATTTCTGGTTCGCGCTTAGGCAAATTGCCGCGCATTGGGAATTCTGTTTCAGGCAAATGTAACGTCTTACCGTAATCCATGATGTGCTCCTTTTACATAAAAAAATCGCCCGTCCCCGAAGGGACGGACGTAATATCCGTGGTACCACCCTACTGACCTTCTGTGAAAGCTAGAATATTCCGAGCATACGAAATAACTAGGCTTCATTTTGTGAAAGCCACTTAGACATATAACGGTGTTCACCGGCAGGGTTCCTGCTTGCTCCAAAGTGATCCGCAAATCTCTAGATTTCCAAACCTTTCAGCCCATGAGTTTGGTCTCTACTAAATCCGTCTGAGATATGCCGTCTTTTTCAACGCAATATTCATATAATAGATAATTATAGGTCTCGTGAGGGGAAATTGTCAAATACTTCCTCTTAGGAATTTACAAAATATTTAAAATCCTTACAACTAAAATACCCCCTTTACTGGTTGTTCAGTAAAGGGGGTACATATCAAAGCAGGCTTTTTCTTATATTGATAAAAAAGATATCCAAATATTTAGAACCCAAAGGCAGAGGCACGCAATCATTGCTTTTTGGTCCATGCTTTCAGATGGTGTTTCTTTAAGGCCCGTGCGAGCAGCTTCTTCAGCAGTAATCACTTCATAGCTTGTTGGAGAACCATATTGGTTATCGCCTGCATCACCAGATTTAGCCAATAAATAAATGACATATACTAGACCGATAATTGGAATAAATGGAAGTAGCAAAAACCATCCAGATTTATTAATATCATGTAAACGACGAACTGCAATACCAATAGATGGTAAGAATATAGCGCAAGTGTATGCAAAGGATAATAAACTAAAGAGGGATCCCAAGAATGTATTGCCAAAAATAAATCTTAATAGACTAAATACAAAACCTATGACAACTGTAACTGCTGTAAATCGCCAATATTCACTGCGACTAGCTCTAGTACTGAAATTTACAAAATTACCAACTACAGAATGCTTAAAGTTATCAACATACGAAAGGTTTTTAATGTTTAAATCAGTCATAATTCTCTCTCCTATCAAATGACAAATTGAAATTAATTTATTATATAACAAAACAGCCTCTTGCACCAATGCAAGAGGCTGTTATTTGTATATATATTTTATTTCTTACATCACACTAGTCGTTAGTAATCGATCTACCAGGAACCACAGCACAAAGATTGCACATAGTAATCCTGCTGTAAGGCCTGTGGTAGGTGTAGCATCAATCAAACCAATTTCATGAGCCATTTGTTTTGTAAGAATAACGTGCCCTGTTGGTAAGCCAAAGCGGTTTGTATGGCTTTCACCAGGAAGAGCCATTAACACTAACAATATAATTGTACCAATGACAGGAACGAGTCCAACAAAGACAAGTCCGCCCGAACGGCCTTGATCGTGCAAGCGTCGTACTGCTACAGCCACGCTAGGGATGACCATAACGACGGACATAAGTACAAGAATGACTAGCCCGAAGCCAACGCCAACCACACTAGAGAGCGGACTGATATAGCTCAAGAATGCACAAGTAAATAGAATCGCTACAAATAGCAATTGATACACCAAAAAGAAATTCCAATATTCGCTACGGCTAGCACGCCCTTCAAAGTCAGCGTATTTATAAACAAAACATTGTTTAAAGTTTTCAATCATGCCTAGACTATATTTATCTAACGAAATGGGTGCTTTACGAATACGTCCACAGTTTGGACAGTATCGTTCACTTTTTAACACCTCGTGTCCACAATAGGGACAAGGTCTCATACTAAACTCCTTCCATTCACAGCAGGAAACAGTGAAGCTCATAAAGTCCTGTTGTTCTTAACACATATAGTAACTTAGATAGGTTGTAACGCAACCATATCTATATTTTTAAATTCATCTTGATTTCATTTTACTACAAAGTGTTATATTGTCTATAAAGGAGTTGTTAAACTTTTATAAAATAAAATAATAAGTAGGCTATTTGATACAGGTTAATACTATATGTAGCCATTGGCGTTAATGCCATACCATAATATATCACCAATAGTATCACCAAAGACGATGGATTGGAGAACAAAGATGGTAATGCCCATAACCCAGTCTTGTTTTCGAGATGGAGTTGCTTCAAACCCTGTAGATTCACTTATATTCCTAGTAATAGGTATATAGGCAGTTCTTTCACCATAACCATTCTCTCCTTCATCGCCTCGTTTCAATTCATAGTTCAAGAATATAAAGAAGCCTATAATGGGAATAAAGGAAATCAGTTGAGTCCAGCCGCTACGGCCAATATCATGCATACGTCGCGTTGTGATGGCGATATTGGGAATCACGAAAAATAAAGTGACTAACAACGTAATCGTATCAATAATAGACTCGAAGTTATAAAGACCAATACCTTTACAAAGAATGGCCACTACCCCTAGTGTTCCTTGAACCATCATCATTCCAGCCATGAATCGCCAGTATTCACTACGGCTCGCACGACCTTTAAAATTGGCGTAGTTTTTGATGCCTAGCACGAAGGCATCGGTATAGTTTAAATCATATACATTTACAGATGCCATACTAGTCCTCCTCAAACTCTTCAAAACCTACGATTTTCCAACCGTTACCCACACTATATAAACGTACTAACATAGATGGTCTTTTATCTACAAAGTCCACTCTATATCCGATATAATCCACAATTACATCATCATCAATATCTTTAGACACATAGTCTAATTGTATAGATTCCACAGCAGAACGTTGTTCCTTTGCCTTAGCCTGTTGCCAAAGATCAAAGGTACCATATCGCTCCATTTCACGACTACTCAATTCTCGATACGCACTATGATAATCCCCATTCGCAAGTGCTTGGTAATACTCTTTCACAACTAGATAACCTTCTGTTGTAGCAGAATCACTACGTAGTAAACGGTTTGCTTTTTTGGTAAAAGCACCTTGTCCTAAATTACCAAAGGCTGTTTCTTCTACCATATAATTATGCCCCATCATAGAGGTCCCTACACTGCTAGTAATCCAACCTAAAACAAGGATAGCCACGATGAATACACCCGAAATTGATTTCTCTTCCTTTATACTTGCTTCTGCAGATATCTGTTCATTAGTTACGTTTACTTCTTGTATTGGAGCCGACCGCTTACATAATAGGTAGAGCAAAACCAACCATCCTAAAATAGGAACAAAGATGAGAATCATCAAGGTTGGATCATTATTAGAATCACGCAATCGTCTTGCAACAAGCATAATAGTCGGCAATGTTAATAATACCGTCAATGCAGTCAATACGCCGCCCCCTAAGGATATAGCATATAGAAATCCATAAGGAATGAAGGTCGCAAGACCTGTTATGAATGTAACTAGACCGTATACAAAGGTCATAGCGCTTATGGTAAGCCAAAAATCGGCTGTCGTTGTTCGTCCTTTACCATTTGCATAGTTTTCTACTAGCTCGTGATAGAGGATTTCATATACTCTCTGTTTCATAAAACTCCTACTATATTTAGATATTATACAAACTTAGCTATTACTATTATACTATGCTTTACCAAGGCTTACATTTCATTTTTTCTTCATTGATTTTACCTATACTAATAATATATTTTTTACAACTAAAATTCGTGCAATTAAGTTTGTATAGGAGATAATACTTATGAACGCTAAATTGACTAAAGTAGTAGCTATGGCCAGCTTGGCAGCATTCTTAACAGTAGGCATTGGTGCCAATGTAGCGCAAGCCAAAGATTACCACTTCCAAATTGGTGAAAACCATCGCATGGAAAAGAACGATGATGGTACTGTAGATAGCAGTGCTCATCCATGGTTCAAAGCAGATCAAAAGAACCATAGAAAACACAAAATTTCTGAACGTGAAAAACATGACAAAAACGCCACTGCTAAACGCAGTGAACAACATCAACGTTCCGAATCTACAAACGGCTAATCATTCCCCTTTCATAACTGGTTATCCAGTCATATAACACATAACTAAACTAACTAACCTAAAAAGGACGCTATACACATGTATAACGTCCTTTTTATTATGTATTGTATTATCTATTTTATTATGCGCTAGCTGTTATTATGCGTCAGCTTTTAGCACAGCTTGTTTCATAGATTGTACGTAGTCAAATAATGCTTGGTCTGCATGTTCACCGTGTTCTGCCACGATTTTAACGATAGCAGAGCCTACGATAGCACCATCAGATACACGAGCCATTGCTTCCGCTTGTTCAGGTTTAGAAATACCAAAACCAACGGCTACAGGAATATCTGTATATTTGCGAATGGTCTCAACGATGGATTTAATATCTGTCTTGATTTCGCTACGCATGCCTGTAACACCGAGGGAAGACACGCAGTACACAAAACCTTCTGCGTCTTTTGCGATCATTTCGATGCGGTTTTCAGATGTGGGAGCGATCAAGGATACCACTTCAACGCCGTGTTTATTAGCTACACTCCCGAGTTCCCCTTTTTCTTCAAAGGGCATATCTGGCACGATAACACCAGAGATACCGACCTCTTCGCAGAGGGTAAAGAATTTTTCACGGCCGAATACATAGATAGGGTTTAAGTAGGTCATGAACACGAGTGGTACTGTCACTGCATCATCACCACTGCTCAAACGACGCACCATATCAAAGATATCGTGAATTTTTACGCCTGTAGATAATGCACGTGTACTCGCTTCTTGAATTACTGGGCCTTCCGCTGTTGGGTCAGAGAATGGAATACCAATTTCTACCATGTCGGCACCGGCTTTCACCATGACGCGAATATAACGTTCTGTATTCTCGATGCCATGATCACCAGCACTGATGAATGGGATGAATGCCTTACCCTTTGTGAAAGCGTCTTTAATTTTACTCATGAAGATCCACCCCTCTATATTTCGCCATAGCCGCTACGTCTTTGTCACCGCGACCAGATAAACAAATAATAATGATATCATCCTTGCTCATGGTAGGAGCAATTTTACGAGCATGTGCCACTGCATGCGCACTTTCAATAGCTGGAATAATGCCTTCTAAACGAGACAAGTATTCGAATGCATCCACTGCTTCATCATCCGTTACAGGCACGTATTCAGCACGACCGCTATCGTGCAAGTACGCATGTTCAGGACCGATGCCAGGGTAATCAAGGCCTGCAGAGATAGAATATACTGGAGCAATTTGACCGTCTTCGTCTTGGCAGAAGTAAGATTTCATGCCATGGAAGATACCCACAGAGCCTTTTGCGATTGTTGCTGCATGTTCCTCTGTATCAACACCACGACCAGCTGCTTCACAACCGATGAGGCGAACCCCTTCATCAGGAATGAAGTGATAGAACATACCCATCGCATTGGAGCCACCGCCTACGCAAGCCATAACAGCTGTTGGCAATTTGCCTTCTGCTTCAAGGATTTGCTCACGTGCTTCGCGGCTGATGATAGATTGGAAATCACGAACGATCATCGGGAATGGATGCGCCCCCATAACAGAACCCAATACATAGTGTGTATCAGACATGCGGTTTGTCCATTCGCGCATCGCTTCAGATACAGCATCTTTTAATGTACTTGTACCAGTTGTTACAGGATGCACCTTAGCGCCCAATAATTCCATGCGATATACGTTAAGTGCTTGACGTTCACAGTCCTCAGCGCCCATATATACTTCACAGTCCATGCCCATCAACGCAGCAATAGTAGCCGTTGCAACGCCGTGTTGACCAGCACCAGTTTCAGCAATAACGCGAGTTTTACCCATCCGTTTTGCCAATAACATTTGACCGATTACGTTATTCAATTTGTGAGAACCAGTATGGTTCAAATCTTCACGTTTTAAGTAGATTTTAGCGCCCCCAAGGTCCTTTGTCATGCGTTCTGCATAATATAAAAGGGATGGACGACCTGTATATTTTTTATGTAAATCCTCAAGTTCGCGTACGAAATCAGGATCATCTTTGTACTTATTGTATGCCTCTTCCAATTCGATGACTGCATTCATCAATGTTTCTGGCATAAATTGACCACCGAAGGAGCCAAAATAACCATGTCTTTGTTCACTCATATAACTTACCTTTCCATATGCCATTCCTACTAGCACGCCTGTATAGCGTTACTATTGGCATCTATCTCAACAATCGATGAATTCCATCGGATGTGTCTAAAATATTATTATATCTTAGATTTATGTATTTTTTGTGATTTAGTGAGCTATTGTTCTCACAATGTTGGTGAAAGCTTTAATTTTCTTATCGTCCTTCACGCCATCTGTTTCAATACCGCTACTAATATCTATACCGTAAGGGCGCACTGTGCGGATAGCACGCGCCACGTTAGTACTGTCGATACCACCTGCGAGCATAAAGGGACGTTCAAACTCATCTAAGCAAGACCAGTCGAACACTTCGCCCGTACCGCCGCGTTCATCCTTATGGTACGCATCAAATAATAGTATATCCGCACTACTATCGATCCACGCCTCTGCATCTGCAGCGCTCCGGATTTGAACAGCCTTCCAAACCTCTACATCTGTTTTCTCTTTGAGAGCTTGGATGAAAGCTTCATCTTCATCGCCGTGCAATTGCACCGCATCAATATTGGCTTCTTTAGCGATTATAACGAGGTTATCTAACGTTTCATTGACGAAGACGCCTACCGTTTTAATCGCTTCAGAATTGGTATTTTCTTCGCCAAATCCATTAGTATCTTGTGTTCTATCAGCATTCATTGGCACCGTATTTGTACCATATCTCATAGCATATTGCTTATGTAGTTCTTCCACTAATGTTTTAGCTTGATCTACAGTAACTTGTCGTTTGCTCGGTGCAAATACAAGGCCCATGTAGTCAGGCTTTACATCTACAATAGCCGGAATTGTTTCTACTTTAGAGATGCCACACATCTTAATCTTAGGCGTGTAGTATGTGGGGCCATAAAGATATGCCAACTTTTCAACCTTGTTAGGAGAACGCATGAAGGTTTCGCCCATCAAGGCTACGCCGATATTGTTATCCCGCAACACTTGGATATCCTCTGGCGTTTCTAGACCGCTTTCAGATACAAAAATCACATCGTCTTGAACGAGATTGCGCAAGCGCACACTATTTTGTACGTCTACAGTAAAGTCTTTCAAATTGCGGTTATTAACGCCAATAATGCGTGCCCCACAATCGATAGCCATTTGTACTTCTTTTTCGTCATGAGCCTCAACCAAGGAGGACAATCCAAGAGAGTCCGCTAACTCACGGAACTTGGTCAATGTTGGTACATCGAGGCATGCACAGATTAAGAGGATTGCACTAGCGCCCCATACCTTTGCTTGGTAGATTTGGTATTCATCAATGATGAAATCCTTGCGTAATACAGGAATTTTTACTGTGCTAGCAATTTCTTGTAAGTATTTCTTATCACCTTTAAAGAAGTCTGGCTCTGTCAAAACAGAGATAGCCGCAGCACCAGCAACCTCATATTCTTTAGCGATGTCTAAATACGGGAAATGTTCAGCAATAATGCCCTTAGATGGAGATGCCTTCTTTACTTCACAAATGAAGTTAAAGTCTTGCTGACGAAGGGCTGCTTCAAAAGGAAATCCTGTATCTGATGGTAACGCTAAGGCCGCTGCTTTTACAGCCTCAGGCGTTTCCACCTCTTTTTCTTTGGCTACTCGAATTTTAGTAGCCTCTACAATCTTATCTAAAATCAATGGTTATACCTCTTGGGTTGCTTTCACAAACTGTTCCATTGTAGCAAGCGCCTTGCCAGAATCGATCATGTTTTTCGCCTCTTCAATACCCTCCACCAATGTAAGGCCCTCTTTAGCAAGGTAAATCGCCATGCCTGCGTTAAGGAGAACTGCGGTCCGTTTGCCACCTTGTTCACCACCGAGAACGCGGCGTGTAATCTCAGCATTTACAGTAGCATCGCCACCTTCAAGCTCAGTTTTATCAGCGTATTCGAAACCATAGTCCTTAGGATCGAATTCGTAGCTTGTGAAAGTACCATTATTAATTTCGCATACGTACGTTTTGTTGGTAGCCGTAATTTCATCAAGGCCATCAAAGCCGTGTACAACTGCGCCACGTTTAACGCCAAGATTAGCCAACACGCGAGCCAATGGTTCTACTAAAGATTTATCGTACACGCCCATCAACTCTACAGTAGCACCTGCTGGGTTTGCCAAAGGTCCGAGGATATTGAACACAGTACGAACACCTAACGCTTTACGTACAGGGCCAGCATATTTCATAGCTTGGTGATATACAGGAGCAAACATGAAGCACATATTAGCTTTATTAAGAACTGCCTCATTTTGTTCGCCGTTAAGCTCTAACTTAGCGCCTAATGCTTCGATCAAGTCAGCAGCGCCACATTTACTAGATACACTGCGGTTACCATGCTTTGCTACAGGAATACCTGCAGCGGAAATAATAAAACCAGAAGTAGTAGAAATGTTGAATGTATTCGCTTCGTCCCCGCCAGTACCTACGATTTCCACAACAGTACCTTCATG
>OBZR01000283.1_pt1 | contig 35189 bp, 40 predicted proteins | sample 1495541 | NCBI WGS metagenome assembly OBZR01 (sample SAMEA2580240, study PRJEB22360) | human gut metagenome | biome: human gut; feature: human-associated habitat; material: faeces | place: Denmark | collected 2008/2010 | reverse complement strand
ATCGTGAAAAATTGCAAGAGTATGGACATGGTTCATTTGTCGCTAAAATGGGTGCCGAAGCTATCCAAGATCTCTTGAAACAAGTAGATTTGGAAGCTGAAATTGCTGAACTCAAAGAAGAGTTGAAAACAGCAACTGGTCAAAAACGTGTTAAAGCTGTTCGTCGTTTGGACGTTCTTGATGCCTTCTACAAGTCTGGTAACAAACCAGAATGGATGGTGCTTAACATCTTGCCAGTATTGCCACCAGACCTTCGTCCAATGGTTCAATTGGATGGTGGACGTTTTGCGGCATCTGACTTGAACGATCTTTATCGTCGTGTTATCAACCGTAACAATCGTTTGGCTCGTTTGCTTGAATTGAATGCCCCAGGTATCATCGTGCAAAACGAAAAACGTATGTTGCAAGAAGCGGTAGATGCCCTTATCGATAATGGACGTCGTGGTCGTCCAATCACTGGACCAGGTAGTCGTCCACTTAAATCTTTGAGCCACATGCTTAAAGGTAAACAAGGTCGTTTCCGTCAAAACTTGCTTGGTAAACGTGTTGACTTCTCTGGACGTTCCGTTATCGCCGTTGGTCCAACACTTAAAATGTACCAATGTGGTGTGCCACGTTTGATGGCCATCGAACTTTTCAAACCATTTGTGATGCGTGAAATCGTTGCGCGTGAATACGCAGGTAACGTGAAAGCCGCTAAACGTATGGTTGAACGTGGCGATGAACGTATTTGGGATATTCTTGAAGATGTTATCAAGGAACACCCAGTACTTCTTAACCGCGCACCTACTCTCCACCGTTTGGGTATCCAGGCCTTTGAACCAGTCTTGATTGATGGTAAGGCCCTTCGTCTTCACCCATTGGTATGTGAGGCCTACAATGCCGACTTTGACGGTGACCAAATGGCCATCCACGTTCCATTGTCTGAAGAAGCTCAAGCTGAAGCACGTTTGCTCCTTCTTGCGGCTGAACACATCCTTAACCCTAAAGACGGTAAACCGGTCGTAACGCCATCTCAGGATATGGTTCTTGGTAACTACTACTTGACTATGGAAGAAGAAGGCCGTGAGGGTGAAGGTATGGTCTTCAAGGATATTGATGAGGCAGTTATGGCTTATCGTAATGGTTATGTTCACTTGCATAGCCGTGTAGGTATTGCAGTAGACAGCATGCCTGATAAACCTTGGAAAGAAAACCAACTTCACAAGATTTTGGTTACAACTGTTGGTAAGATTCTCTTTAACTCAATCATCCCAGCAGAAATTCCATATCTTCAAGAAACAACAAATGAGAACTTGACAGATAGTACACCAGATAAGTACTTCCTTGAACCAGGTCAAGATATCCAAACAGTAATTGATAGTTTGGAAATTAATGCACCGTTCAAGAAGAAAAATCTTGGTAACATCATCGCTGAAACCTTCAAACGTCTTCGTACGACTGAAACATCAGCCTTCCTTGACCGTTTGAAAGACCTTGGTTACTACCACTCAACACTTGCTGGTTTGACAGTTGGTATCGCCGATATCCCAGTTATCGATAATAAACAAGAAATTATCGATGCTGCTCACCACCGTGTTGAAGAAATTAACAAGGCCTTCCGTCGTGGTTTGATGACAGATGATGACCGTTATGTTGCTGTTACAACAACATGGCGTGAAGCGAAAGAAGCCCTTGAAAAACGTCTGATTGAAACACAAGATCCTAAGAACCCAATCGTTATGATGATGGACTCAGGAGCTCGTGGTAACATCTCTAACTTCTCTCAACTTGCCGGTATGCGTGGTTTGATGGCCGCTCCTAACGGACGTATCATGGAATTGCCTATCCTTTCAAACTTCCGTGAAGGTTTGAGCGTTTTGGAAATGTTCTTCTCTACTCACGGTGCGCGTAAAGGTATGACCGATACGGCCCTTAAGACAGCCGATTCAGGTTACCTTACTCGTCGTTTGGTTGACGTTGCCCAAGATGTTATCATCCGTGAAGACGACTGTGGAACAGACCGAGGTCTTCTTATCCGTGCGATTACTGATGGTAAAGAAGTTACGGAAACACTTGAAGAACGTCTTCAAGGTCGTTACACTAAGAAATCAGTTAAGAATCCTACAACAGGTGAAGTAATCGTAGGTCCAGATACTTTGATTACTGAAGACATGGCTGCTGCTATTGTCAATGCTGGTGTTGAAGAAGTAACTATCCGTTCAGTCTTTACATGTAACACACGTCACGGTGTCTGCCGTCACTGTTACGGTATCAACTTGGCAACAGGTGATGCGGTTGAAGTTGGTGAAGCAGTTGGTACTATCGCCGCTCAATCTATCGGGGAACCTGGTACACAGCTTACTATGCGTACCTTCCACACCGGTGGGGTAGCCTCAAATACCGATATCACACAGGGTCTTCCACGTATCCAGGAAATCTTTGAAGCACGTAATCCTAAAGGGGAAGCGGTTATCACTGAAGTTAAGGGTACTGTTATTGAAATCGAAGAAGATGCTGCAACACGTACTAAGAAAGTCTTCGTTCAAGGTAAGACTGGAATGGGTGAATACGTTGTTCCATTTACAGCTCGTATGAAAGTTGAAGTGGGTGACGAAGTACACCGTGGTGCGGCCTTGACAGAAGGTTCAATCCAACCTAAACGTCTCCTTGAAGTACGTGATACCTTGTCAGTTGAAACTTATCTTCTTGCAGAAGTACAAAAAGTTTACCGTAGCCAAGGGGTAGAAATCGGTGACAAACACGTCGAAGTAATGGTTCGTCAAATGCTTCGTAAAGTACGTGTTATGGATCCAGGTGATACAGATCTCCTTCCAGGTACACTTATGGACATTTCTGACTTCACAGATGCTAACAAAGATATTGTTATCTCTGGTGGTGTTCCTGCAACATCTCGTCCAGTCCTTCTTGGTATTACGAAAGCCTCACTTGAAACAAATTCATTCTTGTCAGCGGCTTCCTTCCAAGAAACAACACGTGTCCTTACAGATGCAGCTATCCGTGGTAAGAAAGACCATCTCCTTGGTCTTAAAGAAAATGTTATCATTGGTAAGACTATCCCTGCTGGTACAGGTATGGCTCGTTACCGTAACATTGAACCACTTTCAGTTAACGAAGTTGAAGTTATTGAAAACATTGCTGTTGATGAAGCAATTGTGGAATCATCTGAAGACTAAAACGAAAGCAAAAGAACTCACAATGAATTGTGGGTTCTTTTCGTATTTATATGACTAGAATCTCTTCTATTTTTGATAAATATAAAATATAAGACCATTTTTTTTATCTTTTCCAGAAAATTTTGTATAATAAGAACACCAAAGATGAAGTGAGAAAGAAAAATGTACCAAGTAGTTGAAATGAAAGGGGATTTGGAACCGTGGTGGTTCCTAGAAGGCTGGCAAGAGGATATCATCAGTACTAAGGAATTTGAAAATTTTTACGATGCCCTCAAGTACTATAAAAAACTTTGGTTTGCGATGGAGGAAACCTTTCCAAGTTATATCAGCCGTAGTAGTGTCATGACTGCTTTTTGGAATCAAGAGGATAAGCACTGGTGTGAGGAGTGTGACGAATACCTGCAGGTCTATCAATCGATTGCTCTTTTGGATGATTGGCAGGAAATTCCTGAGGAAAAATACCGTCCGGGATATGAAAAGCGAAATGACCTTCCAAATCATGCCCACTGTAAAATTAAACGTTAAATAATGCAGAAGCTCGAAATTTTCGAGCTTTTTTTCATTTTCTTAAACTTTTTACGAATAGGTCTATGAGGAGGTCCTTATGGTAACAGAATTTGCTAAGGAAATGATCAAAAATGCTGATAGTTGTGGGGCTCAAGACATCTACGTCATTCCACGTCAGGATAATTACGAGCTCTATATGCGAGTTGGCCAGGAGAGGAGATTAATTGATGTATATCGGCCTGATTTCATGGCTAGTCTTATTGGTCACTTTAAATTTGTGGCGGGAATGATGGTGGGTGAGAAGCGTAGGAGTCAACTAGGTTCCTGTGACTATGATTGTGGTGATGGTCAAAGGGTTTCTCTGCGTTTGTCTACCGTTGGGGATTATCGTGGCTTAGAAAGTTTAGTTATTCGTGTTCTACATTCCGAACGTCGAGAATTAGTGTACTGGAATCAAGGAATCCAGCCTATTATGGATGCTTTGGATTATCGTGGATTATATCTCTTTGCAGGTCCCGTTGGTTCTGGAAAGACTACGCTTATGCATGAGTTGGTTCAGGAGCGTTTTAAGGGACAGCAGGTGATTTCGATTGAGGACCCTGTGGAAATCAAACAGGATAATGTTTTGCAACTCCAGGTAAATCAAGCAATTGACATGACCTATGATAATTTGATTAAGCTATCATTACGTCACCGCCCGGATGTTTTGATTATTGGAGAGATTCGAGATAAGGAGACTGCTCGAGCGGTTATTAGAGCTAGTCTGACGGGAGTGACTGTTCTTTCAACTATTCACGCAAAGAGTGTGGCAGGTGTTTATGAGCGTCTTCTGGACCTTGGTGTAGATAAATCTGAGTTGGATAATGCCCTTCAAGGGATTGCCTACATGCGTCTGATTAAGGGAGGAGGTGTGATTGATTTTGCCAGTGAAAATTTCCAAAGCCATTCGTCAACCAGCTGGAACCAGCAGTTGGAAGGCTTGGTTAAACAAGGATATCTCACTGAAGGGGATATCCAAGGGGAAAAAATTAAAGATTAATCAGCAACTTAAGGTTATCCAGCTTTTTAAACAACTTTTAAAGGCAGGATTTACCTTGACTGAAATCGTAGCCTTTTTGGAGCGAAGTCACTTGTTGAAAGAATCGTCATTGTCTCTTATGAAAGCGAGTTTAATGCGAGGCGACAGGTTGGACCAGATGTTTGCGTCAGTGGGCTTTTCGGACAATATTGTTACTCAGATTGCCCTTGCTGATAAGCACGGTAACCTTCTAGGGAGTTTAACCAAGATTGAAACCTATATGCTTCGTATGACCAAGGTTCGTAAGAAACTCATGGAGGTAGCGACCTACCCTATTCTACTTCTGGGTTTCCTGATTCTGATTATGTTGGGGCTCAAAAATTATCTTTTACCTCAATTGTTAGAGGGGGATGGTAAGGAGAATTGGGCTGTACAGTTGGTTCAGATTTTTCCCCAGCTCTTTTTTGTGACTTTGTGCGGACTGCTTGTATTAAGCTTAATTCTCTATCTATGGGTGAAACGCCAGCCAGCCCTTGTCTTTTATCGACGAATGGCAAAAATCCCTTTTATAGGCCAAACTGTCAGGCTATATACGACCGCCTATTATGCTAGAGAATGGGGAAATCTCTTAGGGCAAGGTATTGACTTGCTAGACTTGGTTGCTCTAATGAAAGAGCAAAAGTCCAAGCTCTTTCGTGAGCTGGGGACTGATTTAGAAGAAGCCTTGATGCTAGGACAGAGTTTTCCTGACCGTATTGCTAGTCACCCTTTCTTCACTAAGGAACTATCCTTAATTATTGCTTATGGAGAGGCTAATGCTAGGTTGGGCTATGAGTTAGAAGTCTATGCTGAAGAGGTTTGGCAGGCTTTCTTTAACCGTCTTAATAAGGCAACAACCTTTGTGCAACCCCTCATTTTTGTTATTGTTGCTGTCGTGATTGTAATGATCTATGCAGCCATGCTATTACCAATGTATCAAAATATGGAAGGAATGATGTCATGAAAATGATGTTAAAAAAATTGAATGCCGTTAAACTACGAGCTTTTACGCTAATTGAAATAAAGGTTAGTAAAACGCTCTATAATTTCCATAAAATAACGATGGATTCACTAGTAACTCGAACCTTGCTTATCAAGGCGCGTGCTATAGCTTTCTGTTGCTCATAATCAAGCGTGAAGATGTCCTTGGTATCAAGCACCCGTCTAACATCTTCTTTCCGCTCTACAGCTTTGAGAGAGCTGTCAGCGTCTAGCTCTTTTTCAAGAGCTGTTCTTTCTGCCATGAAGTCGCTTGACCTCTTTTGTAGTTCCTCTAGTGAAATTCTATCGTCAATGTATAGATCATTAAGTCTGCTAATCTTAGCGGTCAGCTTGTCAATCTGTTTCTGGTAGCTAGCCCGGTCTATCGTCTCTTGATTTGTGTTTGAAAATAGCTTGTCGATATAGTCTGAATCAGTTTGCAGTTTGCTGATTTCAGTTAGGACGAAGTGCTCTATATCGTCTTTGAAATAAAACCCAGAATCACATTTTGCATTGTTATTATAGACAGTCACACCCTTGGTCTTCCGTGGGTGTCGTTGTTTGCACTCGTATTTGACTAAGCGTGTGCCATCTTTTCGTATCATTCCCAGTTTGATAGCAAGAGGGGCTGAACAATAGCCGCATTGAGCTATGCCAGAAAGCATGTATTTAGCTTGAAATGGTCGGGGATTGAAACGCTGGGCGGCTGTTCTTTGCCTTGTTTTGATTTCCTCTTGCGTCTTGTTAAAATCTTCCTCTGAGATAATGGCTTCATGAGTACCAGGGAATATCTGGCCCTTAAATTGATTATATCCACAATATACCGGATTCGAGAGGATAACCCGCACTGTTCTATAGTTCCACTCTTTATCTTGCCCGTATTGCTCATTTAGAGTGTCTCTGAGCTTGGTTATCGACATACCTGATAAATACCATTCGAACATCTTTCGGACGATTAGTGCTTGATATGGATTGATTGAGAGTGTGCCCGTCCCTTTGATGTAATCATAGCCAAACGAAGTCTTTGCCCACTGCATCGACTTGCCAGACTTTGCCCGTCCTAGCTTGCCTAACTGCATCCGTTCCTTGATTTGTTCCCTTTCGAGTTGGGCAAACACGCTGAGGAGCCCGATCATTGCCTTTCCGAAAGGCGTTGAGGTGTCGAAGTTTTCGAGCAGGCTGACAAATTCTATATCATTTTCCAGAAATACATCTTCAATCAGATAGAGTGTATCTTTCTGACTACGGCTTAACCTGTCTAGCTTATACACTAGAACCGTATCAAACAGCTTTCTCTTTGCGTCTCTTATCAACTGCTCAAGGGCAGGGCGTTCAGTGTTAGACCCAGAGAAACCGCCGTCTGTGTATATGTCATATATATTCCAGTCTTTTATCTCGCAGTAACTTGTCAGCTTTGCTTTTTGTTCATCGATAGAATAGCCCTCATCAACCTGCGATGTGGTTGATACTCGGACATAGATAGCTACTTTATGCATTGTGTTTGTACCTCGTTTTTGATAAAATGGGTACAGAAAAAAGAACGCATAACCTCGATTATGTTTTAAGCTGGTTGTCTAGCGTTTTTATTTTCTGTGATGCTTGCTCTACACTCTAAGTTTGGCGACGGTGAGTGTAGGGCTTTTTTGTTGTCTTATTTAACCTTAACTTCCATTGTTCCGTTGAGCTTTTGGCTAGCTAGTGCATTACCGTCATCGGTCTTAATGTGAAACATAGGATAACGCTCATAATTGACATTGTTGATTGCAGCCCAGACGTTGAAGGCTTCATGCTCTTTTGCAAGCATACCGTCAGCAAAATTCTGTAAGTCAGCCTTGCTATATGTTTTATACTCATTAGGCACAGTCATATATAGAATGGTGCTGCGATTGTAAAAACTATATGTGCTAATATCCAGACCTTTATCGGTCAAATCTTGCTTGAAGTAGTCGATAAAGCTACCCATTTGACCCTCGGTAATGTCTTTTAACTTATCTTCCGAGCTTGGTTCTGAGCTTGATTCTTTTGAGGATTGTTCCTCACTCTTTGAACTTGACGCTTTGGCACTGCTAGACGGTTTACTAGCTTTAGGTTTTGCCTTTGAAGAAGTGGAGGTCTGGACTGTCTTAACTGGTTCTGTCTTCGTTTTCGGTGCAAGCCCAGTTATTTCAAAGACTTTCCCAAGAACAGCCAAGCAGACAAGTACAACCACCCACTTTTGCCAGCGTTTCAAATTCTTCCATTTACTCAACATTTTTCAATTCTCCTTAAGTTTTAGATATTCGTTTTTTACAAAAGTCTCATCACAAATCGTGGTGAGATTATATTTTTCCATAAAGCGTAAGTAATTAAAATCATCAAGATTTTCACTTTTTAACAACTCATGGATCATATTCCTATTTGCTTGAACCTCATACTTTTCCCGTAGACGCTCATAGTCTTTAGAATTTTGCTCTAGATGGCCTATTTCATGTAATATGACCTTTAAACGAGTTTCGGGGGATAAATCCCCGTTGATATAAACGACCCTATTTATTGGGTCGATAAAGCCATTTCTGGGCCACTCGTTAGAACTAAAATCACAAAGAGACACGTTGAACTGCTCAAGCAATTCATTTTCAGTCATAGCACCTCACTTCTCTTTGCTATTCATATAGCCGGCAATTATGCCACGAATGGCACGTTTATCTTCCTCTGTAAGAGGTTTACCGTCAAACATCATGGCGTTGGCTATGATTTCATCAATGTCATGGGAGCTAGGTTGTTGTTCCTCGGTGTTTTCTGGACCGTCTCCAAAAAGAATGTAATCCGTAGAAGTTCCTAAAACTTGTGCTAATTTTACAATCTTTGTCCCCGTTGGAATACTAGCACCGCTTTCCCACTTTGAAATAGTTGAGTCAGACTTATACCCTAACATTTTCGCTAATTCAAGTTGACTAATGCCCTTGCTAGCTCTCAAACTTTCAATTCTGCTTCCTCTTTGCTTATTCAAATCCATATCTTTCTCCTTGCTGCTTATATTAATATTATATAGTAGACTTTCCTAACTTTCAAGTTGTTTTATAAAAAAACTAAAAAAACTTGAAAAAAAATCAACAAAACTGTTGACATTGAATTAAATTCAAGTTACAATATGTTTGTAAGTTAGTTAGAGAGGAGGAACAAAATGACAAAAATAGTTCCAAAGATTACAATCAAAGAACTTCGAGCCCGTCATAATATGACACAAGAAGAATTCGCTAAAAGCGTTGGTACTACAGCTCAAACGGTCAGCGCTTGGGAGAAGAACGTGCTTTCTATTTCTCCTAAGAACATGGTAACCATTTGTAATAAATACCACATTCAATCGTCTGATTTGTACGGTATCTGATATTTTTTTACAGTAAAACTTGAATTTAATTCAAGTTAAGAATTAAGGAAGGAGCGATCAGTGAACGAATTAATTAATGTAACGTTAAACGAAAACAATGAGCCTATCATTAGTGCGAGACAACTTCACAAAACATTAGAAGTAAAAACTCGATTCAGTCAGTGGGTTGAACAAAACTTCAAAATGTTTAAAGAGAACGAAGATTTTACAAGTGTAGTTGGAACTACGCTTGTAAATAACGGCGCCGTTCGTGAACTGCAAGACTATGCTGTTACAATCCGAATGGCTGAACATCTAGCTATGATGTCGAAAACAAGTAAAGGGCACGAAGTCAGAGAATACTTCATCCAAGTAGAAAAGGATTTCAATAGCCCAGAGAAAATCATGGCTAGAGCGTTGCTGATGGCTGATAAGAAAATCAAGCTCTTGGAAAACGAAAATGAAAACCTCTTGATTGAGTTGGAAGAAGCGACTAAAAACGCTGATTACCTAGATTTGATTTTACAAACCAAGGACGGCTTGACAATCACCCAAATCGCTCAAGATTATGGAATGTCAGCTCGCAAAATGAACCAACTCTTGAAACGAGAGCGAATCCAACGCACTGTCAATGGTCAGTGGGTACTATATGCCAAATACCTTGCTAAAGGCTACGCAACAAGCCGAACATTTGATTATGTTGGTAAAGACGGCAAACCCCACAGCAACATGACAACAGTCTGGACGCAACTTGGAAGACGCTTTCTATACGAGCGTTTAAAAGCTATCGACATCCTGCCAATCATCGAGCAAGAGGATTGAGGATGTCACCTTGACGGCACTAGTGAGCTAGCGGGGCAACGATTCAGTTGAAACGTAAGCAATACCATTAGATGATTTGATTTATAAAAACTCCTAAAAATTAGTAAATTCAAAGACCTCGCTAGTTCTCTAGTGTCGTCAAGGCAACAAAAAAGGCTGACCCCTGCCAGAGTCAGACCCTAAGATATTGAAATCAAGGTAATTATAACATGAAACGAAAAAAATGGGAACCGGTCATAATCAACATTATGGCAGACGGTTCCAGAGTTGACGATTTAACCGAGTACACGATACCGGCAGGGCATAGCTACTACGATATCGTGGCAAGTCTCTACAAGAAAGGAGCATAAGCGGATGAAATATATCTTTCACTAATGATGAAAAAAACTATACGTGCATGAATAACGAGTTTTTGCAAGACGCTAGCTTGAGTTTACAAGCTAAGGGTTTACTTGCTGAAATTTTGATAAATAAAAGCGATTGGCGAGTTTATCTGTCTGAACTCGAAAAAAGGTCAACCAATGGGAAAAGCTCACACCGGTCAGCGTTTGAAGAATTAAAAAACAAACGTTATGTCGTGGTGTTTAGGAAAAGCAAGGGCTATAAAAAAGGTTTTGAAATAGTTGTCTGTGCATCAGACATACCTATGACAGACGAGTTTATAGAATACCTTGACAAAAAGTTATCCACAGAGTTATCCACAGGTAGCCTTAAAAATTCATAGTTCGATAAATGGAATTTCCATTAATTCATACGATGATAATTCATAAGTTGATAATTCATACGATGATAATTCACACGATGATAATTCATACGATGAATAATCGGACACTAACAAATACTAATTAATAACAAGTACTAATATATAACAATCTAGAGCCTACCGGCACTAACCAACAACAATCTAGAGCCTACCGGCACTAACTGAAAATAAATACTAATAGATAACTATACAGTAATCATAGTTAGAAGAATAATAAGAGAGGTAAAATCATGAAAAAACTATTTGGATGGATTTGGAGCAAAAAGCAAAATGAAGTAGAAGTCTTTGAGGTAAGACCGTATCGCATGATTGACGAAAAGGTAAGAGATTTCAATGCAGACCACGGATTGCCATTAGATCAATTAGTGGGGTAACTCATGAAACTACTAAGAAAACTTTTTTCCAAGAAAAAAACCAAAGAGCCAGAATACTTTTTCGAGGTTGTCGAGACACCCGAAGAAAAAAGCGAACGACTCAAGCAGAAATATAGCAAATAACATCAACTTTTCAGCGTGCAGCCATGGCCCTGCCGTGGAGTGTAACTTATACCCATAATTTTTCCCCAAAAAAACTTTACTAAATTACTTTTTCCTAATCTTCCCCAAAAAGTCTAATAAAACATTGAAAAACAGGACACGGTGGGGCGTTGGGTGCACGTTGAGAGCACTAAAAAAGCATGGGTTAGGGCCCATGCAAGAAAATTATACCAAGGAGATTATACCATGAAATCTTTTAACACTCAAACAACTTCAAAACCTAGCTACGTTAAAACTAAAGCCTATGGCCTTTGTGGCACATTGGCGCTAGCTACAGCTCTATTGATTGGAGCTGGGGCGGTATCAGCAGACGAAACCACTCAACCAGTTGCAGATACTCAGCCAGCAGTAGCCAATGTCTATACTGCTGACAATGCTGGAAATGTTACAGTGACATCAAGTGAAACAGTGGCACCAGTGGAAACACCAGCGGTTGCTACCGAATCAGCACCAGTGGCAGAACCTACACCGGTTACAGAAACACCAGTAGCGCAACCAGTGGCAGAAACTACAGCGCCAGTCGAAGCGCAACCTACTACATTCGTTAAAGAGGGTGACACTATCCAAGTATCTAACCCTAATGTTGAGGTTGACCAGTCTCAAGGAACTGGTAAATACCAAGGCTTCACAGTGGAATACAAGGATGTAAAATTCCCTGACGATATGGCTATCAATGAAGGGGATAAGGTTAAGTTCACTTTACCTGAAGAAGTGAAATTTCAAACTAACTTTGACTTTGATGTTTACAATCCTGACAAGCAAGTTGTTGGTAAAGCTACTACAGACACAGCAAGCAATACTGTGACTACTGTATTTAACAACTACTTTGCATCTCATCCGCTTAACAAGCAAATGAGTCTTAAAATGGACGCTACTTGGACAGACAAGGTCGAAAGTGGCAAGCCAGTCACAGTAAACTTCAATGGGACAGTGATCACCGTCAACATCGGCAAAGAACAAGAAATTGGTAAAGATGAATTACTTTCTAAATGGGGTAGTCAAGACGAGAATGACCCAACTGTTATCAACTGGACTATCCGTGTTAACTACGCAAGACGTGTGTTGAATTATGTGACATTGATTGACACAATGAGTGACAATCAAACCCTTGTGGATAACTTCTTTGAAGTTAAGAACATTGAGAGCGTGAATCCATGGATTGATAAAGGTTCAGCAATGGATTTAGTTAAGTCAATCAGCAAATCTGAGCATGGCTTTGAAATCAAAATGGATCGACTTGACCATATGATTTACTTGAACTATAAAACCAAACTGACAAATGCAGTTAAGGATAGCGTTAATCCAACCAATAAGGTTGAGTTAAAAGTTGAGTCAGATGGTGCTGTTTCATACAGTTATGTTCAACTCGTCGGTGGCCGTGGTGATGCGTCTGGTGAGAATAAACCAGAGCCAACTTTTGAAATCCCCCGTGAAGCTCCAAAAGTTGACATCCCGGAATTTGAGGGTGGCGTAGTACCAAACGATGCCCCGGTTTACGATAAGCCTTCAATTGATATCAACGATATCCCACTCATGCCACCAGCACCAGTCGTAGAGATTCCTGAATGGCATGGCGGAACTACTCCATTCGATGCACCTAGCATTGATAAGCCAGAATGGTCTGGAGGTGTCGTACCATTTGATGCACCAGTTTTGGACTTGCCAGAATTGCACATTCCAGAAGAACCAACACCAGAAAAACCTAGCACACCAGAAAAAGCCCCTAAAACGAGCGTAGAGCGTCCTAATAACAAAACGGCACAATCTACCACAGTATCTTATAAGCTCGATTCTGAGCCAAAAGAGGTGGCAAATACGACGGTTTACGGTGGCACTCTTCCAAACACTGGTGAGAAAGAAGGTATCGCTAGCACTTTGGGGCTCGTAGTAATTGCAGCAGGTATCACTGCTCTAACTCTTAGATTTAAGAAATATAACGAAGGTGAGGAAGAATAATCATGAAAGAAAATAACAAACAAGTCGTATTTTATAGCGCTGAAAAGGATGGCTTTCTTATGAGCTATAAAGACAAAGGGAACCTAGCGTTTACAGCGACTTTTGACGACAGACTTTGGAAAGGGTTACAGCTACCATTTGAACCATACGAAAAACAAAAAGCTGACATTGACAAGCTTGCTGAAGCGTTTGGCTGCGAAGTGCTTATCGTAGAAGCTGAATACAACGTAACTAAACTTGACGGCTCGGACTTTGAACGTACGGAGCGTGAAGAAACCATGGAGGATATGATTGGAGAACTCCTAAACTTATTGAGGAACTAACAGAACATGAAGTGGTGGGAGGGCAGGCATTAAACATGGAACAAGAAACATACGAGGTCGAGAACCGTTGGCGGAACAAGTACATGAATTTAGGGCGTGAGTTGGGCAAGATTATAAATAGTCAGCAAGACAGAATTTTGTCGCTATCTCAAGAGAACACCAAACTCAAAAGGGAGAATTGGAACCTAAAAAAGTCAAAGGGCAGGAAACGGCTCTAAAATCGCTTGTAACCGTCCTAAATAATCTAGTGGCACAATTACACTAGAGAAACGGTAAAACGGCAAATAACCCCCAAAATTTGAGAATTAGGGGCATATAAAAGGATATGACATGGAAAAAATGACATTTACAGAGTTGCAGCAAAAAATGCAACTCGAAAAAAAGAAAGAAGGGACTGCCAAGTACGCTTCAAGGCACGTCGAGGACATTTACGACGCTTTTAAAAGCTTGAAATCAAACTGGAGCATTGTCGTCAACTACGACCTAGTCGAATTTTCTGGGAAAGCTTTTATCAAGGCTATTGCAACGGCATCTAACCGAGAGGAAAAAGAGCAAGCAGTAGCGTTCGCAGAACTATCCCCCGTACCGATTTTGAAAACCTGCAACGGTGATTTAAAACAAATGAATGAACCGCAATGGGTAGGAGCAGTACAATCATACGCCGGCAAGTACGCCTTGCAAGCACTATTTGCAATTGGTGAGGAAGATGTGGACCATTTTGAAGTGGCAGAGGAGAGCTTGAGACCAAACCAACCCCACAACCCTCAACCGCATCAAAACCAACAACCGCAACAAGCACGCTACGAGTCAAGAAACAATCAACAACCTAACTTCATTAGCAACGAGCAACATGACATAATCATGCAACAAATTAACGAACTTGCCTTAATTACTGGTCAAGCAACCGAAACAGTAGCTAATTACTACTTGAAGAAGTACAAACTAAATGATTTCCATGAGTTGCTAGTAGCAGGTTTTAACGTGGTAAGCAACGACATTCAAACACAAATCAATAACCGAAAGGGATAGAACATGAAGGACGTAACGAACAACGCAACAAATATTTTCTTGGAAACGATCGAACCGGTCTATACGCCGGGAAAAATTAGCTTTGATTTTGACGCATTCGACAAGGCTATTCAGACAGCAGTTAGTGAGTTGTCTGATGAACAACTTGATAACTTGGAATATGACGATATCAAGAAGGAGTTTACACGCTTCAATGGGCTCTTGACAAAGTTGGACGACAAGCGAAAAGACATCTCGAAAGTGTACAAGAATCCGCTTAATGAGTTTGAAGCTAATTTCAAGACATCTAAAGAGCCGCTCGAAGGACTTATCAATAAGTTACGTGCCAAACGAGACGAGATCGACGAACACAATAGATTGCTCCGAGTTGACCACGTTAGATCGGTATTTGAAGAAAAGTGCGAACTTGCCGGACTGGATAAAGACACGTTTAAGGACAAGTATGACGGCTATTCTTTGAAGAAGTATTTCAAAGATAAGAAGATGGAGCTCAAGAAGGAAACTATCGAAGAAATCGACGCTCTTGTATTGGCTGAGTATGACCGACTTGAAGAATACAAGGCTAACCTTAACATGATTGAGGAACAAGCCCTTGACTATGAGCTACCGTCAGAGCCATACACTAGAGCATTGCAGAATGACACACCTCTAGTTGAAATCTTGAAGCAAATGAAGAAGGACCGTGATGCAGCCGTAGAGCGTAAACAGCAAGCAGAAGCCAAAGCGAAAGCAGAAGCGGCACGCCTAGCAGAAATTGAAGCAATGGCTAAACAGTCAGCTAGTGAGGAAATCAAGGCAGTAAATGCTGAAACTGGCGAGGTTATCGAAGACACTAAACCAGTCGAGGAAGCGCCTAGCAAGCCCGTTGAACCGTACAAGGTCAATCTTGCTCTTACTTTCCATGGTGGTGAAAACCAATGGCATCAATTTGCTAAATTGCTTGATGATAACTTTGTAAATTACGAAATTCTAGGAGAAAAATTATGTTAAATTCGGTCTGCCTTGTAGGAAGAACAACCAAAGACCCAGAGCTACGCTACACGCCCAGCAATGTCGCAGTAGCTACATTTAGCCTTGCGGTTAACCGCACCTTTAAGGACGCTAACGGTGAGCGTGAAACAGACTTTATCAATTGTGTTATCTGGCGCCAGCAAGCTGAAAATTTGGCTAACTGGGCTAAAAAAGGCGCATTGATTGGGATCACTGGGCGCATCCAGACTCGCAGCTACGAGAACCAGCAAGGTCAAAGAGTGTATGTCACTGAGGTAGTCGCTGAAAACTTCCAAATGCTAGAAAGCCGTGCAGCGCGTGAAGGTAGTAGCGCTACTCAAGGCAACACGTCGGGAGCGTTTGGTAATGACAACAGCTATGCAGGGCCTCACGGGCAACAAGGGCCAAACTTTGCAAGAGATAGCAGCCCGTACGGGAACACAAACCCTATGGACATCAGCGATGATGATTTGCCATTCTAATTAGGTGTTCTATGAAAATGATTTTAAATATCGAGCCTAAACCTCAAACAAGGCCACGATTCAGCAAGTTTGGAACCTATGAAGACCCAAAAATGAAGGCTTGGCGGCGTCAATGCTCGCAACTTATCGAGCAGGAATATGACGGGCAATTCTTTGACGGTCCGATTTCAGTAGATGTCGTATTTTACATGAAAGCCCCGCTTAATGTATCAAAAAAGCCCACGCCAAAAGCCAGAGCTAAAACGTGGGACTCATTCAAGAGTTTTATGTCTGAAACGCTTTGGCATGCGAAAACTCCAGATGTTGATAATCTTGTCAAATCGCTCTTTGATAGTATCTCAAAAGCTGGTTACAACAAAGTTGACAAGAAAGGTATCGTCTGGACGGATGACAGTATTGTCTGCGAGTTAAGAGCTCGTAAGAAGTACAGTCCTAATCCACGCATTGAACTTGAAATCAAGGAGCTTGGATGAACAGCAGATATAAAGACAAGTTGGTTGGTGTGTATGCTCCGGGCAACTATGGGCATACAAGCGTATTAGATCAGACACAAGCATTCTCAAGATGGTTTTGGTCTAATCGCAAGGATATGGAACTTATCAGCATCAAGTTAGGTATCGACATTAAGAAGCTCAATCGCATTCTTACGTTGGAACAGCTACCAGATGAAGACTTGTTAAGGAAGATGATGGAACTACGCAACGTAAAGGAAGTAAAACAATGACAGAAATTAGATTACAGAATCCATATATGGATGAAACTATCAAGGTCAAAGAAAACTATAAACTCATTCGTGACATGCTGAAATGGCTTGGACAAGGAAATATAGATTATCTTCAATTGCAGCAGGTTGAGCCAGAAGAAAGGATGATTACTATTAGTCCTAAGAATTTTGCAAAGATTGATTATTACGAAGTAGAGGAAGCAGAATCATGAAATATAAAGTAGTGGTCTATTACGACGGCATGGAAGACAGCGAGCATATCTTCAGCAACAAAAACGATGCGATATTTAACACCGCCTACGAGGTGTTAAATATCGCAACGCAAGGAAGTATAAGGTTGAAATGGTGGAGGTGTAGTAATGGCTAAATTTATCAGAGTCACAAACATCGGACAAGGGATTGACACGGACACGATTTTAAATGTCGATGATATCGGACATATCTCTATTGGACCTAATATCATTTTTACAAGAACACCGTTCGCAGACGGAACGAATAGAATTTATGTACGTTCCAAAGAAATTGAGCGGTTAGAAAAGATTTTGTTAGGAGAGGAAAATGATGGATAGAAATGAAGCAGTACAGAAATTAGCAACAGCTGGACGCCTTTCAATAGCCCATGCTGAAGATTTATATGATTCGTTCTTTGAAAAACCAGTAGTACCGCAGTTCGTGGCAGAGTGGTATGAGGAAATTAAAGGTGAATTTTACTTAAACTTACATTACTTGGCTTGGGATATGTTTGAAAGTTTGGACGAAGATGCCTGTGTACCTAAAAAAACATTAAATGACGATATCACACGTTGGTATCGCAAAAACGAAAATGCTATCAAAATAATTGTCAACATGCATCAGTTTGGCTATGAGGTCGAGGAAGAGCCTAGATACACAGTTGAAATCAAAGGGTTTGACAATGATGACACCTTTTTGAATTACAATACAGATTGGGACTTTTGGTTTCTTGACGACGATGGCAGGACGGAGGAGGTAAGAGTAGCCCATACCCGCAAAGAGCTAGAAGCGAACGACTTTGGCTGGGTGTTTGATTGCCCAGGCGTGGAAGTGAAAGAGGTGGAATGATGGAAACGATTAAATTCGTCTTGATGGTCGTAGCTGTGGGTTATGCTTTGCGCACGCTGTTTGGAGGTGGGGAATGAACAGACTTAAACAGTTAAGGGAATCACGGAAAATGACGCAAGCGGAGCTGGCTGATTTGATTGGTGTCACAAAGAGAACGATTATCCACTGGGAAAAATACGGCTTTAGTAGCGCAGATAAGCTCCAAAAGTTAGCTGATTGCTTCGATGTGTCGATTTCTTACTTGCTAGATTACGATACCAATAACACATTTTCAGAATTAATCACTAAGGTTAACGAGTGGGCTATTAGTCATGGTCTGGACCAAGGAAACCCTAAAATCGAATGGATGAAAGTGACTGAAGAAGTAGGCGAGATTAGAGACGTGTTTCTAAAACCAAATGATTTCGTTAACCCAGAATGGTCGCTAAAAGATGCTATAGGCGATTCTATCGTGACGCTGATTGTTCTATCCTTGCAGTTAGGATACGACGTAGAAGAATGCCTCACAATTGCTTATAACGACATCAAGGATAGAAAAGGAGTAATGATTGATGACAACTTTGTCAAAGAAAAAACGAGACAACCAGCTAACGATAGCAACAATTCTACTACTGGTCTCACTAGCCATTAACGTGACTACTGTTCTACGAGTGGTTAACAGACCTATCGAGACCGTGGTAATCCACAAGGCAGACAATGCCGTTGAGCTACATGGTAAGGTAACTGGAAAATCTATGGTAGGCAAGCTCTACACACTCGATTGTGGGGCGTATGGTAAGTTTCTGGTAAGCAAAGAGCAATATGACAGTGTTAACGTTGGGGATGATATTCCTAGCTATTTGAAAGGACGGGGGCAATGATACCAAGATATAGAGCATGGGATAAGAATCTTAAAACCATGTACGAAGTTGATGGTATTATGTCTATCGATTTCGGGGAAAGCGAAATTTGTGTAAAGACACTCTTTTTCGAACAGACGAACCGCTACAATTTCGATGACATCGTTTTAATGCAATCAACCGGACTCAGAGATAAGAATGGCAAAGAAATCTTTGAGGGGGATATTCTTGAAGTAAACGATTGGTTGGAAGTTGTTTCGTTCAGTGAAGAAAAAGCAATGTTTGTTTCTAAGGGAATCGGTTTTCCAGAAACTTCGCTATACGACTTGTTGGATTCAGATATCTTCACAGTCGAGATCATCGGCAATATCTACGAGAATCCAGAACTGTTAGAGGTGGAGCAATGAACAAGCGACAGCGAAAAAAAGCAGTAATGAAAAACGTCTCAAAACTCTATGATGTGGTTTTTGAACGTGGCCGTTTCAGAAAAGATATGGCTATTGTCTGCGGGATGGACCCGCTGTTCAGACGGACACTGTCAACAGTTATAGTCAAACAAGGCCGATATGAGTGGAGTTCTGGAGAACTTATAGAAATCTCGTTAGAGGGATATGTCACAGATCACAAAGTGATAGAGAGGTGACACCCATGAACGTGAAGTACAAATATTCCGGGCTGACCGAGGAGCTATATCAACGGTTAGTCAGTGAGCATGCGGCACTGAGAGAGTCGCACAAAAAAGGCACCTATAAGCAGTTTTTCCAAGATGTGAAACAGTGCAGCGAAGCACAAGCCCGCATCATTTACCAAGCATTTAATAGTGCAGTCGTTGAACGTGCGAGGATATCACCAGCGACTGTCGACAGGCTAGAAGGCATCATCTCTGATGGATTGTTCAACGACCTTCAAGATTACCTGTCTACGCACTATACAAGAGGGAAAACCACGCGCCCAGTGTTGGATAAAACCAACGCAGGACTGCCAGAGGAACTTTTCAAGCGTTTCCGTGAAGAAGTGGAAGAACTACGCAAGAAACACCCTAACAACCTAAATAATTATATTAGAGACGTTAAGGACTGTGACCAGAAAAATGCTAACAGAACCCAAAACGCCCTTAATCTGTGCTATGCGGAAAAAGCTGCTCTAACTCCTTTGAAGGCAATCCAAATGGAAGGGCTACTTTCAAGAGGGCTATTCAGCGAAATCATTGATTACGTATTTAATAACTATGAATGGGCCGAGAGGTTAGACAACGAAGTTGACCGCATAACCCTAGAATATAGAACTAAGGGCAAGATAGGACGTGAGAAGACCACGGTCAGAAAAGCCTTATATACAGCCTATGCGTTAGGCGTGTAGCTAGAACGGTTTATGAGGGTTCGACTCCCTCGCTAGCTATTACCAGTTAAATAAATAATTAGAATCGAGGAGCCTTTTGATTTCCTTTCATTCAAATCAGCAGAAGCGTGACTGGTCGTGGATGCACCAAAATCCAGTAAATCTAAAACATAGAAAGTAGGTATTCCTTTATTTATTATTCACAAAATCTAAAGCGCATTACTGGTAGCGTTATTATCCAAGGCGTATGCCTGCAATTAGATATAGGTCAGAAATCTCCATAATTCACCTAATTAATTCTTGTATTATTTCAAAAACGAAAGGGGAATATCCCCGATAATGATTTCACTATATCTGGCTGGAGTGGTTACTCAAGGGGTTCGATTCCTCTTGCCAGCTATTGTCTGTCAAAACACTAAAAATAAAATAGATATAGATTTTTAGTGGCTTGAACACTTTTTTAACACTTTTTCAACACCGGACAAGCTGACAGACCTTGTCCAAACAAACCCAGCAAATTTAAGAAAAAAGGATGTGAAAAACCCTCTTTCTTATTGATATCATTGCGTTACTAAAACAAAGCCAAAGACCTTGCTGGTGTCGATGGCTAGAAAGGAGGTGACACCAAGGCTCACAAGCTTAATCTTTTCATATCTCTTAATAAATTTGAGCCGGAAAAATAAAAAAAGACCGACACAATGGCCGGCACTCTTTGAACACGATATAACTATTATATCACACAAGAGGGGTGTCATGGCAAGTATCAATCTATTTGCGGAAGTAGATAAAACCGCAACTAAAAAGAAAGCTATAAAGGTGCTAAGAAGGTATCGCATGCTAACACGGATAGCGGGCTTGGAATACGCCCCTAAAGTGACAGCTTCATTCTCGTTAGAACCCAAGTCATTCGATGGAATGGTTCACAGCCAAACCGAAAGCATGGTAACACGCAAGGTGGCGGCTGAGCAAGACTTACAAGCTATTGTTAGAGCTATCAACGCATTATCGGATAGGCATTACAGCCAAATTTTGATAGAGTGTTATTGCAGAAATCGCAAGCAGTACAACATTGAAGTCTATATGGACCTTGGATATTCTGAAAGTGAATACTACCGAATGAGAGAACAGGCGGTTTTGGAGTTTGCGGAGAATTACCGCAACGGCGAATGTCTTGTATTTCTGGGAGATTAAGACGAAGAAAACACTTGATAAATGTTAGAATTTGAACGTTTATTAGCGATATAATATTAGTATTGATAATTATAGCTAGACAGCTCACTTTGTGGGTTGTCTTTTTTATGCACAAAATCTAGCAGTGAAGGAGGTGGACATATTGGGCTAAATCAACGACAGAAACTATTTGCTAGCGAATACATCAAGTTGGGGAACGCTACACAGGCAGCTATCAACGCCGGATATAGCGAAAAGACGGCAGGGCGTATCGCTGGGCAAAACTTGAAAAAACTTGAAATTAAACGCTTTATCCAAGCTGAAGTCGAGAAGATGCACGATGAGAACATCATGGATGCCAAAGAAGCCTTGTCCATCCTATCCGACATTGCTAGAGGTAAACGAGACGAAGAAGTTTTGATGATGAACCCGTTGACTGGTGAAGTTGAAAGGCTGATGAAGAAGGCTGACAACAATACAGTTATCAAGGCGATTGTTGAAATCTTGAAACGTTATCCAACGGCTAAACAGTCCGAGAAACTAGAGCTTGAAATCAGAAAGCTAAGAGAACAATTAGACAGCGGTGTTGAAGGAACAATGAACCTCAACATTGTCAACACATGGGAGGATATCCCAGATGGCAACGATTGATATTCAGAAGAATGTTAACCCGCATTTCAAGTCGGTCTGGCAGTCTAACAAGCCTTATAACGTGCTAAAGGGCGGGCGTAACTCTTTCAAGTCGTCTGTAATCGTATTGAAGCTTGTCTATATGATGATTAAGTACATCATGAGAGGTGAGAAAGCGAATATAGTTGTTATCCGTAAGGTAGCTAATACAATCCGTGACAGCGTGTTTAATAAGGTCCAGTGGGCGATTAGTCTATTTGGTCTAGACAGTCAGTTTAGGGCCACTGTAAGCCCTTTTAAGATTGTTCATAAGCGTACTGGTTCGACATTCTATTTCTACGGGCAAGACGATTTTCAAAAGCTGAAATCAAACGACATTGGGAACATCATAGCGGTTTGGTACGAGGAAGCGGCTGAGTTTAACGACGCTGAGGACTTCGACCAGTCTAACGTGACTTTCATGCGGCAGAAACATGAGAAAGCCCCGTTTGTTCAATTCTTCTGGTCGTATAACCCGCCCAGAAATCCGTATAGCTGGATCAATGAATGGTTTGAGGATATCAAGACTAATGATAACTATCTAGCACACTCAAGCACTTATCTGGACGATAAGTTAGGGTTTGTTACTGAACAAATGCTTGAGGATATAGAGCGTATCAAACAGAACGATTACGACTATTACCGCTATCTTTACCTTGGTGAAGCTGTCGGGCTTGGCAATCAAGTGTATAACATGAGCACATTTCATGCTATCGACAGTTTACCAACGGATGATAGGCTTATCGGGATATCTTTCGCAATGGATACAGGGCACCAACAATCAGCTACGGCTTGCGGTGCTTATGGGCTTACGGCAAAGGGCAATGTGATTCTGTTAGATACATTCTATTACAGCCCCGCCGGTCAAGTGATTAAGAAAGCACCTAGCGAATTGACTGTCATGGTTAGTGACTTCATCGACAAGGTACTCAAACAGTACCGAGTGCCAAAACTTAAAATGACCATCGATAGTGCTGAGGGTGCTTTGAGGAATCAATACTTTAAGGATTTTGGTGAGCGATGGCATCCAGTGGCCAAGAAGAAAAATCAAACCATGATTGATATGGTTATCAGCTTACTAGCTGAGGGGCGTTTCTATTATCTGGATATACCAAGCAACAAGATATTCTACGAAGAACACAAGATGTATCGATACGATGAAAAAACGATACACACTGACGATCCAAAAGTAATTAAAGAGGATGACCACTGTTGCGACGTCATGAAATATTTCGTCCTAGACAACGCTAGAGAACTAGATTTGAAGGCTTAAAAGGAGCTACTAATGGGAATCATACAGACCATTAAGAACATATTCAAAAGGAGTAATTACGTGATAACTAATCAAAGCCTAAACAGTATCACAGATCATCCTAAGATTGCGATATCACCAGAAGAATACAGCCGTATCATGGATAATCTACGCTATTTTGCAGGTAGTTTTGACCGTGTCAGCTATCGTGATAGCAATGGAACACAGTTAAAACGTGACTTCAATCACTTGCCTATTGGACGCACCGCATCGAAGAAAGTTGCTAGTCTCGTATTCAATGAGCAAGCTAAGATTCAAGTTGATAATGAAACCGCTGATACATTCATCAATGAGACACTGAAGACTGACCGCTTCGCAAAGAACTTTGAACGCTACCTAGAATCGTGTCTAGCTCTTGGTGGTTTGGCAATGCGTCCTTACGTTGATGAGGACCGCGTCAGAGTGTCATTTGTACAAGCACCAGTATTCTTGCCGCTACAATCAAACACGCAAGATGTATCGAGTGCTGCAATCGTGACTAAAACACTAAAGGCAGAGGGTCAGAAGACTAAATACTATAGTCTAATTGAGTTCCACGAGTGGACTAAAGATAGTTACACAATCAGCAATGAGTTATACGAATCTGAATCTAAAACTCGCATCGGTCAACGTGTCCCTCTATCAATGCTCTATGAGGATTTGGAAGAGACTGTCACACTCAACGGGCTAACAAGACCATTATTCACTTACCTAAAACCGCCCGGCATGAATAACAAGGACATTAACAGTCCTCTAGGCTTGTCTATCTTCGATAATGCTAAGACTACGATGGACTTCATCAATACCACTTATGATGAGTTTATGTGGGAAGTCAAGATGGGTCAGCGTAGAGTGGCGGTGCCTACTCAAATGATTAAGACTGAGTACGATACAAGCGGTGAGAAGGTCACAGTCAAACGTGAGTTTGAAACAGGTCACAATGTTTATGAGCAATTCGACAGCGGTGACATGGATAAGGGTATCGGTATCACCGACCTTACTACTGATATTCGCTCGGATGATTACATCAAGGCTATCAATAAAGGGCTAAGTTTATTTGAAATGCAGTTAGGCGTGTCCGCTGGCATGTTTAGCTTCGATGGTAAGAGCATGAAGACCGCTACTGAGGTCGTCTCAGAGCAATCGGACACCTATCAAATGCGTAATTCTATTGCTACTCTAGTCGAGCAATCGTTAAAAGAGCTGGTCATTTCAATCCTAGAGCTTGCCAAGGTCTACAATCTCTACACTGGTGAAATTCCAACCATGGATGAAATTAGTGTGGATTTAGACGATGGTGTGTTCACTGATCGTAACGCTGAGTTCGATTACTGGTCTAAGATGGTAGCGTCTGGATTTGCACCGAAAGTTATGGCCATTGAGAAAACTCTTAACGTAACCGAAGAACAAGCTCAAGAGATTTATCAAGCAATCAATGATGAAACTATGGTAAGTGCTGATAGTTTTAGGACAAGTGAAGAGGTCGATATTTACGGGGAGTGATAGGCTATGACTAAGAAGAAACCTATCAAGTTAAACGACCAGCAACTAACGCTTGACGCTAGTAGAGTAGCGGACATCTACCATCAATTAACCGTGGACTTATTCGACCAAGTAATTGACCGAGTGAGAGAGCGTGGGACAGCAAGTCTTGAAGACAATCCATATCTTTGGCAACTCGAAAAAATGAGTGAGATGGGTTTGCTCAACAATGCTAATATCAAGCTTATTGCTGAATATTCTGGTGTTGCTGAAGAACAATTAAGATACGTCATCGAGAATGAGGGCTATAAGGTATACAAGGACACCAAGAGCCAGCTACTAGAAGCCTTGGGCAGTAATGGTAACTTCATCACGAACAATCTTATTCAGACTAATCTAGCAAACTACGCTAATCAGACGATGGGAGACCTTGACAATCTGATTAATACGACGCTACCTAAGAGCGTTAGAAAGGTCTATCAAGGAATTATTGAGGAGACTGTCGCAAAAGTTGTTACTGGTTTAGAGACTCCTCAGAAAGCTATATCAACCACTGTTATCAAATGGGCTGATAAAGGTTTCTATGGTTTTACTGACAAACAAGGCAAGCAGTGGAGAGCTGACACATACGCAAGAACAGTTATTAATTCGACATCATGGCGTGTCTATCGTGAAGCTAGAATGGCACCAGCTAAAGAATTAGGCATCGATACATTCTATTACTCGATGAAGCCAGCAGCTCGTGAGATGTGCGCACCGATTCAGCATCAAATCGTAACGTTTGGCGAGACTAGAGTTGAAGAAGGCGAGAAGATTTACTCGCTGTTAGACTACGGATACGGTAGCGCTGGTGGTTGTCTTGATATTAATTGCCATCATACGCTAACGCCTTACGTGGTAGGTATTAACTACAAGCCAGACCTACCCGACCACCTAGCCAATCTGACACCAGAGGAAGCAATCAAGAACGCTAATAGCCAGTCTAAACAGAGAGCTATAGAGCGCTCTATCAGACAATCTAAGGAGCTTCTACACGTTGCTAACAAACTAGAGGATGACGAGCTAATAAGCAAGTACAAGGGACAAGTCAAGGCTAGACAAGCAGCAATGAGGTCTTATTTAGCACAACATCCATTCTTGCATCGTGATTACTCAAGAGAGCGATATTACAGCGACCCTTTGAGAGAAGCTGAAGCAGAGATAAAGCTGCGTAAACACCAATTTTGAAAGCTACGGAATAATCGGATTTGAAATCCGTAAATTAGACGGGCGAGGGCGACCAAAATAAAAAACAAACCGTATCAATTCGACACGGTTTTTCTTTTGACCTGTCGGATGTCGTAAAACTAGGCAAATTCAGTCCCTTGGACGTAAAACAAAGGAGTTTTAAACATGAGTTTGAAACGTGACATGTTAGTTGAAGCTGGTATTACAGACAAGAGTGTGATTGACAATATCATGCAAGCGTACGGGGCAGGTATTGAGAACGCTAAATCACAAGCTAAGTCTGAGCTGCAAGCTGAAAACGACAGCCTTAAACAACAACTTGAGCAACAAAGCCAGGCACTCAACGACTTGCAGGCTAAAGAGGGAGCTAGTGAGGAACTCAAACAACAATTGACGGACTTACAAGCTAAATTTGACACTTACAAGACTGAGAATGAAGCTAATCTTGCTCAAGTTACCAAATCAAACGCTATTCGTCTGGCTTTGAAAGACGTGGACGCTCACAATTCGGATGACCTTGCTAAATTCATCAATTTTGACGAAATCGAACTTGATGAAGCTGGTAAACCTAAACTAGATAAGGTCATTAAAGGGTTGAAAGAAACAAGTCCATATCTTTTCAAACAAGAAGAACAAGCAGCACAGCCTAAAATCTTCGCTGGGGGAAACCCAACTGCTAGTCAGAATGGTCTCACTAAAGAAGATTTTAAACGCATGGGAATCAATGAGCGTCAAGAGCTTTTTGATAAAGACCCAGAGCTATATCAACAACTGAAAGGATGAATAATCTATGGTTCTTGGAACAACAACGACTGCACAAGTCATCAATCCACAGGTTATGGCTGACATGGTATCAGCTAAATTGCCTAAACTAATCAAATTCACACCACTCGCAGTGGTAGAAACAACTCTTGTAGGCCGTCCGGGGGATGAGCTTACAGTGCCACAATGGACGTATTCTGGTGATGCCACTGAAATCACTGAAGGGCAATCAATTCCAATCGACCAACTTGGCACTAAAGAAACAAAAATGAAAATCAAGCAAGCCGGTAAAGCTATTGAAATCACTGATAAAGCCGCTTTGGTCGGGCATGGTAATGTCTATGGTGAAGCTACTAATCAGATTGCTTTGGCTATCGCTAACAAAGTCGATAACGATATCGTTGAAGTTGCTAAAACAGCGACACAAAACATCACTGAAGCTCCTGTTTCAGTAGCAAATATTGACAAAGCCTTGGAAATCTTTGCAGACGAAGAAGACGCTCGTTATGTAGCGCTTATCAATCCAAAAGATGCTATCAAATTGCGTGCAGACGCTGGTCAAAACTGGTTGAAGGGTTCAGAAGTTGGTGCTGACGTTGTCGTTTCTGGCACATTCGGTGAAGTGGCTGGCGTGCAAATCGTCCGCACTAAGAAAGTTGAAGAAGGTAAAGGCTTCCTCGTTAAAGTGTCTTCACTTCAAACAGACACAGACGACGATGCCAAATATGGAGCATTCGTGATCAATTTGAAACGTGATGTCATGATTGAAAATGACCGTGACATTTTGAAGAAAACCACTGTTTATTCTGGCGATGAATATTACGGTGTCTACCTGTACGACGACTCTAAGGTGGTTAAGTTCGGAGGTGCTTAATGGGTATGCTAATGCGTCGACATTTGAGCGACAATGAACCTACTTCCGCTACTGAAACAGTAGTGGAAGTGACTGAAACACTAGAAGACAAGACCGTTTCTGACTTGCGAATCATTGCACAACAACGAGGCTTGACTGGTATTTCAGCACTTACCAAAGCGGAACTCTTAGACCTCCTAAAATAACAGAAGGAGGTGGTTAAATGACCTATTTAACCGAAACAGAATTTTTAAAACTTGGTTTTGAAGACGTAGAAGACTTTGAAACACTAGCGGCTAGAGCTAAGCTCATTGTTGATTTATATATCAAAAACTTCTACGATTTCACCGATTTTGAAACAGACTTCGAGCCACGAAGGCAAGCGGTCAAAAAGGCGGTAGCTTATCAAATCGCTTATCTCGATTCAAGCGGCATTATGACTGCAGAGGATAAGACATCGTTGGCAAGCATGACTGTCGGACGTACTCATGTAAGCTATCAGAACGGCTCTAAATCGTCCAACGGTGGTCAGAGATACAATCTATCCCTTGACGCTCTAAACTGGCTGACACTAGCTGGATTTGGCTGTAAGGCGGTGGGCTATGATAGATAAACGCATGTTAGTTGATACTGTCACTATCAAGAAATTAACGGGAGAAACGGATGTCTGGGGTAAAGTAACGTATGATGAGCCCACAACCCTAAAACCCGTCAGATTTGATAGGCAGTTCAACGTTAGCGGGTCAACTAACAACCGTAGCGAATCAAAGCCCAGTGTTTTATTTGTCTATCCGAAACATTGCCCGGTGGTGCTTGACGAAAGCTTTGAAAATGGCTTGATTAATGACGGCAAACGAGATTATAAGATTCGTTCCGTCATTCCAGTCTACTATCCAAGGCAAGACAAACCAAGGCAAGACAAAGTTTTTTGCTATGAAATCGAGGTGATCTGATGGGTGCTAATGTAACCGTTAAAGTTGACTTGCAAGGGCTTGAAAAGAAATGCAGCCCCGAAGCAGTCAAGCGTGGAAAGGTTGCCATGATTGGTCAAATGATAACCGACATGCAGCCATTCATTCCTCGTAGAGATGGAACCCTAAGCGCTAGCGGTTCAGCTTTCAGCGACGGCATTAGATATCCGGGACCTTATGCAAGGGCTCAATTCTATGGGTCTAGCTACAACAAAAATAGGAGCTTCACTTTCAGCAAATACACTACACCCGGAACTGGCAAGCGGTGGGATAAGAAAGCTATTCCTAAGCATGGTAAGAACTGGGGCAAGGTCGCACTTCGTGCTATGGGGGTTAATTAATGAACGACAACGATTTTTCAGAAGTTCTAGCAAACTTCATCAATACGCTTGGACTGCCGTTGAAATGCAAACTTGATTATCTTTCAGAAGACGATAGCCTTTCAGTCTATCCATTGCCGGGTGGAAAAGTGGAAGACGAAGACATGGCTGGCACTCAGATTCTATCGCTACCGTATGAGATAGCTATCAAATCAAAGGATCAGCAAAAGCTAAACGCCATTCTTTGGAAGATAAACACTGAGCTTTCCAAAATCGGATTCGAGTTACCAAGTAAAAACAATTCATATACATTCCTAGCCTTGACCGTCGAGACACCGAGTTTAAACGATGCCGACGAGCAGGGCTTTTACATTTACTTGCTTGACCTACAAGCAACTATTGAAGTAGAAAGGAGCCTTAATTAATGGCTAAATTTAAAAATGCGATTCGCAAACACTATATCGCACCGTTCGATTCAGAACATCCAGACACTCCACCAACTGAAGATAAGTATATGTGGATTGCCAAGGGCATCAAAGAATCTGCACCAGAAAACGATGCAGAAGACGATGACGTTGCTTACTTTGACGGCGATGGAACCAAAGAAAAAGTTATCACTTCAAAATCTCGTGGTCGTTCGTTTGAAGGACACCGTGACTATGCTGATAAAGCTCAAAACTTTGTCGTAGACAAGGAAGATGCCGTAGCTGATGACCTTATCGTTTGGTACAAAGAAGTTACCGCTGATGGCAAAACTTACAAAGAAGGTCTTGCTCGACTTTCTGAAATCGAAGTGGGTGACGGTGAAGCGTCTGAGCTTGAAACAATCAAGTTCCAAGTTAACTGGTCACGTACGCCAGAAAAACACGAAGTCGCTGCATCACCAGCCGCAGCAGTAGCTGGAACTGGTTCAGAAGCTTCTGGCCGTGCTGCCCGAGAAACTGGGACACCAGTAGTAGGCGGATAATCTAACTAAATAAAACAAGATAAGACAACTAGAGGGATGGGGTTTAGCCCTTCCCCTCTTTTTTCGTATTAAAGGAGAAAAATAGCATGGTAGTAATTAAAAAACGTAGCAATGTCATTCCAGTCGATTTTGGTGAGTTCAAGCTTGAATTCCCTGTATCTGATAGCAATATTCAACGCATGAAAGCAGTCGGTGAAGACCTCGAAGCCAAAGCGCAACAATTCAAGGATTCAGACGATGACAAAGCGCTTGAAACACTCAAAGGACTTGTTGAAGATGGCTTTAATAAGACTTTTAACGATAAGGAAGCCTTTGGCAAGGTGTATCAGTTTGCTGGCGAATCTACTATTAATGCCATGGTCTATCTTATCGAAGCTATCAAGGGCATTACTGAAGAATTTGAAAATCAAAGCTCTAAAGAAGCCCTTGAAAAATATCTAGCTGAGTAGCAACTATGCTAGATATATCACGAAAACTAAGCGATAAGTTAGTTATCGATGACAAAGAGTATCTTCTAAATCTATCATTTGACAACGTCCTTAAAATGTTCGAAATGCTCCGAGACGAAGACATACCAGAGTACGTCAAACCTCATTTCGCTATTCGGATGTTAATCAGCCCGAGCCTTAAAGGTGAGACCAGAGAGGAAAAAGCTAAGTCATTTAACGAAGCGTTTGAAGGCTTCTCGATTGAGGAAATGTCAAAGGTCTTTAAATCGGTATTTGAGGAGCATATAAGCCTAGCAGACGTCGAGGACAACCATGTCGAGTACGATTTGGCTGGTAACCCCATGAAGACTACTGCAAACGATGATACGAAGCAGAGGGCGCCTTATGACATTCGATATGATGGTGACTATATCTATTCATCATTCGTGCAAGCTTACAACATGGACTTGTTTGACATGCAAGGGAAATTGCATTGGCGCAAGTTTAACGCTCTATTATCTGGATTGCCAGAGGGTACGAAGCTGACGGAGGTTATCAAAATCCGGAAATGGAAACCACAAAAGGGCGATTCAGCAGAATACAAAGAGGAAATGCGTAGGCTTCAGAAAGATTATGCTCTCCCTTACGAGATTATCGAAGAGGAAGAAGAATACGAAGAAGAATTTTAGAAAGGAGGGATAATCTATGGCAGATGGTACAGTCACGATTAAGGCGTTATTTGACGGCAAAGACGCTGAGAGTGGGGCTAAACGTATCAAAGGGGCGTTAGAGGGCTTGAAAGGTTCAGCCGGCAAGGTTGGTTCAGTGTTTAAGTCTGTTCTCGGTGCTAATTTAATCGGTGGTGCTATCATGGGCGGTATTAGCGCCCTTGGTAATGGCATGAAGTCGATGGTAGGCGAGCTTAATAGCTCAACTAAAGCGTGGAAGACCTTTGAAGGCAACATGCAACAGATTAACATGCCTACTGACCAAATCAAGCAAGTCAAAGGCGAGTTGCAGGACTTTGCGACCAAGACCATCTATTCAGCGTCCGACATGGCCTCTACCTACTCACAGTTAGCGGCAGTAGGAACCAAGAACACGACGGAACTCGTTAAGGGGTTCGGTGGTCTTGCAGCAGCGGCAGAGAATCCACAACAAGCCATGAAGACCTTGAGCCAACAAGCAACCCAAATGGCTGCTAAGCCTAAGGTTCAATGGCAAGACTTCAAACTGATGCTAGAACAAACGCCTGCCGGTATTGCGGCGATTGCGAAAGAAATGGGCATGAGTACCGCTGAAATGGTGCAAGCCGTACAAGACGGCAAGATTAAGACCGAGGACTTCTTTGACGCCATTGCTAAAGTCGGGAACAACGACACATTCAGTAAGATGGCCACCGAATTTAAGACTGTTGACCAAGCTATCGACGGTATGAAAGAGTCGTTAGCTAATAAACTAATGCCACAATTTGAAAAACTCAATCAGATTGGTATCAAAGCGGTGGTAGGGTTAACCGATGCTATTGAGAAGATTGATTTTAATAAGATTTCAGACGGAATTGGCAAAGGCTTAGAATCGCTCTGGAAAGGGTTCAGTGGCACTGGTGCGGTTAAGTCGCTATCCAGCACATTCAGCTATATCGGTAGCCAGTTAAGCGCTATGTTTAGCTCAATCAATGGCAATCAGCTATTGCAAGGGCTAGGCAGCGCCATTGGTGATATTGCTAACGGCATTTCAAACGGCTTAAGGATTGCTACTACATCAGTCAAGAGCTTCGTTAGCTCATTCACTGATACAGGAGCGTTTCAAGCCTTTGGGTCAGCATTAAGCACAACTTGGGACTTAGTCAAGCAAGTAGGTGCATCGTTTGCTAATGTGTTTAAAAGCTCAGAAATGCAAGCGGTCATCTCTGGACTCGGTACCGCACTAGGGACACTCGTTAAATGGATTTCGCAAGTAATATCTGCGTTCTCAAGGCTATTATCATCTATTCCTCAAGGCGTGTTTAACGGCCTAGCTGCTGGAATAGTGGCGATGGTAGCTGGTTTTGCGAGTGCAAAAGCTGCGTTAGCGGTGTTCAGCTCCGCTCTGAAAGGGCTTGACTTTATCAAAGGCCTTAACCCATTCAAAAAGTTTGGCAGTGACGCTGCTGCCGGCATGGGGGAAGCAACTAATAGCGCTAGACGTTCTAAGTCGACGATTACTCAGCTATTTAGCGGGATGTCAAACGTTATCAAATCGTCTGGAAATGCGATTAAAGGAGTGTTGACGGCCTTATTCAAAGGTATTGCCGAGACCTACAAAGGTTTTGGGCAAGGGTTGAAATTCGCCTTACAAGGTCTTAAAGGCCTAAGTTCAGCTCAAATACTTTCATTTGCTACCGGTATTGCTATCGCAGCAGTCGGAATCGGTGCTGGGATTGCATTGATTGTGGCGTCATTCTCGCTACTAGCAAGTCATGCAAGTGGTGTTTCACAAATCATTGGCTCTATCGGTTCAGCGTTTGGTACCGTTGTTGAATCCATCGGAAAGGCAGCGGGGTCTATCGTTGAAGCGTTTGGGACGGCGTTTGGTATCGTCATTAAGGCAGTCGGTGAAGCAGCACCAGGACTCGCCAAGCTTTCACCACTTGTTGAAGCTATCGGCACTGCTCTAGGCAATGCAGCCCCAGCCATTACAGCGTTTGGGAATGCTTGGACTTCTATTTTAGGAACGCTTCCAGCCATCATTGACGCTTTTAGTGGATTGGCTACCGCCCTAGGTTCTGCGATTAGCCAGATAGTTACAGCAGTAACTCCGATTGTCCAAATTATCAGCGACACAATCACGGCAGTAGCCCAAATCATTGCTAACGCTATCGTGGCAATCGCACCAGTTATCGCGAATTGTATTGTCCAAGTTGCTCAAGTAATCGGCCAATTCGGGCCACAGATTGCAATGGTCTTACAAGTAATCGTGCAGGCTATTCAAGCAACGGCACCAGTCATTATGACCTTGATTCAAGGCATTGTTACAGTCGTTCAGACGATGGCACCGGTAATCAGTCAAGTGATCTCTGCTATCGTTACCGTTGTCCAAACGTTAGCACCTATAATCACCCAAATCATTTCAGCGATTGTTACAGCAATCACTCAAATCGTGCCTATCATTACGGCAATTGGCGGTGTGATTAGTGCTGCATTTAGTGGCATTGCATCGGTTGTGTCAGCGGCAGGAATGGCAATCGCTACGGCCGCAATGGGTATCGGTACGGCTATTAGTACGGCCCTAAGTGGTGTGGCAAGCATTATTAGTGCTACTGGTTCAGCTATCGGAGCAGCATTACAAGGCATTGCCAGCGTAGTGCAATCTGTTGGGACATCAATTAGCACTGCGGCCAAAGGCATCGGAGACGGTCTCAAATCAGCGTTTGAAGGTATTTCAGAGGTAATTAATTCCGCTGGTAGTGCCATTAAGTCAGTTCTCGATGGATTGGCTAACGTGTTTAATTCAATAGGTACTGCAGCACAGAAAGCTGGGTCTGGATTCAATCAGCTTGCTAATGGTGTCGTTAAGATTACCAACACAAATCTTGGAGACATGGCTGCATCTCTTGCAGCAGTGGCCAAGGGTGTCGGTTCTATCGGTAACAACTCAGCGGGGCTTGCTCAAGCTGGGACTGGTATGACCCAACTCGGAAACGGTATGAGCAAGGTGTCTAGTTCAGCGTCTAGCGCTGTATCCGGATTGACATCATTCTCTAGCACGATTACAAGTATTCAATCATCATTCACTAACTTACAATCATTGTTGACTACGGCAGGAACAGCGTTTAGCACGTTCTCTAGTCAAGCTAGTCAATCGCTTGCTGGTTTAACGGCTATTGTAGCCCCTATCACAGCGTTTAGAACACAAATCATGACACTAGCACCAGCCTTGATGGTTGCCGCTACTGGACTAACTCAGTTCAGTACAGTTTCAATGACGCTTACTGCTAGTATGACCTCTATCAGCTCAAGCATGACTATGCTAACTACTAGCTTAACGATGTTGGCTACTCAACTAACTATGATCACTACGAGCATGACCATGATGGCTACTAGCTCAACAATGCTAGGTACTAGCTTAACACTTGTAGGTACTCAATTCATGATGATTGGTACTTCATTGACCATGCTAAACACTCAATTCATGATGTTCGCTACTAGCTTGATGCAAATGACATCACAGCTCATGATGGCAGGGTCAGCAGTGACTATGTTTGGTGCTCAACTCATGACTGCTCAGACTGGTTTCAGCATGGTTTCCATGATGGCTACCATGGTATCTAGTCAGCTTGCTATGCTTGCTAGTTCAGCTCAGATGGCTGGTGCTGGACTTGCTATGGTAAGTGCCCAAGTCATGATGTTAGCTAGCGTATTCGCTACTGTTGGAGCGGCAGCAATGACATTACAGGCAACTATGATGTCACTAGGTATGGCAGTGAGTGCAGGTATGATGTCAGCAGTCCAAGCGGTAACGTCTGGATCTATGCAAATGACTTCAGCACTACGCTCTAGTGGTATGCAAATGGTCGCTAGCACGCAAGCCTTCATGAATCAAATCGTGTCAGCAGTCCGAAACGGCATGAATCAAGTAGTTGCCGCGGTAAGAACAGGCGGCGCTCAAATGGTCTCAGCTATGCAGTCAAGTGGTCAGCAATTAGTTGCAGTTACACAAGCAGCGGTTAACCAAGCGGCAGCAGCGGCTAGGTCTGGGTATGGTGCGTTCTTCGCAGCCGGTGCTTACATCGGACAAGGTCTTGCAGCAGGTATGAACTCAGCTCTTGGAGCGGTTACAGCGGCAGGCGAACCCCTTGGTGGCCACACAAGAAGAGTTTTATCACGAGCAGCAAGAGCGAAAGCCAAAATCAACTCACCTTCTCACCTCTTCCGTGATGAAGTCGGTTGGTGGATTGGCCTTGGTATTGCTCGAGGTATCGACGAATCAGCGCCAGAAGTAGCTAATAGCCTTGATTTTATCCGTGACCAAGTTAACGGCTTCAATGTCCGAGCTAATGCGATGTTGACTGGTGCCACTTCAAATATGGCTAGTCAGCTTAAAATGGAAGTCTTGCGT
>OBZR01000277.1_pt1 | contig 35881 bp, 23 predicted proteins | sample 1495541 | NCBI WGS metagenome assembly OBZR01 (sample SAMEA2580240, study PRJEB22360) | human gut metagenome | biome: human gut; feature: human-associated habitat; material: faeces | place: Denmark | collected 2008/2010 | reverse complement strand
TCTCCAGGGCAAAAAAAAACAGGTCCCCACCCAAACCCCCCCCCGCCGTATCCGTATTCATTACAGATACGGCGGTTTTCTGATACGCCGTACCGCTGATAAAAGCATTTGGGATAAACCTCTCCGTCAGCGCATCAGCGCTGACGGAGAGGTTGACTCCCTACAACTACAGGAGGATACTACTATGAGACTGCTGAACAAGAACACTGCCCGCCGCGCTGCCGCTGCTGCCGCGCTGCTGACCATGACCGCCGCCATGAGCGTGGGTGCCTTTGCCGCCGACGCCGAGGACGCGACCGTTGCCGGTTATCTGCCCCCTCAGTCGTCCGAGGTCATGGTTCAGGGCGACATCGCTCTCCACTCTGACGTTCCGGTGGGGGAGGTAGACCCCAACTACGGCGGCTACGCTTCCCCGGTAGAGAACCCCATTCAGGGCAACGTGATGATGATCTCTGGCGAGACCCCTCTGCCCTCTGACACGCCGGTAGAGAAGAGCGAAGCCCGCTACACCGTCAAGGGCCTGCTGGGCAAGCAGGTGCTCTACACCGCCCGTCAGGAAGGCCGCGTGCTGACGCTGGACGCCCCCGATGACAACGCCACCTTCCGCACCACCATCCTCGACATGCAGACCCTGATGAATCAGGGCGTAAGCACTCTGGTGCTCAAGACCGGCAAGACTTCCACCACCCTGAACCTGACTCTGCTGTGTCAGGGCCAGAAGCCCGGCACCCGGGTCACTCTGCGCCACCTCGGCAGCAGCGCTCACCTCACCGTGGGCTTCCGCGGCCGCCGCGACCTCATCGTTGGCCGATAAGCTTTCCCCACTCTCCTCTTTGTTTTCCATCGATACTTTTCCCTCAGACGCAAAAGACCCCCGCTGCAAACGCAGCGGGGGTCTTACTGTTTATCAAATGGTCCCGTCCGAGCCGTTCTCGCTCTGCTCCGATGCATAGAGCACCATCAGGTGGTTTGCGGATGCTTCGAGCTGGCTCTTGGCCTGACGGAGGTTCGCTTCCTCCGTCTCGTTCATCTTTTCGGGCTTATCCTTCCGCAGGCAGCGGCGGAGGTTCGCCACATCGGCCTTGATGCGGTTCTTCTCCTCTTTGTCCAGCTCCTTCTTGCACTTGGAGAGAGCCTCGTCCACCTTGTAGGCCAGCACCTCGGCCTGATTGTGGAGGTCAAGCCGCTCTTTTCGGCGGCTGTCCTCGGCCTCGTAGGCGGCGGCGTCGGCCATGGCGCGCTGGATCTCATTCTCCGAGAGGTTCGTGCTGCCGGTGATGGTGATGTTCTGCTCCCGGCCGGTGCCGAGGTCTTTGGCCGAGACCTTGACGACGCCGTTGACGTCGATGTCAAAGGTGACTTCGATTTGGGGCTTGGACGAGAAGCTGGCCCGGATGCCGTTCAGCTTGAACTTGCCGAGGCTCTTATTGTCGCGGGCGAAATGCCGCTCACCCTGCAGGACGTTGATCTCCACACTGGTCTGCATGGGGCGGGCCGTGGTGAATATCTGGCTCTTGCGGGTGGGTATCATGCTGTTGCGGGTGATGAGGGGGGTCGCCACGCCGCCCAGTGTCTCGATGGAGAGGGTCAGCGGGGTGACGTCCATCAGCACAAGGCCCTGCGCCGCCGCACCGGAAGCGCCAGCCAGCTTGCCGCCGCCCTGCAGCAGACCGCCCTGCACAGCGGCACCCATCGCCACGCATTCGTCGGGGTTGAGGCTGTGGCTCGGCTCACAGCCCAGCAGCTCCTTCACCTGACGCTCGACGGCAGGCATCCGGGTGCTGCCGCCGACGAGAAGGACTTTGCCCAGCTGCGAGGCCGAGATGCCGGCATCCCGCAGTGCGTTCTGCACCGGGGCCACCGTCCGTGCCAGCAGGTCGCCGGTCATCATCTCGAACTGGGGGCGGGAGATGGTCAGATCCAGGTGGTGGGGGCCGTCCTTGCCCACAGCGATGAAGGGCAGATTGAGCTGGGCCGAGAGGGCGCTGGACAGCTCTTTTTTGGCCTTTTCGGCCTCCTCTTTCAGGCGTCCCATGGCGGCGGGGTCGCGGGAGAGGTCGATGCGGTCCGATTTCTTGAACTCTGCCACGGCGTATTCCACGATGCGCTGGTCGAAGTCGTCGCCGCCGAGGCGGGTATCGCCGCCGGTGGCCAGCACCGTAAAGGTGCCGTCTTCGATCTCGATGATGGAGACGTCGAAGGTGCCGCCGCCGAGGTCGTAGACCAGGATCTTCTGGGGCGCTTCGTTGTCAAGGCCGTAGGCCACGGCGGCGGCGGTAGGCTCATTGATGATGCGCAGGACGTTCAGGCCCGCGATGCGGCCCGCATCCTGGGTGGCCTTGCGCTGGCTGTCGTCAAAGTAAGCGGGGACGGTGATGACGGCCTCCGTCACCGGCTCACCCAGGTAGCTCTCGGCGTCGCGGCGTATCTTGGTCAGTATCATAGCGCTGATCTCCTGCGGAGTCAGGTCTTTGCCGTCGATGTGGACGCGGTAGTCGCTGCCCATATGCCGCTTGATGCTGGACACCGTCCGGCCGGAGTTGGTAGCAAGCTGGCGCTTTGCCGCGCCGCCCACCAGACGCTCGCCGTCTTTGGTGAAGGCCACCACGCTGGGGGTGGTGCGCTCTCCCTCTGCGTTGGTGATGACGACGGGCTTACCGCCCTCCACCACTGCCACGCAGCTGTTCGTGGTGCCAAGGTCAATACCGATCACTCTGCTCATTCTGGTCGTCCTCTCTGTTTTTGCGACGCGCATATTTTTCCTTCAATATCATATCGGTTCCGTATGACGATTTCTTAGAGCATTTGTAAAGATTCTGTGTTTCCGCTCATTCTCTCTCGAGCAGCTGGCGGATGACGGCCTCCGTCTCGTCCAGCCAGCTCTGGGCCGTCTGGTCCCCCTCTTTTTTGCGGACGAGGAAGCCCTGCTTCGCCTCAGCCAGCTGAGCCAGCGCCTTTTTGCGGGAGATATACTGGGTCTCATACTGGGCCACCCGCAGGCAGACCTGCGGCATATAGGCGATGTCGGGGGTGGAGGCGCAGAGCTTCTGGGCCTTGCGGTAGGCCCGCAGGGCCGCACCGGCCCCTTTTCCCTGCACCATGGCATCGTCGCCCAGCGCCACCCATGCGGCCACATCGCCGGCGTCGGCGGCTTTTTTCCAGAGCTTGCGGGCCTGTGCAGGGCTCTTGCGGCAGCCCCGGCCCTCGTAGAGCATCTCGCCCATCATGGCAAGGCCCTCGGCGCAGCCCTCTTCGGCAGAGAGCTGATAATAATGCATCGCGTCGTCCCAGCGTTCCTCGGCCATGGCACGGTTGCCGGCCCGCAGCTCCGCTTCGCCCGGCTCATCGGTGTCGTGGCTTGCGTGGAGCAGACCGTTCAAAAGCGAGCAGTCCAGCGTGGCAGAGCTGGTCCACGGGTCGATGACCACGCCGTCGATGCTGTCCGAGTCCAGCGCCATCTGCATGGCGGAAGCCAGAAGCCGTTCCGCCATGGGGCGGTTGGCCGTGCCTTTATCGGCCTCCGCCATCTTCACTGAGGTGAACACCGGCAGGTAGCACCGGCCCTTCTGGGTGCGCAGGGTCCAGGGCTGCAGGTCCTTCGCTTTCTCCGCCGGGACAGGATGCTCCGCCCACGGGGCGGCCCCGTCCGGCTGGTCGGACGCAGCTTCCAGCGGCACCAGGACCCTGGTGTCCAGCTCGAGGGCATAGTTGATGGCGTTCATCAGCGCCCAGAAGCTCTCCTCGTTCTGGCCCTTATAGAGCGCTGCCACAGCCCGCTCTATCGCCGGACAGCCCGTACCCAGCGGCCCGTATTCCGGCAGCTTTTTGCGGTCTGCTGCGCCCACCGGGCGCAGCCGCAGCCGCGCCGCACCATCTTTTGCCATTGCATCCACCATTCTTTCCGTTGAGATTCCCTTCCAGTATAGCAGGATTTTCCGGTTTTCTCAATCTCCGGAGCGAAATCTGCTTCCAGAGCCGGTTTTCTTCGGCAAAAACATAGCATTCCTGTTGGGAGTGCGTTATAATAAGGAGCGTCTCGACTAAATGTATTAAAGAAATTAAAGAAAGGGAGTATCGAGCCTTGAACAAAATGCTTCGCTATCTCAGCGACTACAAGCGCGAGAGCGTGCTTGCACCGCTTTTCAAGATGCTGGAAGCTACGTTTGACCTGTTCGTGCCGCTTGTGATGGCCGACATCGTCAACGTGGGTATCGCGGCCCACGATTTCCACTACATCCTCGTGCGGTGCGGCATCCTGCTGCTTCTGGCCATCGTCGGCCTCGCGTGCAGCCTGACGGCCCAATACTTCTCGGCCAAAGCCGCCGTGGGTTATTCCACCGGCCTGCGTCATGCGCTGTTTGAGCACATCCAGACGCTGAGCTTTTCCGAGATGGACACCATGGGCACCAGCACCCTCATCACCCGGATGACCAGCGACGTCAATCAGGTGCAGAGCGGATTGAACCTCTTCCTCCGCCTGTTCCTGCGCAGCCCCTTCGTGGTGCTCGGCGCCATGATCATGGCCTTTACGGTCAACTTCCGCGCCGCCCTCATCTTCGTGGTGGCGATCCCGCTGCTGAGCGTCGTGGTCTTCGGCGTCATGGTCATCACCCGGCCGCTCTATAAGTCGGTGCAAACCCGCCTCGACCGGGTCCTTGGCCTCACCCGCGAGAACCTGACCGGCGTGCGCGTCGTCCGCGCCTTCGGCAAGGAAAAGAGCGAGGTGGACCGCTTCGAGGACGCCAATGAGCTGCTGACCAAAATGCAGCTCCACGTGGGCCACATCTCCGCCCTGATGAACCCGCTGACCTACGTTATCATCAACCTCGCCATCGTGGCGCTGCTGTATGTAGGCAGCATCGAGATAAGCATCGGCGGCATGGCCTCCGGCGACGTCATCGCGCTGGTCAACTACATGAACCAGATCCTGGTCGAGCTGGTCAAGCTGGCCAACCTCATCGTTCAGGTGAGCAAGGCTCTGGCCTGTGCAGGCCGTGTGCAGGCGGTTCTGGACACCAGGCCCGGCATGGAGTTCCCGGCTGAGCTCACCGGCAATGTTCCGGCGGAAAAGGCCGGCGACGCCGTCCGTTTCGACCATGTGAGCCTGACCTACAAGGGCGCAGGCGCACCCAGCCTCTCCGACATCAATTTCACCGCCAAGCGCGGCCAGACCATCGGCGTCATCGGCGGCACCGGCAGCGGCAAATCCAGCCTCATCAGCCTCATCCCCCGCTTCTACGACGCCACCGAGGGCAGTGTGGAGATCATGGGCCGACCGGTCCGCCAGTACCCCCGCGCCGACCTGCGCGGCAAGGTGGCTGTGGTCATGCAGAAGGCCCAGCTCTTCGGCGGCACCATCCGCTCCAACCTGCTCTGGGGCAGCCAGAATGCCTCCGACGCCGACCTCTGGGCCGCACTGGAAACGGCACAGGCTGCGGAGTTCGTGAAAGCCAAGCCCCTCGGCCTCGACGAGCCGGTGGAGCAGGGCGGCCGTAACCTCTCCGGCGGTCAGAAACAGCGTCTGACCATCGCCCGCGCCCTCGTAGGCAAGCCGGACATCCTCATCCTCGACGACAGCGCCAGCGCACTGGACTACGCCACCGACGCGGCCCTGCGCAAGGCTCTGGCCGCTCTGCCGGGCGATCTGACCGTCTTCATCGTCAGCCAGCGTGCCGCCAGCCTGCAGCACGCCGACCAGATCATCGTGCTGGACGATGGCCGCATGGTGGGCCTTGGCCGTCACGCCGAGCTGCTGGAAAGCTGCCCGGTCTACAGGGAAATTTACGAGAGCCAGTTCAAGAAAGGGGATGCGCAGAAATGAGTGCAAAAGCAAAAAGCAAGCTGACCCCTGAACAGCAGAAGGCCACCATGACCCGGGTGCTGCAGAAAATCAAGCCCTACGGCTTCTTCGTGGTGTGCAGCCTCATCGTGGCCGCTGTGAGCGTGGCGGCCCAGCTGTATATCCCCATCCTCTGCGGCAGCGCCATCGACATGATGCTGGGCAAAGGTGCCGTGGACTTCGCGGGCGTGCTGCGCATCATCTGCGAGATCATCGTGGTGGCGGTTGTCGCCGCCTTTGCGCAGTGGCTGCTGAGCGTCTGCAACAACCGCATCACCTTCGCAGTCAGCCGTGACCTGCGCAACGCCGCCATGCGAAAGATCCAGACCCTTCCCCTCTCTTACCTCGACAGCCATCCTTCCGGCGACATCGTGAGCCGGATGGTGGCCGATGTGGATACCTTCGCGGACGGCCTGCTGATGGGCTTCACCCAGCTGTTCTCGGGTGTGCTGACCATCCTCGGCACCCTCCTCTTCATACTGCAGCAGAACGTCCCCATCACGCTGGTGGTGGTCTGCATCACCCCGCTGAGCCTTGTGGTGGCCAGCTTTCTCGCAAAGCACAGCTACAAGTATTTCCAGAGCCAGAGCACCGTGCGCGGCGAGCAGACTGCCCTTGTCAACGAGATGATAGAGGGTCAGAAGGTCGTGCAGGCCTTCGGCCACGAGGCCCAGAGCCTCGAGGCTTTTGACGAGGTGAATGGCCGCCTGCAGAACGTGAGCCTGAAGGCCATCTTCTTCTCCAGCATGACCAACCCCGCCACCCGCTTCGTCAACAACATCGTCTACGCAGGCGTCGGCCTCGTGGGCGCGATCTATGCCGTCGCCGGAGGCATCACCATCGGCCAGCTGAGCATCTTCCTGAACTACGCCAACCAGTACACCAAGCCCTTCAACGAAATTTCCGGCGTCGTGACCGAGCTGCAGAACGCTCTGGCCTGCGCGGCCCGTATATTCGAGCTGCTGGACGCTGAAGACCAGACCCCCGAAGCGGAGAACGCCGCAAAGCTCGTGCCGGACGGCCGCGTCCAGATCGAGGACGTCTCTTTCCGCTATCTGCCCGACCGCCCGCTCATCGAGGGCCTGTCTCTGGACGTCAAGCCCGGCCAGCGCATCGCCATCGTCGGCCCCACCGGCTGCGGCAAGACCACCCTCATCAACCTGCTCATGCGGTTCTATGATGTCAACGACGGCTCCATCAAAGTCTCCGGCACCGACATCCGGGATGTGACCCGCGCCTCCCTGCGCGGCAGCTACGGCATGGTGTTGCAGGATACCTGGCTCCGGGCCGGCACCGTGCGGGAGAACATCGCCTACGGCAAGCCGGACGCCCCCCTCGACGAGGTGGTGGCAGCGGCCAAGGCAGCCCATGCCGACAGCTTCATCCGCCGCCTGCCCGAGGGCTACGACACCGTCATCGCCGAGGACGGCGGCAACATCAGCCAGGGCCAGAAGCAGCTGCTCTGCATCGCCCGCGTGATGCTCTGTCTGCCCCCGATGCTGATTCTGGACGAGGCCACCTCCTCCATCGACACCCGCACCGAGGTGCGTATCCAGGCAGCCTTTGCCCGGATGATGCAGGGCCGCACCAGCTTCATCGTGGCACACCGCCTTTCCACCATCCGGGAGGCCGACGTCATCCTCGTGATGAAGGACGGCCACATCGTGGAGCAGGGCGGCCACGATGCCCTGCTGGCGCAGGGCGGCTTCTACGCCAAGCTCTACAACAGCCAGTTCGAGGGCGTGGAGACTTAACGCTTCAGCTTATAGCAATTCAACTTTTCAATGCAGCAGCGGTGGATCGCATATCGCAAAGATGCCGTTTGAATGCTGCACTAATTTCTTGACTTGCGATAAAATTTGCGATAAACGATTTTTGGAAGGAATATAATCGTGTCGAAAGATGAATATTTGATTACAGATCCACCCCTTAAAGCGCTGACTGTTTTTGCGATGCCGATGATCCTTGGCAGCTTTTTTCAACAAGTATACAATATGGCCGATTCCATAATAGTTGGTCAATTTGTTGGCTCCTCGGCACTTGCGGCTGTTGGTGCTTGTGCTGCACTGACCAATGTTTTTATTTGTGTGGCGCTTGGTGCTGGTGTGGGCGCAGGTGTGCTTGTAAGCCGCTGTTTTGGTGCAAAAAATTATGGTAGAATGAAAACCATTGTGTCAACGTCCCTGATCAGCTTTTTGAGCTTAAGCGTTGTCCTTGGTGTCTTTGGCTTTTGCTTTTCCCATTTCATGATGAGCGGATTACAGACCCCTGCCGATATATTGGAAGAAGCAGTATTGTATCTGCGTGTCTACTTTGTGGGTTTCCCGTTTCTATTCATGTACAACATTCTTTCCACCATGTTCACTTCCATCGGTGAATCCAAAATTCCGTTGGGACTGCTGATATTCTCATCTATCCTGAATATTTTTATGGATCTCTGGATGGTGGCTGGTCTTGGTCTGGGGGTGTTTGGTGCAGCCCTTGCGACCTTGATCGCACAAGGAATTTCTGCCGTGTTTTCGTTTTTGATCTTTCTGTCTCGGACGCGGCAATACAAGAGCTCCTTTCGCAGGTTCGACCGGCAGGAACTGCATTCCATGCTTCGCATTGCGGTACCATCGGTTTTGCAGCAGTCCACAGTGTCTATCGGTATGATGATCGTGCAGGCAGTGGTAAATCCCTTCGGCACACAGGCACTTGCCGGATATGCGGCAACGATGCGGGTAGAAAATGTTTTTTCGCTGATCTTCGTATCCATCGGCAATGCAGTTTCGCCGTTTGTATCCCAGAATCTTGGCGCAAAGAAAATTGAGCGTATCAAAAAAGGTTATCATGCTGCACTGGTGTTGGATCTATGCTTTGCAGTTCTTGCTTTCGTGGTCATTGAAACACTGCACACACAGATCTCCTCGTTGTTCCTGGGAAAAGACGGAACCGCGTTGGCTTATCAGGTGTCCGGTGATTATATGAGATGGCTTGGTTACTTTTTCATCTTCATGGGCATCAAGATGGCAACCGATGGCGTTCTTCGCGGACTCGGAATCATGCGGCCGTTTCTTATTGCAAATATGGTAAACCTTGCGATCCGCTTGTCTGTTGCTTTGATTTGTGCACCGCGTTTTGGCATTGCTTTTGTTTGGCTTGCAGTCCCGGCAGGTTGGCTTGCAAACTTCCTTATTTCCTATGCGGCGCTCAGAAGATCACCGTTTCTGTTGTAGTTGGTCCATTGCAGTTTCAGCTTACAACAAAAAATGAGATAGGCAACCCCTTTCGGGGAAGTCTATCTCATTTTTTCGTTGGGGCTATTTTGCAACAGCCCCATTTTTGTTTGCTCTGTTTTATTTTTTGCGGGTCGGCAATAGTTTCTTTTTTTACCTGTTTTCGGCTTTCAGCACCGTTGCCTCAGCAGGCGGCGGCGTGAGGGTGGAGTGGGCCAGAATAAAAGCAGCGGCGCGGCTGGATGCGATGCGCTGGGCGGCGCGGCGGCGGTCGTTGGAGGCGAAGGTGTGCTCCCCGTCCCGCTTTGCGTCCCAGTGGGCAAGCTCGTCGTCCACCTCGGCTTCCGTCGGCCAAAGCCCTTCTTTCTGCGCCACCAGCAGCAGACCCATCCGGCTGCGCAGCTTGCGCTCGGCCTCGGCGTGGAGCCAGGCTCGGAATTCTTCCACGGTCTGGCCCTGCACCTTTAAGTACTGGTCGAAATTGACGCCGTTGGCCTGCATCCGCAGATTGAACTGGCGCTGCTCGGCAAAGTAGTTGCCGGCCACCAGCTGCTTGGGCAGCGGGCCGGTGACGTGTGTACCCAGCTGGGCGATGAGGGCCTGTTCGGCCACGGCGCGGGCCTGCTGGCAGCGCTGGGCGTAGATGTCCTGCGTCACCTTGGCGCGGAGGGCGTGCTTGCCCTCGGCGTCGGCGGCGCGGTCTTCGTCACCGTGGCGGCGGTTTATTTCAAGCTCGATGGTCAGCTCCCGGATGGGCCGGGGCTGGATGGGCTGGGTAAAGCCGGTGTACTCTCCCAGTTCCAGCGGCGGCAGGCAGAAGAACTGCGCCCCCGCCCGGAAGCCCTCGGCCCGATTCACGGCCAGAAGCTCAAAATCCGGGTCGGTGACGGGCTGCAAATCGTTTTCTTTCATCAGCTGGGCGAACAGAGGCGAGAAGCCCTCCAGAATCGCCCGATTGACCGCCGCCGTCAGCAGGTCATCCTCGTCCTGCGGAGCGTCCGGGGCCGCCTTTTCGGCCTGCACCGCCGCTTCCAGCTCTTCTGCTGCGGCGGAAAAGACCACCCGGCAGTCACCGGGTTCTGCCATGCCAAAATGCTCGAGTTTCATTTTCTTCTCCCCCTCTCAGCGGACGATGCCGGCCATCAGCACCAGCAGCACGATGCCCAGCACCACGTACAGCACCTCTGCACCCAGGACGGACTTGTCGCCCTCGACGTACATCTCGGCGGGGTCGTCGGGGTTATAATAAAGGGTGACGACAGCCCCCTGTGCAAGCTCTCTGCCCTTGGCAGACTTGGGGTAATGGAGGCGGTGGGTGCCGCCAGCAGTGGTGAACTCCAACAGGTAGACTTCGCCGTCCCGGCTCTGGACGGTGCCTGCCACAGCGGCCTCGACCTTTTCGCCCCTGGTCATGAGCTTGCGGCGTCTCGACCAGCTCCGCCATGCCATGTAGAACATGATGCCTGCACCGATGAGAAAGATAATGATGTTGAACATTCGCAGTTTCCCTCTTCCGTAAATAGTCCCGCCGGGCCGCTGCCCCGCAGGGGCAATATTTATTGTATCATACTCCGCCGGATTTTTCGCCCCATTCGGCCTATACGGAATGCAACAATTTTCGCAAAAAAATTTGTCGTACTATTTTTGCAGAAAACGCTTGACTTTCTTTGCACCTGTGGTATAATAAACATCGTTCCGAGTCAAACGGCGGCGAACAAAACAGAATATGCGGATATGGCGGAATTGGCAGACGCGTTAGATTCAGGTTCTAATCGGGGCAACTCGGTGGAGGTTCAAGTCCTCTTATCCGCACCAAATCAAGAAAATCCGAACCTTTTTCCTGTGGGAGAAGGGTTCGGATTTTTGGTTTTATTCGGGAAGCTGAATCAGGGCACCTCTCAGAGAGAGCTTCGCCAAGAACATTGCCAGAAATTGAGAGCTCGCTTAGCCTGATTCGTTCCATCTTGACTATAAAAGAAAAAGGGTGCGCCCCGAAGGACGCACCCAACTTGAAAAAAGCGTCTATGGATGGCAGGGCGTTTCCCGTCGGGAACGTCCTGCTTTTCTTTTGCCGAACAGCGGGCCTGCTCTGCCTGCCATGCGGCAAAGGCTTTCTGGTCCTCCTCATTGCTGAAGCTTTCCAGAATCGCTGGATAGAAACATCGGGCCAGCCGCTCAATGACTTCATCCGGGTAGCAAGAGTGGTTTACAGCTTTTTTCTTTTTGTTCAACGACACCTCCTGTTCCGGTCCACACACCCAGTTGATACGGGATTTTGGAATCCCAAGTGTGAAAAATCCAGCCCCCATCCTTTGGAAGCTGGAAAAATTACAAGCAGGAATGCAAAAATACCCGCCCGATCCGCCCTACCCGCCCAGACGTACCCGGAACCGCCCTCCTGGGCGGATGATAGGGCGGCAAAGCAAAAAGCAAAATCTTATAAAAATAACGTTATTACATCAAAAGATGAGATGCCTTTTTGCAGGCGGGCGCGTAGGGCGGAAGATTTTCACTTCCCGCTCTTTTTTATGAGCGGGCGTAATCCGGGCGCATCAGCCTGCCCTGATCTCATCCTGCCAGAGTGGGCTGGAAGAAAAGCTAGGCAGATTGTTCACGTTTTGATTCCGTCATACCCGACAGATCAAAACCTAACGCCGCCAGATACGCAAGATGCTTTTCCAGAATAACCTGAACGGCTTTTCTCTGTTCTGAGTCAGTCAGCAGTGTGGGCATTTGCTTGAAGATGGTGCCCCAACGTTCCTGCATGGCCGTTGAGGCATCGGCCAGCTGGCTGTAAAGGGAAGATGCCTCCTCAGGGACCAGCTTGCTCTCGCCTTGGTGTGGTGCCAACATCGGCTCGCTTGATGAACTTTTCTCCGTTTGAAACAATTTCTGCTTGGCGGCAGGCTTTGCTCTGGACTGAGGGTTCTTGATCTGCTCCAGAAGGGCGTCATAATCCTCCGGTCTAGCCTTGGCCAGCCGCTCAAAGAGTGCATCCGGTGCTTTCAAATCGCCGGAAAGAACCCGCTGTCGGATGCCAGGACACAACTCCTCTGCGAGGTCCACGCCTGCGGCGAACAATGCTGCCCGGCGAACAGCACTGGCGCTGACATGGTTCTCCTGCGCGATCCGTTCACAGGTTTTCTCAGCGGTCTGCTGATGTTCATTTTGAGCACCAGCAGACGGGACCGGGCGCGTGTGCTGGTTTCCATGAAATCCAGCGGATTGCTTTTCAGCGTCGTACTGCTTGCCCATCAGAAACTTTTTCTGTTCGGGCGTCAGGTTCCGGCGGCCAAGTTGATGTTTGCAAATCCAGACGAGAACTTCCTCCCGCGTTTCCAGCTCCAAGTCCCGAACGCTGCACGGAATTTCTGGATGGCTTTGCAGAATTTCATAGCGGTTGTGCCCGTCCACAATGGTGCCGTTCCAAACAAGGATCGGGGCCAGCAGCTCCCCTTCTGCCAAAATGTTTTCTTCCAGTTGCCTTCGTTCCTCCTGGGTCAGGGGCGGAATCTGTGCCTTGAATTCGGGGTCAATGCGCAATGTCTGTGTCATGCAACCCTCCTTCCTGTATCTGGTGGCGTTCGTACTGCCGAAGCATGGACGCCAGATTTTGCTGTGCGGTGCTGAGTTCTATCCATGCCTTTTTTGCTTCACGGTACGCCTCATAGAACCGGGCTTTTTCCGAGATCAGCTGTTCACGTTCCGTTTCCAGCTGTTTCAGGCTGGGCAGTTTCGTTATCTTCTGAGCCTTGAAATAGGCGGCTGCCGCCTGGTAAGCTGTCAGTTCGGCACGGTGCTGTTCCCGAAAGACTTCCGGGTTCTTTGCTGTCTTGATTTGCTGGGCAAGCTTCTTGTTCTGGACATAGGCCAAAACATGGCGGCTTAGTTCCTGGTTGGCTTTGATACGGTTCTCCAGGTCTTTCACCACCTTGTGGGCCTCGCCATACTTTTCTGCCAGTTCTTTGACGCGAGTATCCAGTTCTTCCTCGCTGTTCAAGTTGTACCGGGTGAAAAGAACCATGGACTTTGCCAGCTGTTTGAGATTGAAAATCTTGGCCCAGTGCTCGTAGCCTGCGCCCTTGCCTGCGGCTAGCTTGGCCTGAATGTCAATCAGGCGGCTGATGCGGTCGGGGTGAGGATCAGAACTGTAGAGTTTGGCGGTTTTCTTTCGTTCGGCATTCTCTGCGAGAACAGCCAGAACTTTATCTTTGGAAAAATCATCGCCCAGCTTGCGGGAGGAGATGGGCTTGGTGCGGCCGGCGGTGAGGTAACTGAACCGGCCGCGGCTCTCACGAACCGTGACGCCGTGCTCCTGCAAAAGCTGGGCGGAAAATTCCTCCAAGCTGGTAGCCTTGGTCAGAACAGAACGGATTTGCCGGCGAAGGGCCGCTTTCTCGGTTTCATATTTGGTTTGCCGGATAGGCTGACCGGAAGCGGTTGCCTTCTGGTTGGCATGGTCGAGGCGGCGTTGGCCGCGCCGCTGCGCCCAATATTCCTTTTCAGTAATCCGTTCACCGGTGCCGTTCAGCAGGTCGATCTGGTAGAGTCGGGCTTCCTGGCAAAGCTCCATGGTCTCGACCCGCAGGTGCCGGAGCATCGCGGCAGTGCAGCGATGTTTCATGCCTTCCTGCCAGTCACAGGGCTTTTCCATATAGGGCTGCCTCGGGATAGTCCGTATTCGGACGCTGCCGATGACAATGTGAACGTGGATATTCCCAGCTCCGTTGTGCCCGTCAGGGTGAGAGCAGACAATGGCGGGATGACCCGGAAAGTTTTCCTTGCAGAACTGCAGGCCAAGGGCCTGGGCTTTTTCCAGGTTCAGTCCGTTGTCCGCAGCGTCCCGCGGGTCGAAGCTAATGATATACTGGTGGGTCTTCACATCGTCGGGAGAGAAGTTCTTTCCGTACTTCCGGTTTGCCAGCAGGCAGGCCATGGCAAAGGACTGCCCGCCGCATTCCAGGGTATCCAGTAAGTACTCCTCCCGCAGTTTGGGCCGGCCGTTCTCATCCAGAAGGGGGAGACCGGTGTACTCGTTGTGCTGAAAGGTCAGATAGTGTTCAGGTGCCGTAAGATCGGAGTTCTTCGAGCTTGTATGCTTGATGGTTGCCATACAGTTCTCCCATCTTTTTCTCGGCGTCCAGCCGAAAGAGTGTGAGTGCAGACAATTCGGTCAAAAGCTGTGCCCGAATTTGTTCTGAATCTTTGCCGCCGCTGTTGAAGTGGCGGGCAAGCTGGTTCAGATTGCTGCCGATCCTGCCGCATTGTCCCAGCAGGTCGGAGAGAAGTTTCAGTGCATCTTCTCCGCCGCCGGTGACAACAATGGTTTGCCTGATGGGGTTGGTGCATAAGCAGCGACGAAGCAGGGTGGACATGTTGACGTGAAGAATCTCGCACATGATCTCCAGTTCTCGCTTTTCTTCTTGGGTAACTCTGAACTTGATGAACTGCGTTTTCCTCGGCGGGCCGTCTTTCTGAATGGTGTTCTGGTTCGGACAGGTTTTTGTCTTGGTCATTGTATCTCCTTGTCGTTTGGGCAGCTCCTCCTTGGAGCTATGTAGACAAAGACGGCGCAGCCGGGAATCACGCGGAGCGTGCAGAGCAGGGTTTGGGGAAGGCACTCCCCAACAAGTACGACCGGAGCGTGCGGCGCAATTTCAATTTGTGAAATTGTGGCCACGGGTCGATACTTGCTTTCTGCTTTTTCCGTAAGTTTTGAAAATTCAGATTCAAAAGTGGATACAGGTTTTCAAAACCGGGCATGGGAGTGTGAATGTGAACGGAAGTGTCTGTGATTGTTCGCCGTTCACCCCGGATCAAGTTCCTGCCCCTGTTTTGCAGCGGCGTTGTCAGGCTCACCCACATTTCTGCGGAGTCATGGCGCTGTATCCAGTCCGGACGGCTGATGCGGTTGTCAAGGTGCGTATGAAGAATTGCAAACCGGTTGCCCGGCTGCAAGTCTCTCGAAAAGAAAAAGGCTCCACAGCACCAAAAGATTTTGTCGTGGGTGGATGGCGGCAAAATGGTTTGGTGAAGCTGCGGAGCGGACAAACAAAGTTATGTAGTAGCTTTCATTGAGTAAAGCGGCTTTGTTGTGGAACAGGGTATCACTGAAAAACGCAAATGTCAACGATTTGTCGAACGATTTGGAAAATCCTACAAGAATAGATTTAATCCGTTGGACAGAATAGAAACTTTGGGCTTCCATTGGTGAACGCATAACAGCTTTCAGGTATTTACCGAATCAAGATTCGGCGATAAGATCTATCTTTAAGAACTTGAGAAGTTTTCTCTGCTGTGTTATAGTATATTTGACCATAATAAGATTCCATGAACGCGGGATTTTAAGCAGAACAGCAAGAAGCGGTTCAAGGAGATGCGGCAATGAGCTACAAAGATGAATGGCTTGTAATCGAGGCCAACGATGACATCGATGAGATGGAGCACCGTGAACCCGGCGAGGAGTTTTTGTTCTACCGTGCCGTGGCCAACGGCGATGTGGATGCTGTCCGCAAAAATTGCGAGCAGGGCCGTTTTATGGATACAGAAGGGGTTGGCGTTTTGTCCAGGGACCCCATCACCAACCTGAAATATCATTTCGTGGTCACCACGGCCATGGTGACCCGGATGTGCCGCCAGCACGGCATGGAGCTGGAACAGGCATTCCGGCTGAGCGATTTTTATATCCAGAAGCTGGACGATATCCATACCGCCGACGAGATCAAGCACCTGCACGACGAGATGGTGATGGACTACACCGAGAAGATGCGCCGTTACCACCACAGCAACACCAACTCCAAGCACATCAATGCCTGCAAGGAATACATCTACGCCCATATCAAGGAGCGGATCACCATTGAGGATCTGGCGGACGCGCTGGGGGTGTCTTCCAGCTATCTGTCCCGGCTGTTCAAAAAAGAGACCGGGGTTTCGGTCAGCGCCTACATCCGCAACCGCAAAATTGATATGGCCAAAAACCTGCTGCGGTTCAGCAACGACTCCATGATTGACATTGCCAACCGGCTTTCTTTTTCCTCCCAGAGCCATTTTATCCAGCAATTCCGGGAGGTGGTGGAGATGACCCCCAAGAAATACCGTGACACCTACTATATGGTGGAATGGGGGGCAGAGTCTCCCCGCCCGGATCTCGCCGGGAACGGCGTCGGCCTGTCTAGATAATCCGGAAACAAAAGCACCGCCGGGTGCTGCCTTCTCCCCAGAGGCAGCACCCGGCGGTCTTTTTTGTGGATCACATGGTGAGGATAATGTCGTTTTCGTCCCGAAGGGCGGAGGCGGGAATGTAGTTGTCCGGCATGGCCTGGCCATTGAGGGTCAGGCTGCGGCAGCCGGATTCATGATGGCCGGGGTTCTCCACACAGATGTGAAGCCGATGGCCCCGGAAGTCTTTTTCCATGGTGAAGCTGTCCCCACTCTTTGGGAATGGCGGGGGCCAGGCGCAGGCCGTCCAGATCCGGCCGCAGGCCCAAAATGCCTTCCACGCAGCCCACCATCACGGTGGAGGCTGTGCCGGTGAGCCAGTGGACCTGAGAACGGCCGAAGTGTTTGCTGGCCGGCCCTTCGGTGAACTGCCCGTAGCAGTAAGGTTCCAGATGGCGGATTTCGGCCCGGTCATTCTGGGCGGCAGGGGCGTTCTCGGTGAAGTAGCCGAAAGCCCGCTCTCCGTGACCGCACAGGGCCTCTGCCAGGATCAGCCAGCCCTGGGACTGGGAGAAGATGCCGGCATTTTCCTTGGTGCCGGGGTTGTAAATCACGGCCAGTGCGCCGTCAAAAGCGTGGGCATGGTAGGGCGGGTCCATCAGGACGGCGCCGTATGCAGTGTTCAGCCGCTGGCTGACTCCTTCCATGATGGTGTCGGCCTGGTGGGAATCCGCCAGACCGCTGATGACGGCCCAGCTCTGGGGGTTCAGCCAGAAGTTGGCCTCGGGTGCGGCAGCTTCGCCGATCCGCTCGCCGGCCTCGGTGAAGCCCCGGATGAACCGGTCGCCGTCCCAGCACAGCTCCTGGATGCGGCTCTGATACTCGGTCAGCTTTTCATCCAGCCAGCGGACATCCTGGTCGGCGCCGCGGTGGGCGGCAAACTGCCGCAGAATCCGCATGGCGTAATAGAACTGGAAGGCCACAAAGGCCGACTCGCCGTTGGCGCCCAGCCGCAGACAGTCGTTCCAGTCGGCATACAGGCCGGCGGGCAGGCCGTGGGGGCCCAGATGGTTCAGAGAAAACTCCACCGCCCGCTTGAGGTGCTCGTAGACAGTCCCTTGATCCTTGTTGGCAAAGGGGATCACCTCGTCCAGGAAGGCGAGATTGCCGCTCTCAGCCACATATTTGTAGACGGTGGGGAAGAGCCACAGAGCATCATCGGCCCGGTAGGCAGGATGACCGGTTTCCTTCACATAGGAGGGATCGTCGGGGGTGTCCTCATGGCCGGGGTTGTGGGTGAACTTGACCAGGGGCAGGCCGCCGCCATTGTCCACCTGGGCCGACAGCATGAAGCGAATCTTCTCACAGGCCATTTCCGGCTCCAGATGGATGATGCCCTGAATGTCCTGCACCGTGTCGCGGTAGCCGTAGCCGTTCCGCAGGCCGCAGTAAATCAGGGAGGCAGCCCGGGACCAGATAAAGGTGATGAAGCAGTTATAGGCGTTCCAGGTGTTCAGCATGGTGTTGAAGGCGGGGTCAGGGGTCTCCACCTGCAGGTGGCTGAACCGGCTGTACCATTCCGCCTTGAGGGCGTCCACTTCCTGCTGCACCTGAGCGGCGGGGTCGGTATAGCCCGCCAGGATGGCAGCAGCCTGGGCCGAGGGTTTCATGCCGGTTGCAAACAGGATGGTTTTGCTCTCGCCGGGAGCCAGCTTCACCTTGCAGGAGAGGGCGCCGCAGCTGTTCTCGTTGTAGCTTTCCAGATTGCCCAGATCCCCGGCTGCCACCCCCTGGGGGTTGCCATAGCCGTGATACGCCCCCAGAAAGGCCGTCTTGTCCCCGCAGTAAGAGGAGACCGGCGCACCGGCCAGGCCGAAAAACCGCTCGGTTACCGTCTTGTCATCCACATCTTCTCCCTGGGCCAGGGCGTCCAGGTTGCCGTGGATCTGCTGGGTGATCCGGTTGCCTTCAAACACAGTCCGGCCGATGAAGAGGGAATACTGGAGGTTGACCTGATCCTGCTCGTAGTTGCTGTGGTTGGTGAACTCAGCATAGCCTGTCAGGGTCAGGCTGCGGTCCCGGTCCGAGTCATTGGTGACGGTGAGGGCCCAGACTTCATAAGCTTTGCCCTGGGGCACATAGTAGACGGCCTTGGAGGAGATGTCTGCATAGCTGGCTTCCATCCGGGTGTAGCCCATGCCGTGGCAGCACTTGACCTGGTAGTCGTTCAGGTCTTTAGCCACCGGCTGCCAGGAAGCGGACCAGAAATCTCCGCTCTCATCATCCCGCAGATAGATATACCGGCCCGGCTGGTCAAACTGGTTGAACACATACCGGAGAATCCGGCCGTTGGCACCCGACCGCTCGAAGCTGTAGCCGCCGGCGTTGTTGGAGATGATGGTGCCGTAGGCCGGCGACCCCAGATAGTTGACCCAGGGGGCGGGGGTGTCGGGGCGGTCGATCACATATTCGCGGGCTTTGTCATCAAAATATCCGTATCTCATACTCGTTGCTTTCTGCCTTTTGGGCGTTATCAAAAAATCATTCCTGCCTGTTTTATCCCAGATATACAGTGAAAACCTGTTTCTGCTCGGCGGGCAGAGCCTCGATCACCCGGCGGGGGATGATGACGCTGTCACAGCTGCCTGCACACAGCTCGGCGTCGCCGCAGAGGACTTTCTGAACCCGGTACTGCCCGTATTCCAGCCGCCCAGGATTCTGACAGCGGATTTCCAGCCGCCGCCCTGCAAAGGTCACATGGACCGAGGCACTGCCCTCGGCGTCAAACTGGGCCGCGGTGAGTTTGGGCTGGAGCAGGAGATCGCCTGCTTCGCCCCGGACGCCGAAAACCTGGGTGATCATGGTCATCATGTACCAGCTGGCGGCGCCGGTCAAATAGTGATACATCCCCCGGCCGTCGGCCCGGAAATATTCCGGGATGCCGGGATAGATGCGGCTGGTGTCGAAGTCCAGAGCGGTGTCTGCCAGGGTCTTGAGAGCCTTCCAGCCCTCCTGCACAAAACCCCGGCGGTACAGGGCGTTGGCATACATCACCGCCATATGGGAGAAGACCGCCCCGTTTTCTTTTTCACCGTAGGCAAAGCCGAACATCCGGCCTAGGTCGAATTTCTGCTCATGAAAATCGGTGTTCAGCCGGTAGCCGCCGATTTCCCCCCGGTAGAGATAGTGGTCAGCGCTGGCTGTGATCCGCCGGATCTGCTGGTCGGTGGCCACGCCGCCCATGATGGCGAAGACCTGGCCGGTCAGCATCATCCGCACGCCCTCGGGGAAGATGCCTTCCACCGCACGGCCGTGATTGTCATAGTAGCTGTTGTACCAGCCCTCCGCCGTGCCGGCGCAAATCCACTCGTGTTTCCGGAGCCAGCCGGTGAGCCAGTCTGCCTTTTGCTCCAGGCTGTCGGCCAGATCCGACAGGCACACTTCCACCCGCTTGCCGCTGATCTGATGGGCGCAGCGGGCTGCGTATTGGGTCAGGATGGTTTGCTTGGCCCGGGCGTCGTCAAAGGTTTCGGTCTGGTCGCCGCACAAAACCAGCAGCTCTTCCAGCACCTGGGTGGTTTTGGACCCGGTGGTCTTTTCCAGAAGCCGAATCATCCCGGCCAGCTCCCGCAGGTTGCCGGCATAGGCGCAGGTGAAGGCGACGCTTTCGCCCCGCTCAGCCGCCATGTCCAGCGCGTCGTTCCAGTCGGCGCCCCGAAGACGGCAGATGTTGTGTTCGCCGACTTCATAGAAAGCGGCCAGCTGCTCGATCAGCAGATGCTCCAGGATGGTGCCGGTGTAGACTTCGCCCTGGCTGGTCCGCTGCCAGCCGCCCTGCTCCGGCTGGTATTCGGCGTCGATTTGGGTGCCGCGCACAGCCTGAGCGTCCTTAAAATAAGGTGCCTGCCGGTTGAGGATTTCCACGTCGCCGGTCTGGTCGATGTAGAGCTTGGTAGTCATCTGGGGCCAGAGAGCGTGGTCCATCCAGACCCGGGCGATGCCGTTGCGGTCGGCGATGAAATTGCCGTCGCCGGCCCCAATGATGGTGGCGTTGGTGCCGTCAATCCGGACGCCGCCGAAATTCTTCTCGATCATCCGGCCCACGTCCCCGGGTTCCATCAGCAGCAGGGACAGGCAGTCCTGCCACAGATCCCGCCAGCCCCGGCCGCCCCGGCCGTAGTCATGGTGGGGGAGGAAGGAGCAGCCGAAGAGCCGCCGCAGGAAGGGCTGGAAACAAACCCATTTCATCAGGTTGTCAAAGTCCGGGTCTCCGGTGCGGAAAGAGACATTGACCTTCTCTTTCCAGTAGCTGCGGGTCTCATCCAGCACGGCCTGCACCTGTTCCCAGCTGTGGTACTTGTCCCAAATGGCGTTGACGGCCTCTTCGCTGTCCTCCACCCCCAGCAGCAGGACATAATGGGCTTCCTGTCCGGGGGCCAGGGTGATGGCCGGGAACCGGAATGCTCCCATGGCCTCCCGGCCTTCCGCCCGGCTGCCCGCTTTGACCCCGGGATACTGCTCATAAACAGCCCGGGGATGGAGATAAGTCCCGCCCTCGCCCAGGAAGGACTCCACGGTGGGGTAGAAAGCCTCCGGCTTCTGGCCCTCCGGCCCAAAGCCTTCTACATAATATACCTTGTGGTTGGGCCGGTGGCCCCGCTCGTCAAAGGACATGGTGGGCCGGACCATGACGCCGTTTTCGGTGGTCCAGATCCGGTGGAGCATCGAAGTCACATTCCGGTGGTCCCGGATGTTGTCTGCGCTGCGGCCGTAGAGGGGAACGGCTGCGATGGGGGTGAGCCAGCGGGGCTGTTCCTGCTGGTTGCGCACCGTGATGCAGAGGATTTCCACATTGTCCTGCCGGGGACAAAAGGCGGTCACTTCGGTATCGAGGCCCAGGTCCTGGGCGGTGCGCTCCACCGTCTGCCACATCAGGCCGGCGGTGAGCCGGCTGTCATCCTGGGCCGGGGTGAAGCGGTCGGCCTCCTGCCGGGCCGAAGCGCCGGACACCGAAAAAGCCTGCCCGTCCTCATCCACCAGCCAGAAGTTCCGCACACCGCGGTTGCTGTGGAGGTTTTCGGCGCTGACCGGTTCCAGCAAAAAGGTCTCCTGGTCAATTTTGGCGTCCCCTCCCAGATTGGGGGTGAGGGAGCTTTTCAGCCCTGTCTCGGAGGCCAGCGGAAAGTACAGATAACTGACATTTTCCGGCTTGTCCATGGTGAAGCTGCCGTACTTGTCCACGAAATGCAGATGGTTCATGATACTTCTCCTTTCTATGGTAGGATGTCGGTTTTTATTATATAGAAAGGCGTCTGCGGCAAAAATCAAAACCATGCATCAAAGTGTCAGAATCATGACCCTATTTATCTATCAGCACAAAACGTTGTCAAGAATTTGATATTTTTTATGGAATAATTATATATCCGGCGGGATTTCTTTCGCTATAATAGGGGCACAAAAGACGCCGGGCACCGAGGCCCGGGCCATGAGATTACAGAGGAGGTTCGTACTATGAATGAGAAGAAATCCTGCGCCATCAGCCGCCGCTCGTTCCTGAAGGGCGCCGGCGCCGTGGGCGCTGCCAGCGTTTTGGCCGCTTGCGGCGGGAATTCCACTGCTGCATCGGGCAGCGGCGCAGAGGCTGCGGCGGAAGGCAAAGTGATCAATATCTACAGCTGGAACGACGAGTTCCGCACCCGTCTGGAAGCCGTTTATTCGGAAGTGGCCAGCACTTCGTCCGACGGCACCGTCACCACCCTGAAAGACGGCACCGAGATCCACTGGATCATCAACCCCAACCAGGACGGCGTCTACCAGCAGAAGCTGGATGAAGCTTTGCTGAACCAGGCATCCGGCTCCACCGACGACAAGGTGGACATCTTCCTGTCCGAGACCGACTACGTCTACAAATACACCGACGCCGAGGCCGACGTGGCCATGCCCCTGACCGACCTGGGCATCGACCCCGACACCGACCTGGCCGACCAGTACCCCTTCACCAAGACCACCGCTTCGGACCAGAACGGGGTCCAGCGCGGCTCCACCTGGCAGTGCTGCCCGGGCCTTCTGGTCTACCGGCGGGATATTGCGAAGGACGTCTTTGGTACCGATGATCCGGCCACGGTGGGCGAAAAAGTCAAAGACTGGGACACCCTCAAAGCCACCGCGGAAGAGCTGAAGGCCAAGGGCTACTTCACCTTCTCTTCCTACGCCGACACCTTCCGTCTGTACGGCAACAGCATCAGCCAGTCCTGGGTGGCCCCCGGCGAGACGGTCTGCAAAGTGGACCAGCAGATCATGAACTGGATCAGCGATTCCAAGGAATGGCTGGACGCCGGCTACCTGGACAAGACGGTCAAGGGCCAGTTCAACGACGACTGGAACAAGGCCATGGGTTCTGCTTCCAAGGTGTTTGCCTTCCTGCTGCCGGCCTGGGGCATCGACTTCACCCTGGCCCCCAACTGGGACGGCCCCGAAGGAGCCTGGGCTGTCACCAATCCTCCCCAGGAATACAACTGGGGCGGCTCTTACATCCACGCCTGCACCGGCACCGACAACCTGGAGCATGTCCGCGATATCATCCTGGCTTTGACCTCCAACAAAGACAACCTGCTGAAGATCTCCAAGGACTATCTGGACTTCACCAATACCATGAGCGGGATGCGGGACGCTGCCACCGACGACAGCTTTGCTTCCAGCTTCCTGGGCGGCCAGAATGCCTATGAGTACTTTGCACCGGTGGCTGAGAACATCAAGATTGCCCCCCTGTCTTCCTACGACCAGGGCTGCGTCGAGCTGATTCAGAACGCATTCAGCGATTACTTCCAGGGCAACGTGGATTTCGACCGGGCCAAGGAAAACTTCGAGACTGCCATCATGGAGCGCTATCCTGATATCACCGCAGTCGAGTGGGCAGAGTAAGCTGCCTCTCTTTTGGAAGGCCGGCCGCCGCGCACTTTTGCGGCGGCGGTCTTTTACGAGAAAGGAACGGTGACCTATGAAACAACCAAAACGCAAACACCTGAGCTATGCAAAATGGGGATATATCTTTATCATCCCGTTCTTCCTGAGCTTTTTCATCTTTTCCCTGATCCCGCTGGTGGATACCATCCGCTACAGCTTCTATGAGTACTACCGCTCCGGCATCAAAGAGATCGGCCCCAACTTTGTGGGCCTGGAAAACTACAGGAGTCTGCTGGAGTCGGATCTGCTCAAATATGCAGGAAATACCCTGATCCTCTGGCTGATCGGCTTTGTGCCCCAGATCGTCATCGCCCTGCTGCTGGCCAACTGGTTCACCGATATGCGGCTGAAAATCCGGGGCAAACAGTTCTTCAAGGTGGTCATCTATCTGCCCAACCTGATTATGGCTTCGGCCTTTGCCATGCTGTTCTTCGCCCTGTTCTCCAACAGCGGCCCCATCAACTCCATCCTGATGAGCCTGGGGATCACCGATGCGCCCATTGACTTCATGGGGACAACCTTCGGCACCCGCGCCCTGATCGGGCTGATGAACTTCCTGATGTGGTTCGGCAACACCACCATCATGCTGATGGCCGCCATCATGGGCATCAGCCCCGAAATTTTCGAGGCCGCCGAGCTGGACGGCTGTGGCAGCGTCAAGCGGTTTTTCTCCATCACCCTGCCCCTGATCCGCCCCATCCTGGCCTACACCCTGATCACTTCCATCATCGGCGGCCTCCAGATGTTCGACGTGCCCCAGATCCTCACCAACGGCCAGGGCGCTCCCGACCGCACCTCCATGACCCTGATTATGTTCCTGAACAACCACCTCAAGAGCCGCAACTACGGCATGGCCGGCGCTCTGTCGGTGTTCCTGTTCATCGTCAGCGGCATTCTCTGCTTCTTCGTCTACCGGATGACCAACGGCAAGGATGACACCGCTGTCAAGCCCGCCAAACAGAAAGGAGGCGCCAAGGCATGAGACATCACAGAACCAAAACCGGTGAGACCATCCTCGCTTATGTCGTTCTGGCCATCCTGTCCTTTTTGTGCCTATTCTTTTTCTACATCCTGATTGTCAACTCCACCCGCTCCCACGCGGACCTGCAGAAAGGCTTCTCCTGGCTGCCGGGAAACTACTTCCTGGAAAATTTGAAGAACGTGGCCAACGACGGTAGTTTCCCCATGTTCAAGGGCATCCTCAACAGTCTGATCGTGTCCTCCAGCTCGGCGGCCCTTTGCACCTACTTTTCGGCTCTGACGGCTTACGGACTGTACGCCTACAATTTCAAGCTGAAAAAGTTTGCCTTTACCTTCATCATGGCCATTCTGGTCATGCCCACCCAGGTCACCGCCATGGGCTTCCTGCGGTTGATGACCAACATGGGCCTGTATGATACCCTGTGGCCCCTGATTATCCCTTCCATCGCATCGCCGGCGGTCTTCTACTTCATGTACAGCTACTTGAAGTCCTCTCTGCCGCTGTCCCTGGTGGAGGCGGCCCGGATCGACGGCTCGGGCGAGTTCCACACCTTCAACCGAATTGTCCTTCCCATCATGAAGCCGGCCATTGCAGTCCAGGCCATCTTCTCCTTCGTGGGCTCCTGGAACAACTACTTCGTCCCGGCTTTGATCATCCAGTCCAAGGACAAGATGACTGTCCCCATCCTGATTGCTACCCTCCGTGGCGCCGATTACATGAACTTTGACATGGGCAAGATTTACATGATGATCATGGTGGCCATCGTCCCCATCATCCTGGTCTATCTGCTGCTTTCCAAGTACATCATTGCCGGCATTACCCTCGGCGGCGTCAAAGAGTAACAAGCTTCTCATCGCGGTCTCCTTCATCTTCTTCATCATTTCTCCACACAGTGCTGAGGAAAGCCGCCATAGATTTCTGCTATGGCGGCTTTTCTCGTGCAGTGTCATGTTCAGGAGGTTTTTATGGCTTGTATTTCTGTCCACAGCGGCACGCATCAGCCAACCCCGTCTGCCCGTGAACGCGCCCATGCCGCCCTGGCCCGCCGGGCTGCGGCATCGGGAATCGTCCTGCTGAAAAATACCGGTGTTCTGCCGTTGGAGCCGGCCTGTTCCGTAGCTCTGTTCGGCACCGGTGCCAGCCGGACCGTCAAGGGAGGCATCGGCTCGGGCGATGTCAATAACCGCGCCAATGTATCGATTTTCCAGGGGCTGCAGGCGGCCGGCCCCACCATCACCAGTACAAGCTGGATCGCAGACTACGAAGCCCGCTACAAAGCTGCCCGCGCTGCCTGGAAAGCCCAGGTGCTGGAAGCAGCCAAACAGGTGGAAAATCCCTTTGACGCCTACGCTTCCCATCCCTTTGTTCTCCCCCAGGGCCGTCCCGTCCTGCCCCAGGACGTGGAAGGCGCCTCGGTGGTGGTCTATGTCCTCAGCCGGATTTCGGGGGAAGGGAAGGACCGCCGGCTGGAAAAAGGGGATTACTACCTTAGCGACCAGGAATGGGAGGAGCTGCGCAGCCTGAACAGTGTGGGTCTGCCCATCGTTCTGCTGCTCAATGCCGGCGGGCCCATTGAATTGGCCGGTCTGCTGGATGTGGCCACCCATATTGAGGCAGTGGTGCAGATTTCCCAGCCGGGACAGCAGGGCGGAGAAGCCGTGGCGGATGTCCTGTTGGGAAAAGTCACCCCCGAGGGCAAACTTACCGCCACCTGGGCCCGGCGGTACAGCGACTATCCCGAAGCCGATCATTTCGGCATCCTCAGCGGCGACCTGACAAAATCAGTCTACCGGGAGGGCATCTATGTGGGCTACCGGTATTTTGACAGCTTTGGTGTAAAGCCTCTGTTTCCCTTCGGATACGGCTTGTCCTACACCAGCTTTGAGATCCGTATGACCGGGCTGCAGGTACAGCCCGGAGCCGTGGAAGTAAGTGCTTCGGTAAAAAATGTGGGCTTCTGTTTCTCGGGCCGGGAGGTGGTGCAGGTCTATCTGTCCTGCCCCCAGAAGGGCGATGCCCGGGAGCTGCGCCGATTGGCCGGTTTTGCCAAAACCCTTCTGCTGGCGCCGGAACAGAGCCAGACCCTGACCATTTCCATCCCCCAAAAAGTCTTTGCCTCTTTCTCTGAGGAAAAGCAGGGCTGGATGGTGGAAAAGGGACTGTATGGCATCTGGATCGGGAACAGCAGCGCCGCGCTGACGCCCTGCGCCGTCATCCGGGTAGGGGAAGACGTCTGCATCGAAAAGACCCACCCCATCTGCCCGGTACAGGTTCCTTTGGAGGAGCTGGGGGCTGCCGAAGCGGCCCGGCAGGCTGCAGACCCGGGAGAGGATTTGCCGGTCTATGACTTTGCACCCCGGCCTGAGCCGCAGCCGGTCTGGGTCGAATCGCCCCGGGCAGAAGGCCCTGTGGAGGAATTGATTCCGCTGCTCTACGGCAACATCACCAAGGGGACCAGCACCCTGGGCTCGGCAGGCGTCCGGGTGCCCGGCTCGGCGGGAGAGACCTCGGAGGTTTTGGAGCAGACCAGAGGCATTCCCTCCCTCATTATGGCCGACGGCCCTGCGGGTCTGCGGCTTCGGCAGAGCTATCAGACCGACCGGGCCACTGGCCGGGTCTATGGAGTAGGGGTACTGGGCTCTCTGGAAAACGGTTTTTTGGAGACGCCGGTCCAGCACGAGAACGCCGACACATGGTACCAGTTCTGTACAGCATTCCCAGTGGGCACTGCTTTGGCCCAGAGCTGGGACACCGGCCTGATGGAGGAATTCGGCCAGGCCATTGCCTGTGAAATGAAGGAGCTCGGAGTGGATCTGTGGCTGGCGCCCGGTATGAACATCCATCGCAATCCTCTGTGTGGGCGCAACTTTGAATATTATTCGGAGGATCCGGTTCTCTCCGGCCTTCTGGCTGCCGCTGTTACCCGCGGTGTTCAGAAGGATGGCCGGTGCGGTGTCACCATCAAGCACTTCGCCTGCAATAACCAGGAGGACAACCGGATGGGTGTGGATGTTCAGGTTTCAGAGCGGGCCCTGCGTGAGATTTATCTCCGCGGGTTTGAGATTGTGGTAAAAGAGTCCGCTCCTGCTGCGATCATGACTTCTTATAATCGGATCAACGGTGTTTATTCCGCCAATAACCGGGATCTGTGTACTGTTGTGGCCCGGCAGGAGTGGGGCTTTGATGGCTTGATTATGTCGGACTGGAACACCACAGTCCCCGCCGATGGCAGCATTCCCTGGAAGTGTGCCTGGGCAGGCAACGACGTTATTATGCCGGGTAATCCCGATGACGATGCCAATATCCGGGCTGCTTATGCTCGGGGCGACCTCTCCGAGGCGGACATCCGGACCAGTGCAGGACGCCTGATGGCTTTGACCCGGCGATTGCGCGGCTAATCTTCGCTGTTAAAATATAGAAGCAAAACGCCCCCGGCTACCAAAAGATAGCCGGGGGTGTTTTGATGATGAGCGTTTATTCGTCTTTCTGGTACACTCTGACCCAGTCCACCCAAAGGGCTGCGCGGTCCATGTCGGTTGTCACATCAGGGCTTCCGGGCCAGTCTCCTCCCACCGCCAGGTTCAGAATGATGTAAAAAGGCTGATCGAAGGGGGCGGGGTAGGGAACTTTCCCTTTTCCATCGGTGAAGGAATACCACTCCGTCTCGGTAAAGAACAGTTCCCCGTCCAGATACCATTTGATTTTGCCCGGTTCCCACTGAACGGCATAGTTGTGGTACTCCTCTGCAAAACCGCCGGATGGAAGGGCGAAATGGCCCTGGCTCTGCTGGTGAGGGTTGCCATAGTGGATGGTGCCGTAGGTTTTTGTGGTGTCGTGTCCCAGCACCTCCATGATATCAATTTCGCCGCAGCGGGGCCACTGACCATACCGTTCTTCCTCGGTGGGCATCATCCAGAAAGCAGGCAGAAACCCCCGGCCTGCCGGCACCTTGATCCGTGCCTCAAAAATGCCGTACAGGAAATCGTGCTTGTGCTGGGTGTTGACCCGCCCGGAGATATACGACACCGTCCCGTCTGGATTTTTCTTTTCCACCGGTTTCAGCACCAGGCTGCTGTTTTGGATGTAGATGGTCTGGGGGGAATCTATGTAGGCCTGTAGTTCATGGTTTACCCAGCCGGCCTCGTGCAGCTCCACATTCCAATCTTCCCGATTCAGCTCCGGGCCATTAAAGTCGTCCTCCCATTGCAGTGTGTATCCATCGTAGGATAGCGTTTCGCATTTTGCAGGAATAGTGGTCGGATTTGTGGTTTTAGCTTCCATTTGAGTCTGCCTCCTTGATTTTGTTTCGGGTTGTGGGATTTTTATGCAGGGAATTCCGGATTAAAAAGACCTCAGCCGTTGGACAACAGCTGAGGTCGCCTGCAATGAAATTTTAAACAGCAGGAGCTTCGATCTTGTCCAGATGGATCTCGTCGATGCAGATACGGTGCTGCTGACCGATTTGTTCTCCGCCCACGGCTCCCATCGAGATACTGAGCACAGCTTTCATATCAGTGGGATAAGTCATCTGGAAGCAGACCTCATAGGTCTGATATTCCTGACCCAGCTGTACGATGGTTTCGCCCGAATAGGGGGTCCAGTCATTGTCTGCCGTGCCGTCCCGTTGAATCGCAAACATCAGCGGACGGTTCAGAGAGGATTTGGCCTGGAAAGACAAACGATACCACTGGCCTTCCTCCAACTCGATGTTGTTCTGTTTGAGTTGGATTTTCCAGGCTTCGTCGCCGGTATTCTGAATGGTGATATCGGCAGCGGTATCCTCGTTAAGGCTGTCCACCACATAGCTCACATCGGATGTTGTGTAAGCGTACAGTTCGTATCCTGCAAAACCTGCATTGAAACTGCCGTTTTTGATGAGGCTGTCCTCTTCCATTCGTACGTTGTCGATGTAATATACACCCGGCCCACAAATGACAAAGGCAATATCCCGGCAAACAGGCTCTTTCTCCAGAGAGAGCTTATAGCTATAAGTGGTGTCGGAACCGTTGAGCACGGCCTGGAAACGACGCCCAACGGCCCAAACGGAAAGGTTTTTGTCGGCAGGGCCTTCTGCGTCAAAACTCAGCTCAAAGTCGCCGGCTGTCAGCGCCAGATCTTTCTGATACACCACAACCGGGTTCAAGGCAGAAGTCCACTTGCCGGCAGTAATCTCCAGGCGACGGACGTTGTTGTCGTTGGTAACACGGATGCGGGAATCGCCCAATTTCCAGATGTTCCAGTAACCGAGGCGGTTTTCGCCCTCCTGGAATCCGCCGTTGTATACATAGTTGCCGTCAGCAAGGACGACCTTTTTTTCCTTGCCTGGATCATTCTGACCGATCTTCTTCAACGAGACATTGCGGAGGGAAACGCCAGCCGTGGACCCGGCCGCGCCCAGATTGAATTCCAGACGTCCGTTGGCGTCATCGTCTGCGGTCATGGTGAAGGTATAGGTGTAGGTCTGGACCTCGGGCGTCAGCTGGACGACGGTATCTTCCATGTACCGCTGATAGGAGCGGTCTGGGGCAGAGATGTCCACTTTCATGGTTCGCGGCGCATTGGCGGATGCGTCAAACGTTACCTGATAAACGCCGCCCTCTTTCAGAGGCAAATTGGGCTGGACCAACTGGACGCTGTAGTCCACCGTGCCCTCGCTGGACGTGATGATATGCAGTTCGTGGCCGGAGATTTCCGCCTGAGCCTCACCGCCCAGTGCGGTGAGAAAAGTCCAGTCCTGCTGGTCCGACAGGCTCTCGGGTACTGCAAAATTACCGTTGATAATGTAGTTGCCCTCTGCGTCCGGGTCACGCAGAACCACCGTTTTTTCAGGTTTGACCACATCCTCGCTGTAGCTGTCCTTCTGATAGACTTTCACATAGTCCACATAGAGAGCAGCGCTGGCAATGTCGGTGGTTTCGTCGGGGTTGCCCGGCCAGTTTCCGCCCACAGCCAGATTGAGAATGAGATAGAAAGGCTGGTCGAAAGGAGCGGGGTATGTGATTTCACCCTGGCCCTCGGTGGCAGAATACCAGTCGTTCTCAGTATGGATCAGACACCCGTCCACATACCAACTGATTCGGCCCGGTTCCCATTCCACTGCGAAATTGTGGTATTCCTCCGAAAAACTGCCTGCCGTCAGCTGATAACTGCCCTGACTTTCGCTGTGAGGATTCCCGTAATGGATGGTGCCATAGGATTTGTCGGTGTCGTCACCCAGTACCTCCATAATGTCAATCTCGCCACAGCGGGGCCACTGCCCGTACAGATTCTCGTTGGTTGGCATCATCCAGAAGGCGGGCAGGAACCCTTGGCCTTCAGGCACCTTAATCCGTGCTTCAAAGATACCGTACTTGAAATCATGCTTGTTTTGGGTATTTACCCGGCCGGATGTATAGGACACTGTCCCATCGGGATTCTTTTGTTCTATAGGTTTGATGACCAGGCTTCCATTCTCAAGATAAATATTTTCGGGGGAATCCACATAAGCCTGCAGCTCATTGTTTACCCAGCCAGGGGCATGCAGTTCGATATTCCAGTCATCCCGGTTTAGTTCTGAACCATTGAAATCGTCTGCCCACTGCAGAGTATATCCGTCATATAACAGTTTACCTCCCAGAGCAGGTGTGCTGGTCGAATTTTGTTCCAGTTTTATTTTCTGGTCTGCATTCGGTTCAGCCATGCCGCAAAGCCCCGCCATCAGGGAGACGGCTGTTAAAACAGCCACTAGCCTTTTTGCTTTCATTACGACACAATTCCTCCTTTTTTGTTTTTTGCCCGAATAAATCTCTTGATAGTTACAAAATTATGTATATTTTGCAGTTCTATTTTATCTAAATGATCAGCGTCTTTTATATCAGATACATGCTCATTCTGTTGGATTTTTGTCTTTACCAAAGAGTCTGCAATAGCTTGAAGTTGTAAAAGCACTTAAAATATAGTTTATAATAAAAATTGCCTTGCGAATGAGCGGGAGATATGGTATGTATTATACGAAACTGATTTTGACACAGCTGTCTGAAAGGAGGCTGCTATGACCGCTGTCATCTATGCCCGCTACTCCTCCGACAACCAGCGGGAGGAATCCATCGAAGGACAGATCCGCGAATGTACGGCCTATGCCGAGAAGAACGATATCACCGTAGTGAAGCACTATATTGACCGTGCCATTTCTGCCAAAACGGATAATCGCCCCCAGTTCCAGCAAATAATCAGGGACAGCGAGCGGAAGCTGTTTGATATGGTTTTGGTTTGGAAGCTGGATCGATTTGCCAGGAACCGATACGACAGCGCCCGATACAAGACTCAGCTCAAGAAGAATGGCGTTAAACTGATGTCGGCTACAGAGATCATCTCGGATGGGCCGGAGGGCATTATCTTGGAGTCCGTTCTGGAAGGATATGCCGAATACTATTCAGCAGACCTCTCGGAGAAAGTCATTCGCGGCATGACAGAAAATGCTCTAAAAGGCAAGTTTACCGGTGGAGCGGTTCCGGTTGGATATTGGATTGATGAGAAACAACATTTTCAGGCTGACCCTTTGGTTGCACCACTCATTCATGAGGCCTTCAAAATGTACAACGATGGCTCCACTATGACCGAAGTACGGGACTGGCTGAATGAACACCAGGTTAAAAATCCTCGCGGCGGTCCTATGAGCTACAATACAGTCCAGCATATGCTGAAGAATCGCCGCTATATAGGTGAACTGAAATACCGGGATATCTTGATTCCAGATGCCATTCCACCGATTGTGTCACCGGAACTATTCGAGGATGTGCAAATTAAGATGGCCAAAAATAAAAAGGCCCCTGCCCGGCGTAAGGCAGAGGATGACTATCTTCTGACTACCAAACTGTTCTGCGGTTACTGTGGTTCCTTGATGTTCGGGGAGAGCGGTACCAGCCGTTCCGGGGACGTGCACCGGTACTATAAATGCGCGACAGTTAAAAAGAGAAAGTCCTGTCAAAAGAAGACTGTCCGGAAGCAGTGGCTGGAAGACTTGGTGATTGCAAAAACCAAAGCTCTTATCATGGATGATACCGTGATTGATTCCCTTGTTTCCAGCGTAATGGAGCTGCAAAACAAAGAAAACATTCGTTTGCCCCTCTATGAGAAACAGCTCAGGGAGACGGAAACGGGCATTCAGAATATGCTCAACGCCATCCAGGCTGGCATTCTGACCAGTTCCACCAAAGAACGGCTGGAAACCCTGGAAACGCAGAAGAAAGAGCTGGAAGCCAAGATCGCCGAAGAGCGGCTGGCAAAGCCCAAGCTCAGCGAGGACTGTGTACGGTTCTGGCTGACTCGGTTCCGCAAGCTGGACCTTTCTCAAAAGGAGCAGCGCCAGGCGCTGATTGATACTTTCATCAACGCCATCTACCTGTACGATGACAAAATGCTCATTACCTTCAACTACAAGGAAGGGACGGAGACTGTTTCCTTTGCCCAAGCCACAGAGGCTGTGACAAGGGAAATTGGTTCGGATTTGGATTGCTTAACTGCACCAAGAAAAAGCAGAACACGTTTGTGTTCTACTTTTTCTTTTCGGTGCGAAAGAGGACTTGAACAGCAGCTTTTACAGAGCTCTGGCCCGGAAAAACCTCTCAGTCAAAGCCTGTCGGCTTTGCCAGCTCCCCTGATAGGGGAGCCCTTGGCATATCGGCCAGGCCCACGCTGGACGAACAAAGCTCGATTTATCGGAAGCAATCGTGCTCCGCTGCCTAGATTCACGGCAGCTTGACAAGGTGCATTGTCCAGAAGCTGCTGCCCTCTGTAGCGAGGCCCGCCATTTTGCGCCATATTGGGCTTCCAGCGTCCAGCTCAGAGTTTCCCGGCTCGCCAGGGGCTCCCCTAATAGGGGCAACAACGACGACCGCCGCCAGTGGCGGAAGCAGGGAGTCGCTGTTGGGGCAGCGGCCAGCAAAACGCAAGCGAAGCGCTGCGGATGCTGGGTGCCGCAACCCGGCCTTGGCTGCGAAGCAGACTGAGAGGTCGTACGAAGGACAGCATTGAACAGAGAAAGGACCCCCATGCAGATAAACGACCTCTTCGGCGCAGCAGCCGCCTTTGAAACCGTACGGATGCCGGACGGCACGGAAGCGGCCATTCCAACAGAACACGCCGCAGTTATCTATGTAAATGAACAGCCGGCCTTCCGGGTGGTATGCACGCCCCAGCTTCTGCCGCAGCTGGCGCTGGGGCGGCTGCTGACCGAAGGATGGATCGCCTCCGCAGAGGAAGTGGAACAAATTGCCGTCTGCGCGGAAGGCTTGAAAGTCAATATCTACCTGAACCACCCGCTGACGGCCCGCCGCGCGGCGGCACAGGAGGTTTCCAGCTGCTGCACCGACAATGTCGCGCTGGGCAGTCCGGTGGAAGTGCAGCCGCTGCGCGCGGTGCCGCATCTGGACGTGCAGCCGGAGTGGGTGGACGCCCTCGCCGCCGCCATGAGCGCGGGCCTGCCGCTTTATCAGGCCACCCATGCAGTCCACAGCTGCTTTGTGCTGCACGAGGGCCGCATTCTCTGCGCCTGTGAGGACATCGGGCGCCACAATGCGCTGGACAAGGCCGTGGGCAGCATGCTTCTGGCCGGTGTCCCCCTCAGCGAATGCGTGCTCTACACCAGCGGCCGCGTACCGATGGATATGGTGCGCAAAGCCATCCGGGCCGGCGTTCCGGCACTGGTCAGCAAGACCATGCCCACCGTCCAGTCGCTGGAGCTGGCCGCAGAATACGGCCTGCAATTCGTGTGCGGCCGGAAACACCCCTTAACTTTGAAGGAACATACAAAATAAAAGTTACAAAGCAAAGAAAGCTTACAGTTTGCGTTGACTTACTTCCAGTCTGAGTGATAATATATTAACGAAGAGACCGCTCCGCTGTTGCAGCAGCTGGGGCGGCCTTAACTGTTGTCCGGGGAAACCCGGGCAGAAAAAAACAGGCAGGTGATAACATGAAGCAGGCAACCAACCCGTTTGCGCCCGTTCCGCTGTGGCGCAAGCGGCTGCCGGGCTACGCAGCCATGGGCGCTGCGACAGTCGCAATGGCGGTAGGTCTTATCGCAATGCAGCACGCGCGCACCACGGTTGCAGGTACCCTGCTGCCGGTGTCGGAGACGGATGCAGCCGCCTACGGCATCAGCACAGTGTACCAGCTCGACAACGGCAGCTATCGCGTGGAGGGCTCTCAGAAGGGCTTCCAGAGCGATGTGCAGGCTGCCGTGACCCTTGACGCCGAGGGCAATGTTTCCGCTGTCGAGATCCTCTCGCAGGCAGAGACTGACAGCCTCGGCGGCCAGTGTGTCAACCCGGAGTTCACGTCCCAGTATCAGGGCGCAGCTCCCTTTACGCTGGCAGGCAAAAGCTATACTGTGACCGACCCGGCCACCGGCGCAGCCTACGCTTCCGCCGGTGCATCCAGCGAGGCTTCTGCTGCGGAGGATTTTGACCCCGCGCAGTGGAACGTGTCCGACACCTCTCCCGAGGCCGAGGCCACCCGCAGGATGTACGCAGCAGGTCTGACCCTCTCGGCACTGAACGGCGAGCCTCTGGCCGATGAGCTGGCTCCGCCGCTGGACTCCAGCGCCGAGGCTGTGGCACGCCGCAAGCTCTACGCCGCCGGTCTGAGCAAGAGTGCGCAGGACGGCGAGGAGCAGGCTCTGCCCTATGCGGACTGGTCCGCAGAAAAGCAGGCCGCTTATCGGCTGGCACAGGCCGAACTGACCACCGGGCAGACCAGTGCCGGCGCTGTCAGTGCAGACCTGACCGAGGTGGACGCCCTTTCCGGCGCGACCATCACCTCGACCGCCGTCACCAACATCGTCAACAACTCGTATTTCTATGTAACTGAGGTGCTCCGCGCAGAGTGACCTCAACGGAGGAATGGAACCTATGGCAAAAACTGATTTTCTGACGGCTGACATGACCCGCCGTCAATTTATGAAGATCTCGGGCAAGAGCCTTGCAGGGCTCACCCTCTCCGCATCCATGCTGTCCCTCTTCGGCTGCTCGCAGAAGCAGGTGGACAGCGGCGCAGTGGCTACCTGGGCGCTGCCCCAGGGCCTTCTGGTGGTCAACGCCGACCTGTGTACCGGCTGCCAGCGCTGCGAGATCAACTGCACGCTGACCAACGATGGTGTGTGCTCCTCTTACATCAGCCGCGTGAAGATCCAGCGCCGTCTGAATCTGGACGGTGCCGGCAACGGCCTGCTGTCCGGCAACGACAACTGCTTTGTCTACTTCCCGGATACCTGCCGCCAGTGCGAGGACCCCGCCTGCGGCAACGCCTGTCCCCAGAAGGCCATTACGACCAACGAGCAGGGCATCCGTGTGGTGGACACCGACAAGTGCATCGGCTGGGGGGGGCGGCCCCGGGGCCGCCCCCCGCGCATGATACTTATGGTCGGCTGCGGCGCCTGCCACGAGGCCTGCCCCTGGCATATGCCCACCGTCAACCCCGAGACCGGCAAGTCGTCCAAGTGCATCGCCTGCGGTGCCTGCGTGGCAGGCTGCCCGTCCGGCGCTCTGTCCATCGTGGACTGGGATGCCGTCACCAGCGCAGCACAGGCTGCCTACATGGACCTGTAAGGAGGAACAACAATGGCTGAAAGTTATGGCTGGACAGGCAAGCTCCTGCGCGTTGACCTGACCACTGGCGAGATCACCACGCAGGACGACGCAAAATACCATAAATATATCGGCGGTATGGGCATGGCCTACCGCA
>OBZR01000265.1_pt1 | contig 36718 bp, 32 predicted proteins | sample 1495541 | NCBI WGS metagenome assembly OBZR01 (sample SAMEA2580240, study PRJEB22360) | human gut metagenome | biome: human gut; feature: human-associated habitat; material: faeces | place: Denmark | collected 2008/2010 | reverse complement strand
CATGGTGGCGACTGTACCACCTAAAATGGTGTCCGGGATGATTAGACCACTACAAACATACTCATGTGTGTTGTGCCACATACTCTTTTGATCTTATTTGCTGGGCTAGGTTGTGTTCTCAAAGTGTTCAGATTTCATGCGCAGCAATTCTCAGCCATCAACTGGGCCTCTAAGGAGGCCCATTTAGGTAGTTTTGAAGTAAATGAAAGCGATACTTTTGGAATAATTGGGCTCAATAAAGTGAGGAGGCCATTTTTCAAGCACTTTAGGAACACACCTTCAAAGTGTTTCGCCGTGAGTAGACCAACATTTTACTATGTCACCACAGCTGCATTTTTATTTCTCACAGAGAAATTACGGTGGCGTACAGCAGTAAATCATTACAAAAAATCTTGCCTTTCCATTTCGTTATATTGAAATCAGGAACCTTCCAATGAAAATCCTTGTGACTGGTGGTGCCGGTTTTATTGGTTCTGCCGTGGTTCGCCATATTATCCAGCATACCCAAGACTCAGTGATCAACCTCGACAAGCTGACCTATGCAGGTAATCTGGAGTCCTTGGCAGAGGTTTCAGCCAGCGCTCGTTATGCGTTCGAGCAGGTAGATATCTGCAACCGCGCCGAGCTGGATCGCGTCTTTGCCGCCCACCAACCCGATGCCGTGATGCATCTGGCGGCAGAGAGCCACGTCGATCGCTCCATCACCGGCCCTGCCGATTTCATCGAAACCAATATCGTCGGCACCTACATGCTGCTGGAAGCTGCTCGCACCTACTGGAATGGTCTGGACGAGATGGGTAAGGCGGCCTTCCGTTTCCACCATATCTCCACTGACGAGGTGTATGGCGACCTGCCTCATCCCGATGAGGTGGCCCCCGGCGTTGAACTGCCGCTCTTTACCGAAACCACCCCCTATTCTCCTAGCAGCCCCTATTCTGCCTCCAAGGCATCGAGCGACCATCTGGTCCGTGCCTGGCGTCGTACTTACGGCTTGCCGACCGTGGTCACCAACTGCTCCAATAACTACGGCCCGTTCCACTTCCCCGAGAAGCTGATCCCCTTGGTGATCCTCAACGCACTAGATGGCAAACCGTTGCCTGTCTATGGCAAGGGAGATCAGATCCGTGACTGGCTCTATGTGGAAGATCACGCTCGTGCCCTCTACAAGGTGGTGACCACTGGTGTGGTGGGCGAGACCTATAACATCGGTGGTCACAATGAGAAGCAGAACCTGGAGGTGGTGCATACCATCTGCGATCTGCTCGATGAGATGGTGCCGAAAGCAGGATCTTATCGCGACCAAATCACCTATGTGACCGACCGCCCCGGTCACGACCGCCGTTATGCCATCGATGCCAGCAAGATGAGCTCCGAGCTGGATTGGCAACCACAAGAGACTTTCGAATCCGGAATTCGCAAAACCGTGCTGTGGTACCTGGAAAATCAGCAGTGGGTCGGTAACGTCAAGAGCGGGGCCTATCAATCCTGAATCGAGCAAAACTACGGGGAGCGTGCCTGATGCATATCTTGTTGTTCGGCAAGAATGGCCAGGTAGGCTGGGAGTTGCAGCGCTCACTCGCCCCGTTGGGCCGAGTCACCGCCGTCGACTTCGATTCCACCGATTATTGCGGTGATTTCAGCAACCCTGCCGGGGTGGCCGAAACAGTGCGCCTGCTCAAGCCGGATGTGATTGTCAATGCAGCGGCCCACACCGCCGTCGACAAGGCGGAGAGCGAGCGGGAATTCGCCGAGCTGCTCAACGCCACCAGCGTGGCCGCGATTGCCAAAGAAGCCGAAGCGCTGGGTGCCTGGCTGGTTCACTACTCCACCGATTACGTCTTCGATGGCAGTGGCGAACGCCCTTGGGTCGAGAGCGATGAGACAGCACCGCTCAACGTCTATGGGGAGACCAAGTTGGCAGGGGAACAGGTAGCAGCGCTTTGTGCTCGCCATCTTATCTTCCGCACCAGCTGGGTATATGCCGCCCGTGGTGCCAACTTTGCCAAGACCATGCTGCGCTTTGGCAAGGAGCACAGTGAAATGTCGGTCATCAATGATCAGTTTGGCGCCCCAACCGGAGCCGAACTACTGGCCGACTGCACCGCTCATGCGATCCGCGTGGCGCAGAATAAACCTGAGGTCGCTGGGCTATACCACCTGATCGCCTCCGGTACCACCACCTGGTTTGACTACGCACGGTTGGTGTTTGCCAAAGCCACAGAGGCAGGGGTTGAACTGGCGGTCAAGCAGCTCAATGCGGTCCCGACTAGCGCCTTCCCGACTCCGGCCAAACGCCCCCATAACTCCCGCCTTGATACCAGCAAATTCCAGCGAACCTTCGAATTGGTACTGCCGGATTGGAAAGTCGGTGTGGAGAGGATGTTGGCCGAGATATTGGGCAAGTAAATCACTGGCAAGGATGTGTTGAACGCATCCCTTGTCGGCAGGGATAAAATGTAAAGGTGTGGCATCAGGCCACCCTTTTATTTTGCAGTTTAAAAAATAAGAAGTAAGCATCATGACCAAACGTAAAGGTATTATTCTGGCCGGTGGATCTGGCACCCGTCTCTATCCCGTCACCATGGCTGTCAGCAAGCAGCTACTGCCCATCTATGACAAGCCGATGATCTACTACCCACTGAGCACCCTGATGCTGGCCGGTATTCGCGATATTTTGATCATCAGCACACCGCAAGATACCCCCCGCTTCGAACAACTGCTGGGTGATGGCAGCCAGTGGGGCTTGAATCTGCAATACAAGGTGCAACTGAGCCCGGATGGCCTGGCGCAAGCCTTTATTTTGGGCGAAGAATTTATCGGTTCAGACCCTTGTGCATTGGTGTTGGGCGACAACATCTTCTATGGCCATGATCTGCAGAAACAGCTGGAGGCGGCTGCGGCCAAAGAGAGCTGCGCCACCGTTTTTGCCTATCACGTGAATAACCCTGAGCGTTATGGGGTGGTGGAATTTGATAAGCAGGGCATCGCTATTTCACTGGAGGAGAAGCCGTTGGAGCCCAAGAGCAATTATGCAGTGACGGGCCTCTATTTCTACAACAACAGCGTGGTGGAGATCGCCAAGAGCCTGAAGCCGTCGCCGCGTGGTGAACTGGAAATCACCGATGTGAACAGTATCTACCTGGAGCAAGGCAATCTGTCGGTGGCCATGATGGGCCGTGGTTATGCCTGGCTTGATACCGGCACCCATGAAAGCATGATTGAAGCGAGTAACTTTATTCAGACCATTGAGACACGTCAGGGGTTGAAAGTCGCGTGTCCAGAAGAGATTGCCTATCGCCAGAAGTTTATCAATGCCGACCAGGTCCGTGAACTTGCCGCACCGTTGGCAAAGAATGCATATGGGCAATATTTGTTAAGAATGGTTGCCAAAGCCTGATGTGATATGGGGGAGGGAATATGCTCCCCTAATCAAGATTGAATTTGATGTGGATACACAGATGAATGTAATCAAAACCGCTATTCCTGACGTGCTTATCTTTGAGCCAAAAGTATTTGGCGATGAGCGTGGCTTTTTCTTTGAGAGTTTCAATAATAAGCTATTTGAAGAGGCGGTAGGATATCCGGTGACTTTCGTGCAGGATAATCACTCTAAGTCTTCAAAAGGGGTATTACGTGGCTTGCACTATCAGTTGCCTCCCCATGCTCAGGGCAAGCTGGTTCGCTGTGTTGTGGGTGAAGTGTTTGATGTAGTGGTAGATATTCGCAAAAGCTCGCCGACCTTTGGGCAATGGGTTGGCGTTACTCTATCAGCTGATAACAAGCGACAGTTATGGATCCCAGAAGGATTTGCACATGGCTTTCTTACAATGAGCGAAATAGCCGAGGTGGTTTATAAGGTTACTAATTACTATTCATCTCAATCAGAGCGTATAGTAAATTGGTGTGATGAAAAAATTGCTATTAGCTGGCCTGAACTGAAGAATGTTAGTTCTTATATAATGTCAGAAAAGGATGCTAATCCGATTTCTTACAATAGTAAATGAAGGTGTTGAAATGTTTTCAGTAAGTGAAAAATGCGACAGTATATTTCCTATAGTGGAGTTTGATAAGAATTATGAATAATAGGAAAAAAGAAAATTATAATTTATTTGATTTCTTTCATATTGTATATAAATACAGAGAACTTTTTTTTAATTTAGCAAAAAGGGATGTGTTTTCTAAATACCAAGGGTCAATTATAGGTATTCTCTGGTCATTAATAACTCCTATTGTGATGTTAGCAGTATATACCTTCGTATTTAGTGTTGTTTTTAAGGCCAGGTGGCCTGGGGGGAGTGATTCAAAGACAGAGTTTGCTCTAGTATTATTTTCCGGACTTATTGTTTATAATCTTTTTTCAGAATGTGTAAATCGAGCTCCTGGACTAATAGTCTCCAATGCTAACTTTGTCAAGAAAGTTATATTCCCATTAGAACTTTTACCACCAGTAGTGTTGTTATCATCTTTGTTTAATTTTTGTGCTAGCTTAGTGGTTTGGATTACGTTTTATGTTATGGTATTTGGGTATGTAAACCCGACAATATTATTGGTTCCTGTCGCAATAGTTCCCTTGATATTCATTACATTGGGTATTTCATTTTTTCTAGCCTCACTAGGGACGTATCTGAGAGATATAGGCCAAGTGGTTGTATTAATCACAACAATGATGATGTTTTTGTCTCCAATTTTTTATCCTGTATCATCTTTACCTATTGACTATCAATTTGTTATGAAGATGAATCCATTGACATTTATTGTTGAGCAGGTAAGGGCCCTGATGATTATTGGGGTTGGCATTGACTGGACCGCATGGTTTGGATGGCTGTGTTTTTCACTATTTCTGTTTTACTTAGGATATTTTTGGTTTAAAAAAACAAGAGACGGTTTTGCTGATGTCATATAATCCATCCATAGTTGTTTCAAGTATCTCAAAATGTTATGAGATGTATACCAATCCGAAAGATCGGCTAAAGCAGATCTTTTCTCGTTCGGGGAAAAAATACTATAATGAGTTTTGGGCGTTAAAAGATGTTTCATTTGAGCTCCAAAAAGGAGAAACTGTTGGGATTTTAGGACGAAATGGAAGTGGTAAAAGCACACTGCTGCAAATAATAACCGGGACACTGCAACCCTCTTTAGGGCATGTGCAAACCAACGGTATTGTTGCTGCTCTTTTAGAATTAGGATCTGGCTTTAATCCGGAGTTTTCAGGGCGAGAAAATATATATTTAAATGGCTCAATATTAGGTATCTCCCGTGAAAAAATGGAACGTAAACTGCCAGAAATAATAGAGTTTGCTGATATAGGGGAACATCTAGAGCAACCAGTAAAGACGTATTCAAGTGGTATGGCTGTCAGACTTGCCTTTGCTGTTCAAGCATGCATTGAACCAGAAATACTGATAGTTGATGAAGCCCTTGCTGTCGGAGATGAGAAGTTCCAGAGAAAATGTTATGACTATATAGAAAGGCTACGTCTCAATGGTTGTAGCATATTGCTTGTGACTCATTCGACCGCAACTATAGAAAAATTCTGTCAGAGAGCAATATTGTTACATAAAGGTATTATTCATGGTATTGGGCAGACAAAAGATATAATAGATCAATACCATGCATTGCTCTATTCAGATGAAAGTACTTATTTAAGGTTTTTGAACCAATCCAACAGTTCTGAATATGGAAAATTAGAATCCTATTCTGAGGATAAAGTAATACAGCAAGAGCATATTAATGACTCTTGTCCTTCAGAGCGTAAAGCTGTATCAGCTGCATATATAAGAGATTTTTCAATAAAGGACCTCAGTGGACAAGTAAAAGAATTTTTCTATACTGGTAATAGAGTGTTTTTTGATGTGTTTTTTGAGGTGCTAACACCGATTGATGAAATTCAAGTCGGCATCTTAATTCGAACTGTAGAGGGGGTCAGTGTCTTTGGTACCAGTACGATGTATCATAAGAGGAATATTATTAAAGCACAACCGGGTGAAAAATATAAAGTTACTTTTAATATAAAAGTTGACTTATGTCCAGGGACATATTTTGTGACATTTGCAATAGCGGAAAAATTGCTGAATTTAGAAATGTCCTATCTTGATAGGAGAACGGATGCGTTGATATTTAAAGTTGTACAACCAGAGTTAAAAAGTAGTGGCATTGCATCTTTAGATACAGAGGTGACTATCAATAGCTAATTGTAGGTATTACTTATATGAAAATATTGATTATTACAGATAAATTTATATTAGGAGGCTTAGAAAGCCAAATTATCGGTTATGTAAATCATCTCTCATCTTTAGGGCATGAATTATATCTAGCTGTTGGTGATGGTGACCGTAATTATATTTCTAATAGTGGCTTCAAAGATGTAGAGTATTTAGGTGAGTTAAGTAATAAATTAAATTCATGTGAATTCATAAAAATAATCGAAAATGTTAGGCGCTGTATATCAGAATGGGAAATAGATGTGATACATACACATCCTTTTATATCACATATTATAGGAGGGTTTGCTGCTAAGTTAGAAAAGAAGATGCATGTAATAAGTCTACATGGCCCCGCATCAATACCAAACTATTTTGGTTACATATATATTTTTTTATTTAAGTATATCATACTGCCATCTGCAGAAAAAATACTATGTGTTTCGGAGGAAACGCGAGACTTATTACCATTAAGTCTTTTGAAAAAAGATAAATTATTGATTTGCAGAAATGCCGTAGATGTACACAGTTTTATACCTTCAGAGAATACTACTCAAAAGTTATCTCTATATGGTCAGTGGGTTTTTATTAGTAGATTAGATGAAGAAAAATCTACTGGTTTGATAGATTTTGCTATAAAGGCAAAGTCAATCGGTATTACGGGGCTCACTGTTATAGGGGATGGACCATACAAAGTCGACTTAATGTTAAAGCTAAACGAGTTATCATTATCAGATTTTGTAGAACTCAAACCTGCAAGTTTAGATATAAAGAGCAACATTCACAAATATTCGGGTGTCGCTGGTATGGGGAGAGTTATTTTAGAGGCTTGTGCTTCTGGCAAACCTGCATTTTTAGTTGGCTATGATGGAGTGAAAGGTGCAGTACAGACTACTTTGCTTTTACATGCAAGAAGGGAAAATTATTCTGGACGGGGGTTAGATAACATATCTGCAGAGGAAATGCGTAGTGACTTAAACACTACCTTTCATGAAGGAAATTTAAAATATAACAGGTGCTATATATATAAATACGCAAATGAAGCTAACGTATGGGGGACTTTCATAAATGAGTTGACGAAAGCCAATATTACAGAAGAGATTTTATTGGTTGATTTATTCGTTAACTTGAAAAAATCAAATGATTACTTTGAGTTTTTTAATAGTAATCACCTGCTGTTAAAGTTATCTGAAATAATATATGTACAATATGAAAGTCTTAGTTTGCAACAGCAGCAATTATTGCCATTAATTAATATTATGTCCATTAATAATAATGATGTTTTAATTGAAGATTATAAAAAACAACTTAAACAAGCACGTGAATATATAGAGGATAAAGAAATTTACATTGCAAAATTAAAGGCGGAGTTACAAAAGATAATGTCTGTAAGGGATATAGATAGTTCTGTAATCGTCAATAATCCTTAATTTTAAAAGTTTATATCCACCGAGTCGAAAATTTAGGTAAAATACTATGTCATTTTCACGGTATGTTAAAAATGCCAGCTATCTAGTAAAAAGAGCTATTCCTGTATATAAAAAAAGTGGCGTTAAAGGTGTAACTAGAGTTGCAGCCAAGTGGGTCAATAGAAGATTAAATGGGGTAGAGTATAGTTATATCACAAGCCCTATTAAAATTGTTCATGAAAGTGCTGGCACCAATATTGGTGATGATGTAGTAATTATCTCAGGTGTCCCATTTGATGATGTCGGTGGTGGACAACGTTCAGCTCAGTTAGCGCGAGCGGCGGTAAAAGCAGGCAGGAAAGTTGTTTACCTTTATATCTATAAAAAGTTTGACTTTGAAAAAGGATGTCACCTAGACTCGGAGGTAAGTATTCAAGGCATTGAGCACCTCTATATTAATAGCATAGATGCTACTACTCTTATGGAGAAAATATCGTCTACGGCAACACTTATTATTGAGCATCCTCATCCTGCTGCATTACCTTTTTTCGAAAAGTTTAATCAACGTGGTTTAAAAACAGTTTTTGAGTTAATTGATGATTGGGAGACAAGTTTAGGTGGAGATTGGTTTGATATTAATATTTATCAACGTTTCATTACTGAGTCAGTGCTTGTCGTAGGGACAGCAAAAGTTCTTGTTGAGAAGTTGAAGCAAAGGGGGAGAGCAGATGCTATGTATTTACCTAATGCTGCAAATGAATACATTTTTGATAAATACAAGCGGTTCGTAAAGCCAATCGATTATCCATCAGGATTTGATTTCATTGCATTGTATTTTGGTTCTCTTTATGGGGAGTGGTTTGCATGGGATTATCTTGAACATGCTGCGATAAATAATCCTAAGACTGCCTTCATTCTTATTGGTGATAAACCACAAGATAAAAAAATAAATGACTACCATAATATAATATATCTCGGTGCAAAGAATATCGAAGAATTACCTAGTTACTTACATTACTGTGATTTCACATTATTGCCTTTTGTTCCTGGCAAAATTTCGGATGCCGTTTCTCCTATCAAAGTGTTTGAGTATCTTTTTATGGGTAAGAAAGTCGTTTCTTCATTTCTTCCTGAAATTGTTGATTATCCAGGTGTGTACATTGCTAACGATAAGAAGGAGTTTAGTGATCTCTGTAAATCAGTATTGTTAGAAACAAATACCCTTGATGTCGCTCAAGCTAATGATATTTTTATTTCTAATAATTCTTGGTTTGCTCGTCTTGACAAGCTAATGCCATCATCCAAGCCTGAGTATTCTAATGCAGTCAGTGCGATAATATTAATTCACAACAACGCAGGAATTATTGGTAGGTGTCTTACAACTTTAATCGAGCATTGTAGTTCTTATCTTAAAGAAGTTATAGTTGTAGACAATAATAGTAGTGATGGTGGATATGAGTATGTAAGAGACAACTTCCCAACAGTGAGAATCGTTAAGAATCCTATTAATGGGTGCTCATCTGGTAGAAATCTGGGGGCATCGTTAGCAACTGCTCCATATATTGTATTTTTCGATTCTGACCAATGGTTCACTTCTTCCTCATGTTTTGAGGAGGCGTTATCACTTATGAACCGAGATGTCATGATTGGTGCAATTGGATGGGGTGCTGGGTGGTTTGATAAGCACCGCTCAGATTTGGGGGGTATGATAACAGATTATTGTCCTAATAGAGCTATGAATTCGACAGCAATCCAAGTAGGGTATCGCAATGACATAGGATATCTTGCGACTTGTGGTATGTTTATGCCAAAATCTATTTTTTGTTCTATAGATGGATTCGATGTAAAATATGATCCTACATGTTTTGAGGATACAGATCTTTCTTTCCAGATAAAAAATATTGGATTCAAAATATGCTATAGAGATCTATCTGGCATTAGACATCAACCGCATCAAACCACGAAGGCAAATTCAGAAAGCGATTTTTATGTAAATCTTTTCAATCGTAATGCATCCTATTTTAAAAATAAATGGGGTGAAAATAGCGATTTCTTTTTGGATTATACTGGAGAATAATAATATGAAGAAGATAATGTGTGTTGTTGGGACTCGGCCAGAAGCAATTAAAATGGCTCCAGTGGTTAAAGCTTTACAGAAATCTGATGACTTTGATGTTATTGTTCTGGCAACGGCTCAGCATCGTGATTTATTAGATCAAGCGTTTGCCCTATTCAATATTCAAGCGGACTATGATCTTAATGTGATGACTCCGGGACAAACGCTGCCAGAACTGACATCACGTCTAATGTTGAGCATAGATAAAACACTTGATGAGGCGAAGCCTGACATGGTTATCGCGCAGGGTGATACAACAACAGTATTTGTTACTTCTCTTGCATGTTTTTACAAAAAGATACCGTTTGCTCATTTGGAGGCAGGATTAAGAACTCACGATCTCTATTCTCCTTTCCCTGAAGAGGCAAATCGGGTATTGGCAGGTCACTTGGCATGTCTGCATTTTGCACCAACATCTGTCTCCAGAGAAAACCTGCTTCGTGAGGGGATTTCGCAAGAGCAGATTATTGTAACTGGAAATACAGTTATTGATGCACTGCTTGAAACAGCCAAGACTGACTTTGATCTTGGTATAGAGGTTCCCAAAGATAAGCGTATTGTATTGGTCACTTCTCATCGAAGAGAGAACTTTGGCCAACCAATAGTCAATATTTGTAATGCAGTTCTGGAATTAGTAGAAAAGCATAAAGATATCTATGTGCTTTTCCCTGTACATCCAAACCCAAACGTCCGTGAGGTAACTGATCTTTATCTGCGAGGGCATGAGCGTATTCAGCTTGTATCCCCGTTTGATTATGGCCCCTTTGTAACGGCAATGAAGTCTGCTTATCTTATTCTTACTGATTCTGGTGGTGTGCAAGAGGAAGCTCCGGCGCTTGGTAAGCCTGTACTGGTTTTACGTCGTGATACAGAACGTCCTGAAGCCGTAACAGAGGGGGTTGTCAGATTAATTGGTACTGAGACGGTGGATATTGTTCGTGAGGCCTCTCAGTTATTATCTGATCGAGCTGCATACGATAAGATGGCAATTGGTGCATCGCCTTATGGAGATGGTAAAGCTAGCAAGCGTATTGTAGAGATAGTAAGAAATTACTTTAACAACAAGCCAATATGAAACTAGTTTATATATCACCCGTACCTTGGAGTAGTATAAATCAACGCCCTCACTTTTTTGCGAAAATGGCAATTAAGTATGGAATTGATGAGTTACTATGGGTAGAACCATATCCAAGCCGATTTCCTAATTTGGGAGATCTTATTCCGGGGCGTCATGCCCCGGAACCATCGGATCTTGCGAATATAGAACATTTTGAGATTGTTTCTGTTGGTTCTTTGCTTCCTTTAGAACCTATTAAAATATTATTTGATTTCTTCAATGGTAGTCGTATTAATAAAGCGGTTAACTCGATTCTTGAATTTGTCGGAACGGAGCAAGCTGGCATTGTTATAGGTAAACCATGTCGCCTTTCTCTTGCCTTACTCAATGCAAGGTGCTGGGACTTTTCCTGTTATGATGCTATGGATGACTTTCCATCTTTTTATAATGGGTTATCAAGAACACACATGGTTATTATGGAGACTAACCTCATCAAAGAGGTTGATATCATAATGTGTTCTAGTCATGAATTATATGACAAGTTTATTCATGATAAAAAGTTGCTAGTCTTAAATGCCTGTGCTGATGGGTTAACCAAAGAACAAGGTACTGACAAAGGTGAAGAGCATGTTTTTGGTTACATTGGAACTATTGCCAGTTGGTTTGATTGGCAATGGGTAATCGAGCTTGCTAGTTTAAATCCAACCTCGTCTGTTCATTTATTTGGCCCGGTAAAGAGCAGAATTCCGAAGTCTTTGCCTAAAAATATTATTTTGAAAGGTGCCATACCTCATAGTCAAGTCATGTCAGAAATTTCGAAGTTTGATGTGGCAATTATTCCTTTTGTGGTCAATGACATTACTAGATTTGTTGATCCGGTAAAATACTATGAATATGCGCTTGCAGAAACACCTATTCTCTCTACTAACTTTGGTGAAATGGCTTGGCATCATAGAGAGATTAAAAGCAAAAGCAATTGTCATTATCTCGTGCCTATCGGGACGTTATTTTTCGCGCATGACCATATCAAAGCAGGAGTTCCCAGATGGAGTGATCGTTTCGCCGTGTTATTTAATGAGGTTTTTCAAAGTTGCTCTTAATATCAATGGTTTTGTTTAATCCTGAGAAGGTATTGTTAAGTACAGTTTTTGATAAGTTTTTTGATGCGTTAAGTTCATTCAGTTATCATAATTTATCCACTAGGTTAATTGTTGTGGATAATAGTGGTGAACCATCTAAAGAAATTAAAGAGTATATAGAGTCCATTCGATGCTTTAACTCAATAAAATATATTAGTCGTGTTGATAACCCAGGCTTTGGTATCGCACACAACCAAGCTATTCGATATGGTGACGGCTTGAGATACCATCTCATTCTTAACCCTGATCTTGAAGTTGCCCCAGATGCACTGAAAAATGCGCTCGAATTTATGGAGCAACATCCGGATTGCGGATTATTGACGCCTTTTGCTACATGGGAAGATGGTGAGGTACAACGGCTTTGCAAACGCTATCCAACCGTATTTGATTTATTGCTGCGTGGTTTTGCTCCTGCATTCGTGAAGAAATTATTCCAGACTCGCTTGGCGAAATATGAGATGGCTGAACACCTCAACAATCATGATGTGCTGTGGGACCCAACCATTGTCAGTGGTTGTTTTATGTTGTTTCGTACAGATGTTCTGCAAAAGCTCGGAGGGTTTGACCCTCGCTTTTTCCTCTATTTTGAAGATTTTGACATCAGTTTGCGGGCAGGAAAGATCAGCCGGATTGCCTATGTCCCTCAGGTGAAGGTTGTCCATCACGGTGGTCATGCATCGCGCAAAGGCTGGCGCCATATCTGGATGTTTGGGCGTTCCATGGTGACTTTCTTCAATATTCACGGCTGGCGTTGGTGGTAATGGCAGATATCAAAAGTACAGTATTGGTTACAGGTGCCAGCGGATTTGTAGGCAAGGCGGTCTGTGAACACCTGCTTAGTCTGGGGGCTAATGTGAAAGGTGCGGTGCGAAGTCACCCGCTTGCTTCGTACCAGGTTCAGGCTCCCTCTTTGACTGCAGATGCAAACTGGACAGCCCAATTGCAACAAGTGGATGTGGTTGTTCACTGTGCAGCTAGGGTGCATGTGATGTCAGATACCGCGACAGATCCCCTGGCGGCTTTTCGAGCGGTGAATACTGAGGGCACCCTCACGCTTGCTCGGCAGGCTGCTGAGGCAGGGGTGAAGCGCTTCATCTTTATTAGCTCGATCAAAGTGAATGGCGAGCAGACCGAGCCAGGCAAGCCATTTGATGAGAATGTGCAGAGTCCGCCAGAAGATCCCTATGGACGCTCGAAGTATGAGGCGGAGCAGGGGCTGATGGCACTCGCGAAAGAGTGTGGTATGGCGGTAACCATCATTCGTCCTCCTCTTATTTACGGGGAAGGGGTGAAGGCTAACTTTGCCAGCATGATGACGTGGGTGTGCAAAGGGATCCCACTCCCTTTTGCCCGTTTGAACAATGCGCGCAGTTTGTTGGCGTTGCCTAATCTGTGTGACTTCATTGCCCATGCAATGGCGCACCCTGCCGCAGTGAACCAGGTCTTTTTAGTCGCAGATCCCGTCGCAGTGTCGACGTCGCAGTTATTGGCGGCGATTGCAGAAACAGAAGGGGTTGCCTGTCGGTTGTTTTATCTCCCACCAGGAGTGATAAGAGGGCTTGGACGCTGTTTGGGGATTGATGCCAAGCTACAACGGATTTATGGCTCTCTGGAAATGGATACCGGTAAGGCTCAGAGGCGATTACAATGGTCGGCACCCTATTCGCTCTCTCAGACCCTATCTCTGATGGCATCTTCCCATAGCGAGTCGTCTTGATGCTGGCATTTGTTTTGTTGTTGATGTTTTGTCTGTTTCTTTCAATCACCATGACCGGCCTGCTCAGGCGCTACGCCCAGACCCGCTTGCTTGACCAACCCAATCATCGCAGTTCACATCAGGTGCCGACCCCGAGAGGTGGTGGCATGGCTATCGTGGCAACCTTTCTGCTGGCAGCCCCTTTGTTTGTCACCCTGATCCCACTGCCCTATGGCACATCCCAGAGCAGCTTCGCATTGATATGGGCTGCGGCGCTGGGCATTGCACTGGTTGGTTTTATCGATGATCACATTTCTCTCAAGCCCAGAACCCGCCTGATAGTGCAGAGCATAGCGGCAGCCTTGGTGGTATCTGCGGTTGATGGTTTGCCAGCGCTGACCTTCTTTGGTTGGCAGCTGGATCTTGCCTGGTTTGGTTATCTACTGGCCTGGCTGGGGGTTATCTGGTTTATCAACCTGTACAACTTTATGGATGGCATCGATGGCTTGGCGGCCGGCGAGGCCGTTGTCGTCTGCCTGTTCATGGCGTTATGTCATTATCTGGTTGGGGGGACGTGGTCGTCTGCCAGTTTGACCCTGCTACTGGGGATTTCGGCGGCGGGCTTCTTGTGCTGGAATTTTCCGCCCGCCAGGATCTTTATGGGGGATGGTGGCAGTGGATTTCTTGGCTTGATGCTGGCTTCCCTGATGCTGCGGGATGCCGCTTCTGCACCTCAATTCCTGTGGGCATGGCTCGTCATGCTCGGGGTATTTGTGGTTGATGCGACCTGGACTTTGCTGAATCGCTATCGTCTGAAGTGTCGTTTGAGCGAGGCTCATCGGACCCATGCATTTCAGTATGCGGCGAGGCGTTGGCAGAGCCATCGAAACGTGACATTGGCTGTGCTTCTTATAAATTGCCTCTGGCTTGCACCGATCGCTGTCATGATTGTAATGGGCCAGCTCGATGGTGTGATCGGTCTGGTTATTGCCTACTTGCCGTTAGCGTTTCTTGCGTATCACCTGAATGCAGGAGTACCAGAATGAGAAATGAGCTTTTACCCGGTGGAAGCTGGCTACTGACTTGCCTGGGCTCCCTCTCACGTGCCAGCAAGCGTGCCGTATCTGTCACCGTTGATATGATCCTGATCACCATGACCTATTGGGGTGCGTACTGGATCCGGCTTGAACATAACTGGCCAATCGATAGCCCCCATCACTGGGCACTGCTCGGCGCAATTATTATCGTTAGTATCAGTGTGTTTGTGCGGCTGGGACTGTATCGCGCTGTGTTGCGATATGTCAGCTTTCGGGTGTTATGGACAATCTCACTAGGGGCATTTCTTTCAACCTGCTTCTTCGTTATCTCTGCGTTTTATTTCGATATCTTCCTGCCCAGAACGGTATCGGTTATCTATCTCTCCTTTCTGGTGCTGCTGGTCGGTGGTGTTCGGCTATTTTTCCGAGCGCTCCTTAATACCACCCGTTTGGCTCGTACTCAGGTGTTGATCTACGGCGCGGGCTCTTCTGGCCGACAGCTGCAAATGGCCTTGTTGCAAGGCAATGAGTTTTATCCCGTCGCCTTTATTGATGACGATCCCGCCAAACAGGGGTGCGTGATCCAGGGCTGTACCGTTTATCACAGTGCTCAGCTACCAACCCTGATTGACCACCATGGAGTTCAAAAGATCTTGCTGGCCATGCCGAGCAGCACCAGGGCACGACGTCAGGAAGTGATCAATGCACTTGAGCCCCTCTCTTGCGAAGTGCTTTCTATCCCAGGAATGGCCGATTTGGTCAATGGCTCTGCACGTATCGATCAACTCAAGGAGGTCTCCATAGACGATCTTTTGGGCAGAGATCCAGTAGAACCCGTAACCAGATTGATGGAGGCGAATATAACGGCCAAGGCGGTCATGGTGACTGGTGCTGGGGGTTCTATTGGATCTGAGTTGTGCCGCCAGATCCTGCGGTGTAGGCCATCTACATTGGTATTGTTCGAGCTATCTGAATACGCCCTCTATATCTTACATAAAGACTTGCGCGAGCAGTGTCAGCGTGAAGATATTGAAACTGAACTAGTTCCTTTATTGGGGTCAGTACAGCGCCAGCATCGTCTCAAGACTGTGATGCAGAGCTTTCACATCCAGACTGTCTACCACGCCGCAGCATACAAACATGTGCCGCTGGTCGAGTTCAACATCATCGAAGGTGTCCGCAACAATGTCTTTGGAACTCTTTACGCAGCTCAGGCTGCCATTGAGGCAGGGGTAGAGACCTTCGTACTAATCTCCACCGATAAGGCGGTACGACCGACTAATACCATGGGGGCCAGCAAGCGCCTAGCCGAGCTGGTATTGCAAGCTTTGACCCGTGAGAAGCATAACACCCGTTTTTGTATGGTTCGCTTTGGCAATGTACTCGGATCTTCCGGTTCAGTGGTCCCGTTGTTTAGACAGCAGATTGATAAAGGTGGGCCGATAACCCTGACGCATCCCGACATCATTCGTTACTTCATGACGATTCCGGAGGCTGCCCAGCTGGTAATTCAGGCGGGAGCCATGGGGAAGGGGGGAGACGTGTTTGTGCTCGATATGGGACAACCGGTACGGATCATGGAGTTGGCTAAACGGATGATCCGGCTCAGCGGGCTGACTCTGCGTGATGAGCAGCGACCAGATGGCGATATTGCCATCGAAGTGACCGGTCTGCGGCCGGGTGAAAAGCTCTATGAAGAGTTACTGATTGGTGATGATGCCAGAGGAACCGAACATCCCAGGGTCATGGTGGCACAAGAGAGTTGGCTGCCATGGGATCGTTTGCGTTCCTTGTTGACCTCGCTGGATGAGGCTTGTCACCATTTTGATCAGCAGCAAGTACGAGAGATCTTAATGCATGCACCTGCCGCATTTGAGCCAACGGACGGCATCTGTGACCTGGTCTGGCTGGCCAAACAGCGCGGTCTATCAAGTGACAATGTTGTACCACTCCCCACACACAGCATAGACTTTTCTCTTGCGAATCACTGACCCACTTTTTAGGCGCCCATCATTGGGAGTTTTTCGTATATGAGCCGATAGGTTGCTTTTTGACCACCTGAGTCCTGGGCAGGCCAGATTGGCTACCATTTTGAGCAAACCGCAGGTAGAATCACGCCCGCCAATTCAAAATTAATCCTGTATCTTCTTGTGCTGAATAGGGCCTGAATGATCATGGTTATAACGATGGATAAGCATAACGAGCGCCTTGCCGTCTCGCTTGCCAAGGTGTACAGGAACAAAAACTGTCATAAATCTTTGGCAAAATTAACAATATATGGACTGCGAGCGCACTGGGAGCTGTAACTCAGGGGCGGTAGCCAATTTATTGTTTTTTGAGTCGGTTTCTTTCTGGGTTGTTACGGTCAAATTTGTCATTAAATAAATGCTGGCTGCCGTCAGGCAAATTAAAAGCAGGTCGTTCCAAGAGGCGAACCTGATAATTTCTAGGGATGAAACAAAATGGAAACGTCTGGTCTGGTTGCTTTCTTTGGGACAGCGCTGGCTATCGCCTGCTTGCGCCCATTGTCAGCTAAATTACAACTCCTTGATCTACCTAATCAGCGTAAACAGCATGTCGGTGCAGTCCCTCTGATTGGCGGTATCGCGGTGTGCCTGGGGGTTTACCTCAGCGTCTTCTTCACAATTCCCTTGCAAAGTTCGATCATCATCATGCTGAGCTGTGCCGGTTGCATGATGGTGATTGGCGCTATCGATGATGCCAAGGATATCTCCCCCTGGATCCGGCTTAGCCTGCAAGCCCTCCTGATACTGGTGCTCTGCCTCTCGACCGATATCAGCTTGCATCAGTTTGGTGATGTGCTGGGCGTTGGTAATCTCACCATTCCATTTGTGGATCTGCTGGTCGCCATTGTGGCTGTCTGCGCCGCCATCAATGCTTATAACATGATGGACGGTATTGATGGTCTCGCTGGCAGCATGGCGGGTATTTCACTCGTGGGGCTATCTATTCTGTTTGCCAGCACCATGCCTGATATGACCCATATATGTTTGGTGATCACCATTGCCCTAGTGCCTTATCTGATCGTCAATCTCAATATTCCTCCTTTCAAACGCAAGATCTTCCTGGGTGATGCCGGCTCCATGTTCCTCGGCTTTATCATCGGCTACCTGGTGCTGTTTGGTTCACAACATAATGAGCTGGAACCTGCATTTCGCCCTGTGACCGCACTCTGGTTGATCGGCCTGCCGCTGATGGATATGGTGGGCATCATGATCCGCCGTATTCGCAAAGGCCAATCCCCACTGCGCCCGGATCGCAATCATCTGCATCATATTCTGCTGCACGCCGGTTTTACCCCTCGCGAATCCCTATTGCTGATTGTCGTTGCCAACCTGGGTGTTGTGTTCTTCGGTATTCTGGCCGAACAGGCCAAGTTGCCAGAGTGGCTGATGATGGGGCTCTATCTGTTGTTGTTTGTGGCTTATTCGCTTTGTCTGACATATGCATGGAAGCTTGGGAAATGGATTAAAAGTACAAAAGTTAATACCATGAAAGCTGAAAAGTAGAACTGTCAAATATATAATGCCATATCGATAAAATACAGCGCAACAATAATGGGGGGCTTTTGAATACACCATCACCAAAACCGTTGTGGTTAAAGTTTTTACCTGCAGTCATTGGGAGTAAAATATCTAGTAATGAAGGATTGATATTAGCTATCAATAATAGTGGGTGGTTATTATTTGATAAGCTAGTACGAATGACTTTAGGTCTATTAGTCGGTGCTTGGGTTGCTCGCTATTTAGGCCCAGCGCAATATGGTGAGTTAGCTTATGTATTAGCATATTTGGCTTTTTTTCAGGCGATTGCATTGCTTGGAATGGACGGAATTGTTGTTAGAGATATAGTAAAAGACAAAGAGTGCGCTGGTGAGATACTTGGGTCAGCGTTCACATTGAGAATCATTGCTGGTTCATTGTGTTGGTTACTAGCCATAATAGTGATGGCACTCATGAATGGTTGGCAGCATAACAGTGTTTATATTACTGCATTGGCTGGTTCAACTCTTGTTTTTCAAGTGGCGGATACGATTGATCTCTGGTTTCAGAGTCAAAGCCAGAGTAGACGCACGGTTTTGGCTAAGCTTATTGCTTATCTGATCTCTAACGGTGTTAAAATTTTCCTTATTATAAACAAAGCTCCTCTTATCGCATTCGCTGCAGTCATGGCTCTTGATGCATTTGCTGCGGCTATCGGTCTAGTTTATGCGTATCAACGTTTTCCATGTGCACAATATTGGCAACCAATTAAAAAAAGAACGTTCATCTTATTAAGAGAATCATGGCCATTTATACTCAGTGGACTCTCGATTATTATCTATATGCGTATAGATCAAATAATGATTAAAGAGCTATTGGGTGAACAGTCTTTAGGTATCTATGCGGCAGTATTACCACTTTCCATGCTTTGGAGCTTTATCCCTATGACATTATCTGTCAGTTTGGCTCCATTAGTCGCTCGGAAGAAAAAAGAGGGACAAGTTGCCTATATTAATACGCTATCAGCTATATTCCGTGGTTTTGCTGTATTAGGGTGGCTAATCTGTATTCCTGTGGCATTGATATCACCTTGTATTGTTGAGAACTTATTCGGACCTGCTTATCAAAGTGGGTCTTTGGTATTATCAATTATTATTTTCTGTAATTTGTTTATCAATATGGGCGTTGCCCAAAGTCTCTGGATATTGAATGAAGGAAAATCAAAGCTTAGTCTGTATAAGACACTGATTGGTGCTTTGACTTGTATTGTTGCCAATTGGACGTTAATCCCTGTATACGGAATTTACGGTGCTGCGGTCAGTGCTGTACTGGCACAAAGCGTATCGACCATTCTGGCTAATATTCTGCTATGTCGAGAAATTTTCTATATGCAGATAAAAAGCCTTTTCTTTATCAAACATAAAATGAAATTTATATGAATCAGAACAGATTTTCACCGGTAGTACTATTTGTGTTTGCCCGACCTGATCATACTAAAAAAACAGTCGATGCGTTATTAGCCAATCCTGAAGCAGGTAATACTGATTTAATTGTCTATGCGGATGCCGCACGAAGTGAAAAGGATGTCGCTGCCGTTGAGGCAGTACGCGAAATTTTCAGCGACTTACATGGCTTTAAAAGCGTTACAATACACTTGCGTGAAAAAAACTATGGTCTTGCAAGAAATATCATGGAGGGCGTCACTCAGGTGACTGCGATGTATGGTCGGGCAATTGTTCTTGAAGATGATATTGTCACCTCTCCGGCATTTTTAAATTATATGAATGCCGCTTTGGATAAATATGAAAATATTAAAGAGGTATGGCATATCAGTGGTTGGAACTATCCAATAAAATCAAATGAAAATTTACCTGAAACGTTCTTTTGGCGTACGATGAATTGTTGGGGTTGGGCTACTTGGGCTGATCGCTGGCAGCACTTTAATAAAAATCCTGGTGAATTAGTCAATAGCTGGTCATCTGATGATGTAAAACGGTTTAACCTGGATGGCACCCATGATTTCTGGGCTCAAGTGGTTGCCAACCATGAGGGGAAATTGAATACGTGGGCAATTTTTTGGTATGCAACCATTTTTGTTCATCAAGGGCTTTGCCTTAACCCAACCCGCGGCTTTGTTGCCAATATCGGCAATGATGGTAGTGGTGAAAACTGTGGTGCTGAAGATATCTATAAGACGAGATTAGCAACCATTTTTCATCAGCAGTGGCCCACTGAATTAACAGAAAATGTAACCGTCGTTGAGTTAATACGAGCGTTCTATAAGTCGCTTAAACCATCGCTGTTGCGTCGCATCCTTGGCAGAATCAAACGAGTATTTATATGAAAGTGCTTCACATTTCTCACTCAGATATTAGTGGTGGCGCTGCACGCGCGGCGTATCGTCTGCATCGTGCGCAATTAGCTACAGGGATTGACTCCCATATGTTGGTGCGCAGCAAAAAATCAGATGATTGGACTGTGCAAGGACCAGTTACCCGCATTGAAAAATTGTTTAATATCATGCGTGGTTTTATCGGCTCTCAGTTAATGAAGTTGCAGCGTTCACAGAATGTAAATTTTCATTCTGGTGACTTGTTGCCTTCAAATCTAGCAAAAACTATTAATGCTTGCGATGCTGATGTGGTGCATTTACATTGGGTGGCCGGTGAAACGATGTCCATTGAAGATATGGGTAGAATTAAAAAACCAATTGTCTGGACTATGCATGATATGTGGCCTTTTTGCGGTGCTGAGCATGTTACCGACTACGAAATAAATGCGCGTTGGCGTTTGGGTTATATTAAGAGCAACCGAGGTAACAGTGAACGAGGGCTTGATTTAGATCGTTATGTTTGGCAACGCAAACTCAAAGCCTGGCAGAATCCGATGCATATTGTTGCGCCTAGTCATTGGTTGGCGGATTGTGCCAAGGGAAGTAAATTATTTCAGAATAAAGCAATTACTGTTATCCCTAACACGCTAAATACTGACGTCTATAAACCCCTTGATAATGCCTTTTGTCGTCAGGCGCTTAATTTACCAAATGATAAAAAAATCATTCTATTTGGTGCTATGGGGGGGGGGCGAGACAAGAATAAAGGTTACGACTTATTGGTTGCAGCATTAGAGCATTTATCTTTGAGTTTCAATGCTGATGATATGGCTTGTGTTATTTTTGGCCAAAGCCAACCGCAGCAAGCCCCTGAATTACCTTTTAAAACTCAATGGCTAGGCCATATTCATGATGATGCCACTTTGGCATTGCTCTACAATGCCGCGACTGTGATGGTGGTGCCGTCAAAGCAAGAGGCATTTGGTCAAACAGCATCAGAAGCCCAGGCTTGTGGCACGCCGGTAGTGGCATTTAATTGCACGGGTCTAACAGACGTAGTTGATCATCAACAAACCGGTTATTTAGCTAAAGCCTATGATAGCGTAGATATAGCCGTTGGTTTGCAGTGGATTTTAGACAACCCGGCAGAGTGTGGACGATTAGGTAAAAATGCGAGGCTGCGGGCAGAAAAATTATGGAGTATTGACTCCGTAGTTGAACAATATTGCCGTGTTTATTCGATGGTTTCTATAAATTAATAGTTTTGTAAAATAAGGTCAGGTTTTTCATTTTGCAGCCTCTGGTTTGTGAATGTTTTGATTACGTTGTTGTGCCACAAGCAGGGGATAGATGATGAGTCGATCTTGGAGATTAGAATTTGCCGATGCATTTTATCATATCACCGGCAGTGGCAATGAAAGAAAAGCGATCTATCTTGATGAAGCGGATTTTTAACCTTTTCTTATTACACTCGATTGCAGATTGTTATCAGTATAGCTGGGTGATACATACCTATTGCTTAATGAATAATAATAATGTCCTAGGGTGTTTTAAATGCCTTTGAGGCTCTATAATTATGAAGTCGCACAAAAATGCAGTTATTTTTCTTAGCTCTTTAATTTTTGTAAGCTCATTGCTTTATACATATATTTTAGATTTTAGTTACCCTGTAGACATAGAAGTATTAGTTGCTTCAATATTAGATTGGCTCTTTACAGTTTTAATAATTGTCCTCGTGATGAGGATGTATCCAACAAGATTCTTGTATTTATATAATCATTTTAATTTTTCAGTAAGATGTGTTTTGAATGAAAATATGGTTTTAATAATTGTTTTGACCTTCATTGCTATGTATTTTGCATATAGTAGACTACATTTTATCCTTGCTGGTGCAACAAGAGAGGACTTAGTCTTTGGTAATACATCAAATCGTCTAATGTCGTTGATTTCACCTATAATAGTATTTGTTTGTGCATATTCCGTAGTTTTTAGTTCAAAAGCTATTAACATAGCTTTTCTTCTACTTGGGGTTGTAGCTATTGGTGTTTATAATTTATCAAGATCTGAATTCTCCAATTTAATTTTTATTATATTGGCTTTTACAGTAATAAAGAAAATAAGCCTGCGTCAGGCTCTTTTTTTTGTTTTTTTCTTCTTCGTGATTATAGTTTTTGTTACTATAATGACAATATATCAAGGAAGGGCTCAGTCTTTAGCTACTTCCCTTATGGGCGTTTTGCATGCCTTTTTTAAGTACAAATCCTTTGCATTTTATTTATCTGAGTATGCAATTGATAAAGTTAATGGTGACGTTGAACATGTTCTATATCCCTTCTTCGGATTTATAATTGAACGATTTTTATCAGTTATTGAATTGATTAGTAACCCAATATCTGTACAAGACTCTAGTTTTATAACAGACTTTCACAGTCTTGGGCCAAGTACCGAGTATGACGCTAATGTTTTGTATCCTTGGTGGTCTTGGTTTTATGGTTGTTTCGGCATTGTTGGTATATTACTGAAAGCCATTTATGTTTTTTGTATTTTAGTTGTTGTCGTCCGGACTAGATTTGCATTTACATCTATATATTTTATATACGTCATGTTGTTTACTTCATTTTATAGGCATCCACTTTTGAATGCCGACTCGTTTTTTTTTCTTCTAGCCATTATACTGTTAGACCTATTCTTCTTAATAAAAATTAAAAAAACCTAACCTTATTCATTAGGGGTTTCAATTGCTTTTGTTAAGCCTTGTTTATATTTAATTTTTGTACGGGTGATTTTATGTTTTTGTCAATAGTAACTGTTTGCTATAACTCAGAAAAAACAATAGAGAAAACGATCAACAGTATCATTAAACAGAAAAATGATTGTGTTGAATATATAGTTATTGATGGTGCATCTAAAGACAATACAGTAAGAATCATAGAAAAATACTTGGATAAAATTGATTATTTTGTTTCTGAAAAAGATTCAGGTATTTCGGATGCCTTTAATAAAGGTATTGCGAGAGCTAAAGGTGATTATATTTGGCTCGTTAACTCCGATGATACAGTTTGTGATTTTGTCATTGATGATGTATTAGAAGCTTTAGGTGAAAAAAAGGATGTTCATTGTTTTTCTATGCGAGTTATTCGTGGTGAGATGGTAAACATTGTTTTCTCAGATCATTTACGACTTGATGAAGGAATGTATGTTGCTCATCCTGCAACTATTGTTTCTAAGGATTTATATTTAACCATTGGTGTTTTTAACAACAATTTCAAGCTTGCAATGGACTATGATTTTTTGATAAGAGCTAAAAAGTCTGGAGCTTCATTCTGTTCACATAAAAATATAATTGTAGATATGAGTGGTGGAGGAGTATCAGACCTTTATCCATTTAAAGCTGTCTTTGAATGTTTTAAATCAAGAAGACTAAATGGGTATGGTTTTTGTCAAAGTTATTTTTTTTTGTTTAGATACTTACTAAAAAGAACTGTGTTTTTTATAAAGGATTCATTTCATGGTCGGCGTTAGTTTTATTATTTGTACGCACAATGGTGAAAGTAAAATAAGACGAGTAGTGGAGGCCATTAAATATAATCACTCAATGTATAATAATTATGAAATTATTCTGGTTGATAATAATAGTACTGATAATGTAGTAAATGTTTTTTTGGATTCAATAAAAGATTTGCCGCACCTTATAGTACATGAGAAAAAGCAGGGACTTGTTTTTGCTAGAATAGCAGGCACTAACGTTGCAAGATATGAGTGGATTGTTTTCGTTGATGATGATAATTATCTGGATTGCGACGTAATTGAAGAAATATATACTAAGGCTGATAATAATTCTTCTATAGGAGCTATGGGCGGGATTGGCATCCTAGAGAATGGTACCAATTTAGATTGGTTTGATTCTTTGTCAAGAGCAGTTGCTGTTGGTCCTCAGACTAAAATTAAAGAATGTAAAAGAAACGATTTATACAGAGTGAAAACCTTATTTGGTGCATGCCTTTGTGTTAGAAGAGAAATTTTAACTCATTACTACGGGAATGGCTATTCGCCGGTGTTGACAGGTCGAAAAGGTAATAAGCTTATTTCTGGTGAAGATTCTGAAATATGCGAAATGGTAAAAAACCTTGGCTTTTATTGTTTTTTTAATTCAAATATAAAATTTATACATGATATTAATATGGGGAGGATTACTGAGCAGTATTTCGAGTCTCTGTTTAGAAGTTTTGGTGTTGCTTATATTCATCTGCTCCCTTTTAGATTGCCTTTCTTATTCAGCTTGGGGAAAAACTTTGTCTTAATGTATTTGTATGCATTTGGTTTTTTACTATCAACAACATCTTCTTTCATGCGCTTGGTATTTAAAAATAACTTCCCGTTAATTTGTAAAGCTTCAATGTATAATGGGGCTGCTGATGAGATTAGGGAAGTAATAAATACCGATAAACTTGTTGGATTGTTTTTTAGTTATCATGAATTTAACAGAATTAGAGAGGTTTTAAAATGAAAGTAGCACTCATCACCGGCATCACCGGCCAAGACGGTTCTTATTTAGCCGAGCTGTTAGTTGAAAAGGGGTATCAGGTACACGGTCTAATCCGTCGAGCCTCTTCTTATAACACCAGCCGCATCGATCACCTGCGCCAGTTAAGCGATAATCTAACCCTGCACTATGGTGACTTGTCTGACAGCTCTAACCTTAACCGCTTAATCAAGGAAATTGCGCCTGATGAGGTGTATAACCTGGGCGCTATGTCCCATGTGGCGGTATCTTTTGAATCGCCCGAATATGCCGCAGACGTTGATGCTATCGGCACCCTGCGGATTCTTGAGGCGATCCGCGTGAACGGCCTGGCACAAAAGACCCGTTTCTATCAGGCTTCCACCTCTGAGCTGTATGGCTTGGTACAAGAGATCCCGCAACGGGAAACCACTCCGTTCTATCCCCGTTCCCCCTATGCGGTAGCCAAGATGTACGCCTACTGGATCACGGTTAACTACCGCGAGTCTTATGGCATGTATGCCTGCAACGGCATTTTGTTTAACCATGAGTCACCGCGCCGTGGTGAAACCTTTGTGACCCGTAAAATCACCCGGGCGATTGCCAATATTGCTCAGGGGATTGAGCAGTGCCTTTACCTTGGCAATATGGACTCCTTGCGCGACTGGGGGCATGCCAAGGACTATGTGCGGATGCAGTGGATGATGTTGCAACAAGAGTCAGCCGAGGATTTTGTGATCGCGACAGGCAAGCAGATCTCCGTACGTGAATTTGTCCGCATGTCTGCAAAAGAAGTGGGGATTGAACTCGAGTTTAGTGGTGACGGCGTAAATGAGATCGCAACAGTAACCGCCGTCAATGGCGATAACGCTCCTGCCGTCAAGGTTGGTGATGTCATCGTTCGCGTTGACCCGCGTTATTTCCGCCCGGCAGAAGTGGAGACACTGCTCGGGGATCCAGCTAAGGCCAAGGCAAAACTGGGCTGGGTACCCGAGATTACAGTCGAAGAGATGTGTGCAGAAATGGTGGCTAACGATCTGCAGCAAGCAAAACAGCATGCCTTGCTAAAAGCGAATGGGTTTGATGTAGCGATTTCACTGGAGAACTGATGGATGATCGACAAGAACACGACTAAAAAACGGGTGTTTGTTGCAGGTCATCGGGGGATGGTCGGCTCGGCCATCTGCCGTCAGTTGGCTCTTCGTGATGATGTTGAGTTGATCGTTCGTTCCCGCAAGGAGTTGGATCTTACTCGCCAGGTAGCGGTCGAACATTTCTTTGCCAACGAAGCGATCGATGAGGTCTATCTTGCTGCTGCCAAGGTGGGGGGGATTCACGCCAATAATAGTTATCCTGCTGAGTTCATTTATGAAAACTTGGTGATGGAGTGCAATATTATTCATGGCGCACATCAGGCAGGCGTCAATAAGTTATTATTTTTGGGTTCTTCCTGTATATATCCCAAGTTGGCCGAGCAACCCATGACAGAAGCTGCACTGCTGACGGGAACGCTCGAGAATACAAACGAACCCTATGCCATCGCCAAGATTGCAGGTATCAAGTTGTGTGAATCGTATAACCGCCAATATGGTCGTGATTATCGCAGCGTGATGCCCACCAACTTGTATGGCGAAAATGACAATTTCCATCCTGAAAACTCCCATGTGATCCCTGCTTTATTACGTCGGTTCCATGAAGCCAAATTGCAGGGCGCTCATGAAGTGGTCGTGTGGGGAAGCGGGACTCCAATGCGCGAGTTTCTGCATGTTGATGATATGGCGGCAGCCAGTATCCATGTAATGGAGCTGGCAAGCGAAATATATCAAGCCAATACCCAGCCGATGCTCTCCCATATTAACGTGGGGACGGGAGTGGATTGCACCATTCGCGAACTGGCTGAGACCATGGCCAAGGTAGTCGGCTTCTCCGGTAACGTCGTATTTGATGCCACCAAACCTGATGGTGCTCCGCGCAAGCTAATGGATGTCAGTCGATTGGCTAAGTTGGGCTGGCGTTACACCCACTCATTAGAAGCAGGGTTGACCCTTACTTATCAATGGTTCCTGGAGCACCAAGATGACTTCCGTAAATAAAGGTCATTGGTTAGACAACGAGCAATTCCAACAGATAGTGGCGGCAACGCCACTTATCTCGCTGGATTTGATTGTGCGCAATGGCCAAGGGCAGGTATTACTGGGCCGCCGGTTAAACCGCCCGGCGCAAGGCTTCTGGTTTGTGCCAGGTGGCCGGGTGCGTAAAGACGAGCGCCTGGATGCGGCGTTTTTGCGCCTGACCCAAGAAGAGTTAGGGCTGGCCGCAAGTCGAGACAGCGCCACGTTTTTGGGTGCCTATGAGCACTTTTATACCGATAACTTTTCGGGCGACGATTTCTCAACTCACTATGTGGTTCTGGGGTATGAATTGGCGTGGCAAGGGCAGCAAGATGCGCTGCCCATCAAGCAGCATGACCAATACCGTTGGTTTGAGGTGGCTGACTTGCTGCAAGAGCCAAGCGTGCATCAACACACCAGAGATTATTTTTTAGATAGGATGTAATGCCATGATATTGCCAGTTGTAATGGCTGGGGGCTCTGGCACTCGCCTGTGGCCTTTGTCGCGCACTCTGTTTCCCAAGCAGTTTTTATCCCTGACCAGTGAGGCGACCCTGCTGCAAGAGACTTTGCAGCGCTTAAGCCCGCTGGCGCATCAGCCGGCTTTCATCATCTGCAATCAAGAGCACCGCTTCATCGTGGCTGAGCAGCTTCGCAAGGGGAATTTGCAGCACAGTGGCATCGCTCTTGAGCCATTTGGCCGTAACACGGCACCGGCAGTGGCTATTGCCGCCCTGCATGCCAGCGCACAAGGTGACGACCCCTTATTGCTGGTGCTGGCCGCAGACCATGTGATCGCCAAACCTGCGGCATTCTGCCAAGCGGTGCAAGCTGCTATTCCCTTGGCCGAACAGGGCAAGTTGGTCACCTTTGGCATAGTGCCCACAGCGCCAGAAACCGGTTATGGCTATATCCAGCAGGGGCGTGACGTGGGCCACGGCGCCAGCACGGTCGCAGCATTTGTCGAAAAACCTGATTTGACCACCGCTCAGCAATATCTGATCGATGGCCGTTATCTGTGGAACAGCGGTATGTTCTTGTTTAAAGCCTCTGTATATCTGCAAGAGCTTAAACAGCATAACCCCGCCATGTTGGCGGCCTGTGAGCAAGCGCTCTCCTTAGCGCAAGATGATCTGGATTTTATCCGCCTTGATCCGGATTCTTTTGCCGCTTGCCCGGATAATTCCATCGACTATGCGGTGATGGAAAAAACCGCCAATGCAGTGGTGATGCCGCTGGATGCCAACTGGAGTGATGTCGGTTCTTGGTCTGCCCTGTGGGAAGTGAGTGACAAAGATGCGCAAGGCAATGTGCTGCACGGTGATGTGTTAACCGAGCAGACTCACAACAGCTTTATCTATGCCCAGCACCGCTTAACCGCTACGGTCGGCATTGATGATGTGGTGGTCATCGAAACCAAAGATGCGGTGTTGGTGGCGCATAAAGACCGAGTGCAAGAGATCAAAGGCATCGTCAATCAGTTAAAAGCAGCCAATCGCCCGGAACAATTGCAACACCGCGAAGTGTTTCGCCCTTGGGGTAGCCACGATGCGATTGCCGATGGGTTGCGCTATCACGTTAAACAGTTGATGGTGAAACCCGGCCAAAAAACCGCGATGCAAATTCACCATCACCGCGCTGAACACTGGATTATTGTTTCTGGCACGGCACGGGTGACGCGAGGTGAAGAAAGTTTTTTGTTATCCGAAAACCAATCTACCTATATTCCACTTGGAGTGGCGCACGCCATTGAAAACCCAGGAAAAATCCCGCTTGAGATGATTGAAGTTCGTAGCGGTATTTATCTTGGGGAAGATGATATTGTGCGTATTCCATCTACCGGAGTGGGCTATTGATGAAGGTCAGTATTATTACTGCAACGTATAACAGTGCGGCCACCATTCATGATACTCTCGCGTCATTAGAGAGCCAGACATATCCAGATATTGAATACATCATTGTCGATGGCGCCTCCAAAGATAACACCCTTGAGGTGATTAACCATAACTGCACTAGAGTAAGCAAAATCATCTCTGAGCCCGATCGTGGAATTTACGATGCGCTCAATAAAGGTATTGCAGCTGCAACCGGTGATATAGTGGGTTTTTTGCATTCGGATGATCTGCTGGCTTATCCAGAAGCGATTGCCGATTTGGTTAATGTATTCAACGTCGGTGAGTATGATGCTGTCTATGCTGATCTTGAATATGTTCAGCAAAACGATATCAGTAAAGTGGTACGTCTTTGGCAAAGCGGCAACTATAACAAGAAAAAATTAAAATATGGTTGGATGCCAGCTCACCCGACGTTTTATATGCGTCGTAGTTGCTATCAAAAATTTAATGATTTTGATTTATGTTATAAAATCGCTGCTGATTATGACTCAATTTTACGCTATCTCTGGCGTGAAAATGTCCGAGCTGGTTACTTGCCTCAGGTGTTAATCAAGATGCGTGTAGGTGGCATCAGCAATCGTTCGCTAAGCACTATCTTGCGCAAGATGCGTGAAGATATTCAAGCTATGCGCAACAATGGACTATTTTGGCCGGTGACGCTTGCATGGAAAAACTTGTCTAAAATTCCGCAATTTTTGGTTAAAAATAATGATTAATACCCAATCTATTATTTCACAAAGTGGTATTGCCTTTGGCACCAGTGGTGCCCGTGGCTTGGTGGTCGATTTCACGCCCGAAGTGTGTGCGGCTTTTACTCATGCTTTTGTTGCCGTCTTGCGCAATGAGTTTTCCCCCAAGCAATTAGCGTTGGCCATTGATAATCGCCCAAGCAGTTATGCAATGGCGCAAGCTTGTGCTGCCGCATTAATGCAAGCCGGGATTGAGCCAATCTATTACGGAGTGATCCCAACCCCAGCATTAGCTTATCAGTCAATGCAAGATAAATTGCCGTGCATCATGGTTACTGGCAGCCATATTCCATTTGATCGTAACGGGCTGAAATTTTATCGACCCGATGGTGAGATCAGCAAAGCGGATGAATTGGCTATTTTAGCGGCAGCGGTTGAATTTGATACCTTGCCTGCGTTGCCTGAGCTGGTCGCCAATTCACGGGCTGCGGAAAACTATTGTTCCCGCTATGCCAGCTTGTTCGCGGCAGATATGTTAGTCGGTAAACGAATCGGTATTTATGAGCACTCCAGCGCCGGTCGTGAACTCTATGCGCCGTTATTTGCTTCGTTGGGGGCAGAAGTTATTCGCATCGAGCGCAGTGATCAATTTGTACCGATCGATACTGAAGCGGTAGGGGAAGAAGATAAATCCAAGGCACGGTTGTGGTCTGCCCAATACCAACTTGATGCAATCTTCTCGACTGATGGTGATGGCGACCGACCGTTGGTGGCGGATGAGCATGGTGAGTGGCTGCGTGGTGATATTTTGGGTCTGCTATGTGCCAGTGCCCTGAATATTGAAGCTTTAGCCATTCCGGTCAGCAGTAACACAGTGATTGCTCGTTGTGGCCGTTTTGACTGCGTGCAACTGACCAAAATCGGTTCACCTTATGTGATCGCTGAATTTGCACAATTAGCTAAACAATACCAACGCGTAGCAGGTTTTGAAGCCAACGGCGGTTTCCTGTTAGGTAGTGATATCGAATTTGCAGGTAAACCACTGGCGGCCTTGCCAACCCGTGATGCTGTGCTGCCGTTTTTGATGTTGTTAGCTGCTGCGGGCAAGGGGGCGATTTCACCCTTGGTGAATGCCTTACCTGCTCGATATACCCATTCTGACCGAATTCAAAATTTTGCCACTGCTCGTAGCCAGGCGATATTGGCTGAGGGCATCGCTGATCCCCAAACGTTATTAACCAAGCTGGGTTTAGCTGATTGTACTGTTAGCTTGGTGGATACAACAGATGGATTGAGGTTGACGTTAAATAATGGCGTTATTATTCACCTGCGGCCATCAGGCAATGCCCCGGAGCTGCGCTGTTATGCTGAGGCAGATAAATTTGAAATTGCAAGAATGCTAGTTTCATCTACATTAGCCAACCTGATTGACCTATAAATTTTTCATTCAGGTGTAAAAGGATTAACAATGAAAATTGCTATAGCCGGCACGGGATATGTCGGGTTGTCAAATGCTGTTTTACTTGCACAACACCATGAAGTGGTGGCAGTTGATGTGATTGCCAGCAAGGTTGAGCTGATCAATCAGCGCTGCTCCCCCATCGTCGATAAAGAGATTGAAAGCTATCTGGCCAGCCATGATCTTAATCTGCGAGCAACCCTTAATAAAGAGGAGGCTTATCAAGGGGCTGATTTCGTTATTATTGCGACGCCTACTGATTATGATCCCGAAACCAACTACTTCAATACCAGCACGGTGGAGTCGGTGATTAAGGATGTCATGGCGATAAATCCAGATGCCACAATGGTGATTAAATCCACCATTCCGGTCGGGTTTACCGCCAGGTTGCGTGAAGAGCTGGGCTGTGACAATCTGATTTTTTCGCCGGAGTTCTTGCGTGAAGGGCGTGCTCTTTACGACAACCTGCACCCTTCCCGCATTGTTGTTGGAGAGCGTACCGATCGGGCTAAAGTGTTCGCCAATTTGTTATTGGAAGGGGCGTTCAAGAAAGATGTGCCCGTGCTATTTACCGACAGCACAGAGGCCGAGGCTATCAAGCTGTTTGCCAATACCTATCTGGCCATGCGGGTTGCCTTTTTTAATGAACTCGATACCTATGCCCAGCTTCATGGTCTTGATAGTCGCCAGGTTATTGATGGTATAGGTCTCGATCCCCGTATTGGTAGCCACTATAATAATCCGTCATTTGGCTATGGTGGTTACTGTTTGCCGAAAGATACCAAGCAGCTGTTGGCCAACTACAACAAGGTGCCGAATAACCTGATCCGGGCGATTGTTGATTCCAATACCACGCGTAAGGATTTTGTTGCCGACTCGGTGATCCGCAAGAATCCAAAACGAGTGGGTGTATATCGGCTGGTGATGAAGGCTGGGTCCGATAACTTCCGTGCTTCTGCCATTCAAGGGGTTATGAAGCGGATCAAGGCGAAAGGGATTGAAGTTGTCATTTATGAGCCAACCTTGAGCGAGCCTGAGTTTTTCCGATCCAAAGTCATTACCGAACTGGCGCAATTCAAAGAGAGTTGTGATGTGATATTAGCCAACCGTATGGTTGAAGAATTGAGCGATGTGACAGACAAGGTATATACCCGTGATCTGTTTGGTAGTGACTAACATGTTGATAGCGGTTCCCTCAAGCAGGGGGAACCGCATTACATGGTAAATAAGTCGTTAAATATAACGCTGGTGCTATTCAATTACAAATCTGGTTCGACCTCTTTGCAAATAAAGGCTAGTTTTAATATCAGCATCAAAGATAGTGCGCGTGAATATGGGCATATATCGATTGAATCGTGAGTGTTCTGCTCATCTTCATCATTTCAATTGTTGCTGTGATTTTATCCGTAAATTTATCTCAGAATTCTCCGTGTTTTCCGCTATCATACGGCGATTTTTCCGTTCAGTTCTTGATGGCAAGCTTAATAAGGTGTGGTAGTGAAAAGGATTCAGCTCATTCCTCTGTTGTCGGCCGTGGCCCTGCTCAGTGCATGCACTGTGGTGCCTGGTACCAATCTTTCCACCAGTGGCAAAACCGAGGTGGTCACAGGTTCTGTTGATGTTGATCAGCTGGCCGATGTCTATCCGGTCACCCCCGCACTGGTCAGCCAGTTGCGCAAAGCGCCGGTGGTGGGCAAGGCCAACCCCGAGCTCAATAGCCAGATCAGCAGCTATGAGTACCGGATTGGTGTGGGTGACATCCTCAATGTCACCGTGTGGGATCACCCCGAGTTGACCATCCCGGCCGGTTCTTACCGCAGTGCCAGCGAAGCGGGCAACTGGGTGCATGCCGATGGCACCATCTTCTACCCCTACATCGGCAAGGTCGCCGTGGTGGGGAAAACCGTCTCGGAGATCCGCACCGATATTGCCAAGCGTCTGGCCCAGTATATCGAGAGCCCACAGGTGGATGTCAGCATTGCGGCTTTCCGCTCCCAGAAGGTTTATATCTCCGGTGAGGTGACCAAACCGGGCGCCCAGCCCATCACCAATGTGCCGATGACCCTGCTTGATGCCTTCAATCTGGCTGGCGGGCTGACCCCGACCGCGGATTGGCACCATGTGGTGTTGACCCGCCAAGGCAAGGAATTCCCGCTCTCCATGCAGGATCTGCTGCAGTATGGGGATCTCTCTCACAATCAGCTGATGCGTGACGGCGACATGCTCTATGTGCCGCGCAACGATGCCCAGAAAGTCTTTGTTATGGGTGAGGTCAACAAGGCATCTACCCTGACCATTGGCCGTGAGGGGATGAGCCTGACCGAAGCATTGAGCAGTGCCGAGGGCCTTAACCAGAATGCCGCCAATGCGACCGGCATCTTCGTATTGCGCCCCGCCGCGAAAGCGCAAGAGAAAGCCGCCATTTATCAGCTCGACCTGAGTGATGCCACCGCGCTGGTGATGGGCACCGAGTTTGCGCTGCAACCTTACGATGTGGTTTATGTCACCACGGCGCCGGTGACGCGTTGGAATCGCGTGTTGAGTCAACTGGTGCCCTCCATCAACGGCTTTAACGAGCTGACTGAAGGCATGCTGCGGGTTCGCAACTGGTAAATCTCTGTGTGGTGTTGACTCGGTGTACTCTGGTGCCGGGTGGAAGATAAAAGAGCGACAGCAATATGTTTGAGAAGATTCTAGTCGTGTGTGTGGGCAATATATGCCGCTCCCCGACAGGTGAGCGCCTGCTGCGCGAGCGTTTACCCGATCGTGATATCAGTTCTGCCGGGGTCAGTGCCTTGGTTGATAAACCAGCCGACAAGGTCGCGAGCGAGGTGGCACAGCTGCATGGTCTCTCCCTTGATGGACACTCGGCGCGCCAACTGACCCGCGCACTCTGTCAGGATGCCGATCTGATCCTGGTGATGGAGAAAGGGCATATTTCTGCCGTCACGGCCATTGACCCGGGGGCCCGTGGCAAAACCATGCTGTTTGGCCACTGGCAGGGGGAGAGCGAAGTGCCCGATCCCTATCGTCTTAGCCGGGAAGCTTACGAACACGTTTACCAGCTGTTGGTGCGTGGTGCCGATGGTTGGGCGAAAAAACTGTAACAACAGCTGCAGTCTGGGTTTGTGTTCAGGCTCTATCTGACAATAAAAATGGATTCTGTGTAATGACGATTTCTTCTTCTACTTCTTCGACTTCTTCTTCCCGGCAAAACAATGCCGCGGTGGAGAACGACGAGATCGATCTGGGACGCCTGCTGGGCTACCTGATCGATGGCCGTTGGTGGATTGTGACTATCACCGCGCTTTTTATGGTACTTGGTGTTGCGTATGCCCTGCTGGCGACCCCAGTCTTCAAGGCGAACGCCTTACTGCAGGTGGAGAAAAAAGCCAGTGGTGCTGCGCTGCTCGGGGATATGGCTGATGTATTGGGCGGTGAACAGCCTGATGCTGCCGCCGAGATTGAGCTACTGACTTCTCGTATGGTGCTTGGCCGTACGGTACAAGAGCTTCATCTCGATACTGTAGTGACACCCGACTTCTTCCCGCTGGTTGGCCGTGGCCTGTCGCGGCTGATGGGGCATCCCTATCCCAAGATGGCGGTAAGCCGTTTTGAGGTGGCGCCGGAGTTGGTGGGGACGCCGCTAACGCTGACTGTTGACGCAGACAAACACTTTACCCTCGAAATTGAAGGGCGGGTGCTGGAAGGGCAAGTAGGTAAGCTGCTTGAGAAAGAGGATGTGACCCTGTTGCTGTCTGATGTGGCTGCCGATGAGGGGCAAGTCTTCACGCTAGTCAACCAGCCAGTACTGGATGTGATTGCCGAGTTGCAAAGTGGTCTTCAGGTCAGTGAAAAGGGCAAGAACACCGGGATCATCTCGCTGGCGCTGGAAGGGGAAGACAAGGGCCGCATTCGTGCGGTGCTCGACAACATCAGCCAGAACTACCTGCAGCAGAACGTGGTGCGCAAGACCGAAGAGGCCCAGAAGAGCCTGGATTTCTTGCAGACTCATCTGCCTCAGGTCAAAGGTGAGCTGAATCGTTCTGAAGAGCTGTTGAATGTATATCGCCAGCAGAATGAGTCGGTCGATCTGTCGCTGGAAGCTAAAGCCGCACTGGATACCATGGTGGGCCTCGAGAAGCAGCTCAATGAGTTGCAGCAACTCTATACCCGCCAGCACCCCGCTTACATCGCTCTGATGGAAAAGCGCCAGACCTTGATGAATACCAAAAATGTGATCAACAAGTCGATCAAGCGTCTGCCAAAAACCCAACAGGAGATTTTGCGTCTGACCCGTGATGTGCAGGTCGGTCAGGAGATCTTCGTCCAGCTGCTCAACAAGCAGCAGGAGCTCAATATCATGAAGGCGGGCACCATCGGCAATGGGCGGATCATCGACGATGCTGCAGTCGAAACCCGGGCAGTCAAGCCGAAGAAGCCGCTGATCGTGGTACTGGCCACTCTGCTTGGGGGCATGCTGTCTGTGGGCCTCATCCTGGTGCGTGCAGCATTCCACCGCGGTGTCGAGAGCCCCGAGCAGTTGGAAGAGATGGGGCTGTCCGTCTATGCCACGATCCCCTATTCAGAGGATCAGGCCAAGATAGAGCAACAACAGAAGAAGAAACGGCGCCAGGCGATGCCACTCAATGAAGCCTTGCTGGCTGCCCGTAATCCGGCCGACCTGGCGATGGAGTCGCTGCGCAGCCTGCGTACCAGTCTCCATTTCGCCATGATGGAGGCCAAAAACAACATAGTGATGATCTCTGGTCCAGGTCCCGGCTTAGGCAAAACCTTTGTGTCTACCAACTTTGCCGCCACCCTGGCCATGGGGGGCAAAAAGGTGTTGGTCATCGATGCTGACTTGCGCAAGGGATATATGCAAAAAGTCATGGGACAGGAGATGGGGGCGGGCTTGAGCGCCTATCTGGCTGGTCAGACCGAGATGATGCAGGTGATCAGCAAGACCGGCTTTGATGGGCTCGATTTTGTCTGTCGTGGCGCCGTGCCGCCCAATCCATCTGAACTGCTGATGCACCCTCGTTTCAAGGCCTTACTGGATTGGGCCAGCGAGCATTATGACTTTGTTATCGTCGACTCCCCGCCGATCCTGGCGGTCACCGATGCGGCCATCGTCGGCCAGCATGTGGGGGCCTCCTTGCTGGTGGCGCGTTTTGCCAAGACAGCGGTGAAAGAGGTGGAAGTGGCGATTCGTCGCTTCGAGCAAAATGGCGTGGTGATCAAGGGCATTCTGCTCAATGCGGTAGAAAAGAAAGCCAGCAGTTATTACGGTAATTACGGATATTATCAATATAGCTATGGTGATAAAACCAAAGCCTGATCCGGCCGCAGATAATAGATAAGGGATTGGTAATAGTCAGTGAGGCGAAATTGAAGGTTCAATTGATGCCTACTTTGAGTGATACTAGATGAGGCTGGGAATGCTCATCGTCTCAGTATTAGGTTTTAGCTGTGTCAACAAAAAGGAAGATAATATGAAGAAGACTGCGTTTGCTTTGGCCGCTCTGCTGGCCGTATCCGCCAATGCCATGGCAGCAGAAGCTGGGGCTGGTG
>OBZR01000202.1_pt1 | contig 43098 bp, 39 predicted proteins | sample 1495541 | NCBI WGS metagenome assembly OBZR01 (sample SAMEA2580240, study PRJEB22360) | human gut metagenome | biome: human gut; feature: human-associated habitat; material: faeces | place: Denmark | collected 2008/2010 | reverse complement strand
GCAACGGTGTGGTGCAAAAGGGGCCCGTGGGGCCGTCGGCACCGCCGATGATGGCGATGGCGGCAGAGCCGTCGGAGATGGAGGGAGCGGGCGCTGCGCCGCCGGTGGCCATCTGCAGCACCGTATCCGGGCCAAACCAGCCCGCCAACAGGCTCAGCGCACCGTTCATAAAGCTCTCCACCAGAGCCGCCCCCTGGGCGGCCAGCAGGTTGCCGAAGATCATCATGATGGCGGCATCCAATCCCAGTGTACCCAGACGGCAGGTGACGAATGCACCAAATTCTTTCAGCGCTTCTCTGCCCTGCGTCCGGCTGGCGAAGACGAAGGCCCGGTTGGTGACGTAGGCGAACAAAACGCAGATGACATTGTCCAGCACATTGCCCCAGCTGTTGGCAGCGGTATAGCCGAACAGCCGGCTGAACAGCGCATACAGTACGATGTTCAGCAATGTGGTCAGCACACCGAAAACGAGATAAGCCAGCACCTCGCGGTGCTTTATAAACCAGTTTTTCATTGACATTAAAACCTTCCGTCGCCAGCAGGGCACTACTGTTTCCGAAATACAGAAACTTTGCTCATCCAGTATACGCCTGACCGGCACGCCAGTGGCTCTCCCTCTGGGAGAGCTGTCGCGTCAGCGACTGAGAGGGCGATACAAAAACAGCCCCGCCGCCGTTTTCCCGGCAACGGGGCTGTAGTTCGCATTGTGTCTGATGAGACTATGCTGCGGGCTGATTACTCAGCGTCGTCGTTCAGCAGAGCCTTCATGGACAGGCTGATGCGCTTCTTGTCGAAGTCAACATCCAGCAGCTTCACATCGACCATATCGCCGACCTTCAGTGCGTCGGAGACCTTCTCAACGCGGTCATTGCTGATCTCGCTGATGTGGACCAGACCGTCAACACCCGGCAGGATGCGGACGAATGCACCGAACTTGGTCAGGGACACGACCGGAGCATGGAAGGTGCTGCCGATGGGGTAGTTGTTCTTCAGCTGCTCCCAGGGGTTGTCCTCAGCCTTCTTGTAGCCCAGAGAGACCTTGTGGTTCTCGGTGTCGATGTCCTTCACATACACCTCGATGGTGTCGCCAACGGAGACGACCTCAGAAGGATGCTTGATGCGGTTCCAGCTCAGCTCGCTGATGTGGCACAGGCCGTCCACACCGCCGATGTCAACGAATGCACCGTAAGAGGTCAGGCTCTTGACGACGCCGGTGTAGGTCTTGCCGACCTCGACGCTTGCCCAGAACTCCTCACGCTTAGCCTTGTTCTGCTCAGCGGTGACCTTGTTGATGCTGCCGACGATCTTGCGGCCGGAGCACTCGGTGACGACCAGCTGAACGTGCTGGCCGACCAGAGCAGTGTAGTCCTCGTCGCGGCGCATCGTGGCCTGAGAACGGGGGACGAACACCTTGACGCCCTTGACGTTGACGACAACGCCGCCCTTGTTGAACTCGGTGACGTCGCCCTCGACGACCTCGCCGGACTCAGCTGCCTTGGCGATCTCTTCCATGCCCTTGCGAGATGCGAGCTTCTTGCGGGAGAGCTGGATGACGCCATCCTGATCCATAACCTTCTCGACGATGAGGTCCAGCTCATCGCCAACTTTCACCAGGTCCTCGACCTTGGCGGAGGAATCATCGGTCAGCTCGCTCAGCTTGACAAAGCCGGTCTGCTTAGCTCCGATATCCACCTGGATCTCGTTGGCAGAGATGCTGGTCACGATTCCTTTCACAATACTGCCTGCATGAACACGCTTTTCCTCGGATGCGTTCAGCATCTCCTCAAAGCTCATGCTGTCATTGATTTCTGCGCTCATACTGTTAAGTACCTCCTCAATAATAGACGATGGCGTTGAAGCCCCGGCTGTGACGCCCGCCGTCTTTACATCTGCAAACCATTCCGGCCGAAGTTCGCTCGCTGTCTCGACCGTTACGGCTCGCGTATGCCTTGCGGCGACCTGTACCAGCTTTTGGGTATTGGAAGAATGATGACCGCCAATGACAACAATGATGTCGCATTGTTGGCTGAGGTCTTCCGCTTCCTGTTGCCTCGCCCACGTCGCATTACATATTGTATCAAAAATTCGGGCGTTTGTATAGGCTTTTTTGAGAAACTCCGAACTTTCTTGCCATTTTGTTACCTGAAATGTGGTCTGTGCAACCGCAAAAATGGGCTTTTGGGGGTCAGAAGGCCCTTTCCACGCCTTCAACTGGGCCAGATCACTGAAAATGAATACCTCTCCCCGGGTATGTCCGACGATGCCCTGCACCTCCGGATGGGACACGTCACCGGCCACCACGAGTGTCGCACCGGCGGCTTCGGCCTCGGAAGCGACTTTCTGTATCTTCTTCACGAAGGGGCAGGTGGCGTCGTGATAGGTACAGCCCCGGGCGTCCAGCTCATCGTAAATGCTGCGTGGGACGCCGTGGCTGCGGATAACCACCTCGTAGCCCGCAGGGACATCCGCGGGGGTATCTGCTGCCAGTGCGCCCCGGCGCTCGAGGTCTTCTACGGTCTGGGGGTTGTGGATGAGGGGGCCGAGGGTGGCCACCCTGCGGCCCTCATCCAGCAGACCGTAGGTCAGCTTGACCGCGCGGTCCACGCCGAAGCAGAAACCCGCAGTCTTTGCAAGTCTGATTTCCATTGTACTCTCCTAAATTCAACCTCTCCGTCATCGCTGCGCGATGACGGAGAGGGCAAGCCGCCTTACAATCCACTCCACGCATCCAGAACGGCCTGTTTATTCTCCCGCAGCTTCTTTATGTCGCGGCGGCCTTCCATCGCAAACTGTGCAGCGGGCATGGGCTCGCCGAAGATGACACGCACCTTGCAGAACAGCTTCATCTTACCATCGGGGGTGTCGTAGTAGATGCGGCAAGGCACGACGTCCACATTTGCTGCCGCCGCGATGACGAAGAGGCCGCTCTTGAGGGGAAGGAACTTCCCCTCCTTCTCCCGCGTCCCCTCCGGGAAGAGCAGCAGCGTGCCGCCCTCCTGACACTTTTTCACGGTGTCGTCGATGACACCGACCTCTTCTTTCGTGCCGCGGACACAGACTGCGCCGGCGCACCGGAAGAACCACGACAGGAATGCGTTTATCTCGAACAGCTCTTTCTTGGCAAACACGGTCATCCGCCGGCCCCAGAACCGGGTGATGACGACGAACACCGGGTCGATGGCGGAGATGTGGTTGGGGGCAATGATGCAGCCCTTCGTGCCGATTTTTTTCAGGTTCTCTCGGCCCTCACACCGGACGCGGAAGCCGATGTGGAACACCAGCCATGCCAGCGGGACCAGAATATAATATAGTATCATCCGACCTTCTCCGTGATCATTTTCTTCATGGCCTCAAAGCTCTGCTCGAAGTTCAGCTCCGAAGTGTCCAGCAGCACGGCGTCGTCTGCCTGCTTGAGGGGGGCTGCGGCGCGGTGGGTGTCCTGATAGTCGCGCTGCTTGACGTCGGCCAGCACATCTTCGTAGGGGGTGTCGATGCCCTTCTGCTGGTACTCCTTCCAGCGGCGGGTGGCGCGGGCCTCCGGGCTGGCGGTGAGGAAGATCTTCACCGTCGCATTGGGCAGCACCACGGTGCCGATGTCGCGGCCATCCATCAGGATGTTCTGCGTCCTGGCCATGTCCCGCTGCATCTCCAGCAGGAAGGCACGCACCGCCGGATTTGCACCCACGGCAGAAGCCGCCATCCCCACCTCTTCGGTGCGGATGGCCGTGCTGACGTCCTCGCCATTCAGATAGATATGCTGTTCGCCCTCGATAAAAGCAAACTCGAGGGTGATATTGGGCAGCAGAGCATTGACCGCCTTGTTGTCCTTCGGGTCCTTGCCCGCGCGGAGGGCGTAAAGGCCGATGGTGCGGAACATCGCACCGGTGTCCACATAAATGTAGCCGAAGTCCGCAGCCAGACGCCGCGCCAGCGTAGATTTGCCTGCGCCCGCAGGCCCGTCGATCGCAACAGATACCATTATAAAAGTTCCTTCTTTCATTTTACTGAGCATAGCCCGGCCCACCAGTGTTCAGATATTACAGGTTATTCGCAAAACTCTGTGCCGTGCAGAATGCGAGCTGCAGGTTATAGCCGCCGGTATAGGCGTCCACATCCAGCACCTCGCCTGCAAAGTAGAGGCCAAGGGCCTTTTTGCTCTGCATGGTCTTGGGGTCCACCTCCCGCACCGACACGCCGCCCGACGTGATGACTGCGTGGGCCAAATCGCCCCGGGCGTCGATGGACACCCGCCAGTGCTTCATCAGCTGTACCAGCTCCCGCTTCTGCTCCCGGGTGATCTGGTTTGCCCTGGTGGCCGGGTCGATGCCCCAGCGGGCCACCATGACCGGCTGCATACTGGACGGCAGCAGCTTCACCAGTGCGCCCTGCGCCGCGTGGTTCGCCAGAAGGGCAAAGTCCCGGGTGATGCGGTCATAAAGCTGTTCCTCGCTGAGGGCAGGCTTCAAATCAATAAAAGCTTCGTACTTGTGCTTTTTCATGTCGCCCAGATGGCTCGACGCACTGAGGGTCAGCGGCCCGCTGATGCCGAAGTGGGTGAACAGCATCTCGCCCTGCTCCTCGAAGATGGCTTTGCCGTCCTCGTGGAGGGTGAGGGTCACGTTCTTGAGGGCGAGGCCCATCATCTTTTTGCAGTCGGCGTCATGGCTCACGAGGCTGACAAGGCTGGGGACAGGCTCCACGAGGGTGTGGCCCGCCTGCCGGGCCAGCTTGTAGCCGTCGCCGGTGGAGCCGGTGGTGGGGTAACTCAGGCCGCCCGTTGCCACCAGCACGGCGTCCGCCTTGTACTCCCGGCCCGAAGTTCCCCGCACACCCACGCAGCGATAGGCCGGGCCGGGCTTTTTCTTTTTCGGGCGGCGCGGATCTTCCGGCGCAGCAGGCGCTTCTTCCGGCTGGGCCAGCGGCTCCAGCAGCAGCTTTTTTGCCCCGTCGTGGACGATGTCCGCTCTGTCTGCGTACCGCAGAAGAGCCTGCCGGATCTCTTCGGCCTTGTCTGACACCGGGAACACCCGGCGTCCGCGCTCCACCTTCAGCTCCACACCGAGAGACTCAAACAGCTCCATCGTCCTGGCCGGTGGGAAAGCCCCCAGCGACGAGAACAGAAAGCGGGGGTTCGTCCGCACATGGTGCAGAAATTCCTCTGCGGTGCAGTCGTTGGTCACATTGCAGCGGCCCTTGCCGGTGACGAGAATTTTCTGAGCCGGCTTTTCCATATGTTCCAGCACCGTCACCTCATGCCCCTGCCGCAGGGCCGCGCCCGCCGCCATCAGGCCGGCAGCGCCGCCGCCTACCACTAAGACCTTCATGTTTCGTTTCCTCCGCTTTTTCTTCTGTCTTCACACTTATTCCAGTTTATCATACCAGAATCGACCGCCAAAAGCAATGTGAAAAAAGCAGGTACAGCGTTCTGCTGCACCTGCCCGGAAAATTTTGCTTATTTCATGGCCTTGATGGGGTCGAGATACTTTTCGCCCTCCATGACCTCCAAGTGGATGTGGCTCTCCTCGGCACACTCACAGCTCACGCTGCCCACCTTGCCGATGGTCTGCCCGACCGAGACGGTGTCGCCCTTCTTCACCCTGGCGTCCGTTGTGCCGCAGACCCGCCAGACCCTGCCGGAAGCGTCTTCGATGGCGACCACAGGCCCCCACTTGTCGTCCGTGCCGGTCTCCACCACCTTGCCTGCCGCCGGGGCGGTCACTTCCGCGCCCCTGTCGGCGGCGTAGTCCACACCGTTGTGGGTGCGCCAGTCGCCCAGCGTCTTGCTGTAGACCAGCTCATCGCCGCTGTAGCTGTTTAAGACGCGCCCCGAGACAGGCTGCGTGGAGGCAGGCGCAGCCGAACTGCTGGCAGGCAAGGACTCGGTTTGCAGCGCGGAGGGTTCGCGCACCGAACCAGACCCAGACTGCGCACCAGAAGAGGACGCAGCCCCACCGGACGAGCTGTCGGCTTCTGGCACATTGGCCACGCTGTTTGCTGCGGGTGCGTTCTGCTGCTGCCATTCGGCTTCCTCCTCTCCGGCGACGCCGGGCGATGTGTTGATGCCCTCGTCGATGCCGGGGGCGGTACTGGACGGGCTTCGCACCGCGTCCAGATTCTGTTTGAGCTCATTGCGCACCGTGCGCACAGCCCACACCCCGGCCGCTGCCGCCGCCAGTAGGCAGGCGGTAAGCACCAGCGCAAAGGCTTTGTCCCGCAAAAACTTTCTGAATTGCTCCATCGTTCGTTACTCCAATCCATCTTTGTGTACGGAATCGTTTCTTTGGTGGTAGTTTGGAGCGGCAGAGCGGGGTTTATTCATCCTTTATTCGAAAGGACGCAAAAAGGCCCCGGATGACCGGGGCCTTACCTGTTGCATTGTTCTTTTTATGCAGCGCAGTCCGGGAAATTCACCACCGTGATTTCCGCCACCGCCTTTTCCACAGTCTGCAAAATATGCTCTATCTTTTCTATTGTATCCGCTGACAGAACAACTTCTCCGCACTGCTCACACTTCATACAGGGGACATTTTTGATGACAACGACACAGTTTTTGAGCTGTACGGTATGAATGGTAGTATCAGGCTTCATTTCGCCCTTGCAGAAAAAGCAGGTCATGTCTTATTCCCCTTTCTTCTTTCGTTCTGTATAAGAGGCATTCCAGTGGTCCAGGTCAGGCCAATAGGCGGTCAATATCCACAGCGCATCCTCATGGATGCCGCACACCACATGGAGCCAGCGGCCCGCCAGATTGACGCCAAGTACCAGACAGGATGGACACCGGTAGTCGTCCGGGCGATATTCGATGATTTTTCCGCTCTGGATAGCCTGCCGAATATCAGCCAAACGGATGCCGCGTTCATAAAGCCGGGCCTGCGAGTGTGCTGTCAGGAATATCTGCCCACTGCAGGATAGTGTGCGCAGGTTTTCAATCGTCAATTCCACGCTCTACCGGCCTTCTTTCTTTTTATTTGATTATAGCATCTCCGTTTCATCAAGTCAATCACAGTGCAAAAGACCCCCATCCGGCGTTCCGGACAGGGGCCAAAAGTCCTATTTAGTTGTTGCGGCTGCGGCTGTTCATGCCCAGCAGGCGGACGACGTAGAGGAAGATGTTGATGAAATCCAGATACAGGGTCAGTGCGCCGTAGATGGAAGCCTTCTCGGCCAGCTCGGCGTCGCCTGCATAGTAGGCGTAGATCTGGCGGAGCTTCTGGGTATCGTAGGCGGTGAGCAGCATGAACACCACCAGGCCGATGCCGCAGTAGAGCACCGAGGTGCCGAAGCCAAAGCCGAAGAGCGCACCCACGAGGCTGGTGACGATCATGGCCACCAGAGCCATCATGAGGCGGGGACCCCAGCCGGTGAGGTCTTTATGGGTGGTGGTGCCGTACACAGCCATGAGGCCGAAGTAGACCGCCGTGGCGAGGAAGGCCATGACCAGCGTGCCTACCGAGAACATCAGGAAGTAGTAGCTCAGGACCATGCCGTTTAAGATGGCGTATCCGAAGAACGCGGCTCTTGCACCGTCGATGGACATCTTCTGCACCCGGGCGCTGAGCATGAACACCAGTGCCAGCTCACCGATGGTAAGCAGGAAGTAAAGCGAATTGACCAGATAGATAAGGGGTGTAGTCGCCGTGATATAGGCCATTGCGAAGGTGACGAGCAGGCCGCCGGCCATCCAGCGGTAGGTGCGGGTCATATAGTCCGATGCGCTCATCGAAGGCTCCGCATAGCCGCGGTCATAGTTGTTGTAATCCATAAGGAATCCTCCATTCAAAATCAGGGCATCGGCCTCGGCCTTGCCCCGGTCTACGAAATATAGTATACTGCATAGAAATGAACGATTCATGAAAAAGGCTGTGATATTTGATGTCCCTCGGACTTTATCTGCATATTCCTTACTGTTTTTCCAAATGCCGGTACTGTGATTTCTACTCCGCCCCCGGCCAGCGCGGCGTCCCCCGGGCCTATGTGGACGCCCTTTTGCGGGAGCTCTCCCGGTTTGCGCCGGACGCGCCCCTGCGGCCGGACACCCTTTATTTCGGCGGCGGAACGCCCAGTCTGCTGGACCCGGCAGACGCCGCCCGGCTCATCGCCGCCGCACAGCCCCTGCCCGGGGCCGAGATCACGCTGGAAGCCAACCCTGAGACCGTAACGGAAGACTCTCTCCGGGCATTCCGGGAGGCGGGCGTCAACCGCATCTCCTTCGGCGTCCAGTCGGCCCGGGACAGCCAGCTCAAGACGCTGGGCCGCCCCCACACGGCAAAGCAGGCGCGGGCCGCTTTCGCCGCCGCACGCCGTGCCGGGTTCGAGAACATCAGCGGCGACATCATGCTGGCCCTGCCCCATTATACGCAGGCCGAGTTCGACGAGACGCTGGAGCTTATCGAGGATGGCGGCGCGGCCCACATTTCCGCCTACCTCTTGAAGATCGAGCCCGACTCCGCCTTTGGCCGGACGCCCCCCGAGGGTCTGCCCGCCTCCGACGAGGCGGCAGACTTCTACCTCTATGCCGTCGAGCAGCTGGAACATCATGGCTACCGGCAATATGAGATCTCCAACTTCGCCCGCCCGGGCTATGAGGGAAAGCACAACCTCATCTACTGGGACTGCGGCGACTATCTGGGCATCGGCCCCGCCGCCCACTCCTGCATGGGCGGCAAACGGTTCTACTACCCCGCCGACACCGAAGCCTTTCTGCGGGACGAGGCCGCGCCCGTCATGGACGGCGGCTGCGGTGCGGAGGATTATCTCATCCTGCAGCTGCGTCTGCGCAAAGGTCTGAGCCTCGACGAATACAAAAACCGCTATGGCAGGGAGTTTTCCACCTCGCAGCTGGCCTTTGTGAAAAACTGCGTGAAGAGCGGCTACGCCAACTTTGACGGCCACACCCTCGCCCTCACGCCCGCCGGGCTCATCGTACAGAACAGCATCCTTGCCGAGCTGCTGTGAGCCTCAGTGAACAGCAAAGCTCATCGCCGCCAGCACAAAAACACCGATGATGCTGGTAATGCGGCTCACCCTCTGCATCGCGTAATACCAGTCGGTGGGCTCACCGCCGTACACTTCCAGCCCGTGGCGGAGGTTCCAGAACAGCAGCGGGAACCGGACATCCAGCACAAGGAGCACCACCAACGCCCCTATCGGCAGCAGGAACGCCACGCTGCCCCGGGTCTCCCGCCGCCCGCCGACGGCCACATGATAGAGCCAGTTACAGCTGGGCCAGAGGTCGGATCTCTGGTATTCGCCGTTGACGATGACGTTCACCTCGTCGGCAAGGCCCCCATCGTCTTCCCTCCACAGGATGGCGTCGCCGGGATCGCCCAGCGCGGTCCCGGTAAAAATGACCGCTCCGTCCTGCTCGATTTTTACGCCCGGGTCGCTCATCCCCTCGGCTTTCGATTCGAGCCGATAGCGCCGCGTCTCTCCGTCCATCGTGAAATCCACTTCCGCACCGTTTTCCGTCTGAGCAACCTGCATGGTGTAGGCGGCATACGCATCCCTGCCCGAAAAGCTGCCGTCGGCCTGCCGGTACAAAAAGGCATCCCGCAGCCAGACGCCCGGGCGGAGGGCGGCCCAGAGATAGAGCACAGCGAGAAGCAGCGCGGTAAGAATGCAGAGCAGGCAGCTCGTCTTTTTCTCCATGGTCAGGCTCCTTTCGTTTCAGCCCAGTTCGATTACTTTCCACCCCAGCTCCCGGATGGCTTCTTGATCATGGGTCGCCAGCAGGGTGGGCTTTGTGCCGCAGCGTGCCTTGAGCATGGCTGCGGCTTTTTTCATGGCGGCGGGGTCCATGCCGGTGAAGGGCTCATCTAACAGAAGGGTGTCGCTCTCGGTCCAGAGCGCGCGCAGCAAGGCGGTGCGGCGCTTCTGTCCGCCGGAGAGCTTCCGGGCAGGCAGAGCAAGGGCCTCGTCATCCAGTCCTAATTGTATAAGATCATCTCGTATCTGCTCTTTGTATTGTGTTTTGACCTTGTACTGTTCTGCGGTCAGCACCAGCGCCACATTCTCTTCGGCGGTCAGCTGGGGGCAGAGCCTGTCTTCCTGAAAGACCGCGCCGACCCGGCCCACGCCCTCCACGCTGCCGGAGGTGGGCGCTTCCAGCCCCATCAGGATGCGGAGCAGGGTCGTCTTGCCCCAGCCGCTGGGAGCCCAGAGCACCGCCGGGCCGTCCACAGTAAGCGAGAGGTCTTCGAAGAGAATTTTCTCTCCGAATCGTTTAGACAGCTTCTTTATTTCCAGTTTGTTGTTGGTTTCACTCATTTTTCAGCCCTCTCTTCGCCCAGAACCGCCGCTACCGCTTTATCCAGCAGAGCGAGGAACAGCTTTTCGAATACGGCGCTCAGCAGGATGATGACGAAGGTCCAGGCAAACAGCTCCCCGGTGGAAAGGGTAATTTTTGCCCGGTAAAGCGCGTCGCCGATGCTGCCGTCCGGCAGGCCGATGACCTCTGCTGCTACGCCGCTCTTCCAGCAGATGCCCAGCGCCACGCTGCATCCCTGCCGGAACGCGGGCAGCACCGCCGGGAGCCAGACCGCCCGCAGACGCCGCCCCAGAGGCAGACGGAACACCTGCGCCATTTCGAGAAGCTGGCGGTCCGCACTCCCGATGCCGGTGCGCACTGCGCTGTAGAGGACGGGCAGCACCATCAGAAAGCTGATCAGGACGGACAGCGACGAGCCGCTGACCCACACCAGCGCCAGAATGATGAAGCTCGCCACCGGAGTAGCCTTGACCAGCTGCATCACGGGGGCGAGAAGGGCGTCCACCCACTCCCACTTTTCGGCGGCTACCGCCAGCACCGCGCTGGACAGAACGCCCAGCCCGAAGCCCAGCAGGATGCGCCCGGCGCTGAAACCGATGCGCTGCCAAAACTCGGCCTGCGGCAGCAGCTCCACCAGCGTGCCGATGGCCTGCACCGGTGAGACAAGAAAGACTTCCTGCCCGATGGCCGCAGCTGCCGCCTGCCAGACGCCCAGCCAGAACACCGACGCCGCCAAGATTTGAATGCGGCGTTTTTTTGTTTTATCCATGTATTTCTTTGCTCCTGTTCGTTTTCTCGCTTTCAGAATATCACATCATGTATGAGAATACAATCCTTCATCTTTTCTTCTCTTGACATGAGGGTCATAAAACACTACACTGGAATAAAGCAATCCTGATTCTACGTGCCTCCGCGCACAGCTGGGAGAGATGACCATGCACGATTCCGCTCAGGCCCTCCGGGGCAAAAAGCTCCTTCTGGTGGGGTTCACCCTGTTCTCGATGTTCTTCGGGGCAGGCAACCTCATCTTCCCGCCCTTCCTCGGCGCACAGGCCGGGACGGCGCTCTGGCCCGCTTTTGTGGGCTTTGCCGTCAGCGCCATCGGCCTGCCCATCGCGGGCGTGGCAGCGGTGGCCCGGGCGGGCGGTCTGCCTGCGCTGGCCGGGCGGGTCCATCCCCGCTTCGCACAGGTGTTCGCTGTGCTGGTCTATCTGTCCATCGGTCCCTGTCTCGCGATCCCCCGCACGGCCAGCACCTCGTTTGAGATGCTGACGCCGCTGGTGGGGCGGAGCACACCGGGACAGTTCATCTACTCCCTCGTGTTCTTTGCTGCGGCGTACTTCGTGGCCCTCAAGCCCGAAAAGCTGACCCAGCGGCTGGGCCGCATCCTCTGCCCTGCCCTGCTGGTGCTCATCGTGGTGCTGTTCGCGGGCTGCATCCTCCGCCCGGCCGCGCCCGGCTACGGCACGCCTGCCGAGGCTTACGCCGCCCTCCCCGCCGCACAGGGCGTGCTGGACGGCTATCAGACCATGGACGCGCTGGCAGCGCTCAACTTCGGCGCGGTCATCGCGCTGAACCTTCAGGCGGTGGGCATCACGGAGGAGTCCGCCGTCCGGCGCGGCACCATCCGGGCCGGGCTCATCGCAGGCGGGATGCTGCTGGTGGTCTACGCCATGCTGACCCACATCGGCGGCATCTCGGGGGCTGCCTTCCCCGGCAGCGACACCGGGGCCGCCGTCCTGACGGCACTGGCCGACGGCCTGTTTGGTCGGGTGGGACAGGTGCTTCTGGCCGCCATCTTCGTCATCGCCTGCTTCAACACCTGTGTCGGCCTCATCGCCAGCGTAGGCGAATACTTCCACGAGCTTCTGCCCCGGCTGCCCTACCCCGCCATTGCAGCCTTCTTCGCGCTGATGAGCATGCTGCTGGCGAACATCGGCCTTGCGGGCATCCTGAGCCTTTCCGTCCCGGTGCTGAACGCCATCTACCCCATCGCCATCATCCTCATCGTGGTGGAGTTCCTGCCCGGACGGTTCCAGCGGACATCGGTCTGGCGGCTGGGCATCCTCTTCACGGCCATCCAGAGCATCCCTGCCGCCCTGCCCTTCGGCCCCCTCTCCACCTTGATGAACGCTCTGCCCCTGAGCAGCCTCGGCTTTGGCTGGCTGCTGCCGGCCCTCATCGGCATCGGCGCGGGCCTTCTGATGTAAGAAAAACTGCCGCACGGCTGTGCGGCAGTTTTTCTTGTTTCAAAGCTTACTTTGCAGAGTTGCGGATCGCCGCCATGACCTTGCGCAGGACGGACGGCTCGGTGTAGTAGAAGTTATCGTCCGGCAGCTTGCCGCCCACGGCGGCGGGAGAGGCATCGTAGAGCACCTGCAGGTAGGCAGAGATGTCTTTCTTCATCTCCTGACCGTTGCGGTAGACGATGTTGCACTTGGGCAGGGCCTTCTTGGCGATAGCGGCCTTGGCCACCACGCCGACTTCCTCACAGAGGGCGGCGGTGCCGTCGATGTCCTCGTTGGCCGCCTTGACGCTCTTCTGGTAGTCGGTCAGGAAGGCTGCGATGACATCGGGGTTCTGCTTTGCGTACTCGGTGCGCACCACGGTGACGCCGGTGATAAGCTGGGTGTCACAGACTTTGTTCCATTCTTTGGTCAGGTCGAGAATGACGCGGAGGCCGCTGTCCTTCATCTGGGCAGCGGTGACATAGGGCTGAGGCAGGACGGCGATGGCATCCTGCCTGGCAGCGGCCATCTGGGCCGTGACCTCGGAAGCCTCGCTGTAGTATTCGATCTTCACGTCCTTGTCGGGGTCGAGGCCGTTCTTCTTGAGCAGATAGCGCAGGACGTACTCGGGGGTCGTGCCTTTGCCGGTGGAAAGGATGGTGCGGCCCTTGAGGTCGGCGAAGCTGTGGACGGTATTGCCCTTCTCCACGACGTAGAGGACGCCCAGCGTGTTGACGGCCATGACCTGGATGCCGCCGTTCGTCTTCTGGTAGAGGGTCGCGGCGAGGTTGGCCGGGATAGCGGCCATGTCGAGTTCGCCCTTGATGAGCTTCGGCACGATCTCATCGGCAGCGCCGTAGAGCTGCAGGTCATAGTCGAGGGAGGCCGTGCCGTCCTTCTCCATGCTCAGCAGGTTGACGAGGCCCATGGTGGTGGGGCCTTTCAGGCCGGCGATGCGCACTTTGGTGCTCGTTTTGGCCGATGCGCCGCAGGCCAGCACACTGACCATCAGCACCAGCGACAGCAGCAGAGATGTCAGTTTTTTCATAGGATTCAGCTCCTCACTTTCATTGGGAGAAATTTTCCCGCAAAAAATTTGCAAAACCATTTGCTTTACGCCCTCAAGTTTACTATAATAAGAGAAAAAATACCGTTGCACACGCAACGGAATCGCAGAAGGGCGGTGAGGGCCCGGGGAAAACCTCACGGAATGGGTATGGAAAATTATCTTCCGCTGTTACAATCCACCTCTCTGTTCGCCGGGCTGGAAGCCGAAGCGCTCCGGGTCCTGCTGGGCGAAGTGGGGGCCGTATTGCGCACCTACAGCCGGGGCGAGACCCTCGTGCTGGCCGGACAGCCGAACCGCCGGGTGGGCGTGGTGCTCTCCGGTGCCATCGAGGCCTATCATTCCGCCGCCAGCGGGGCGCGTCTGCCCATCAGCCAGATGGGGCCGGGCGGTGTGTTCGGCGACGTGCTGGGCGGCTCGAGCCTTTCCAGCCCGGTGACGGTGGTGGCCTCGGCCACCTGCGAGGTGCTGCTGGTGCCTTACGAGAAGCTTCTGCTGCCCGGGGCCGACCCGGCCCGCCAGCGGGTGCTGCAGAACCTTGTGCGCACCATCAGCGACAAATACCTCCTGCTCTCCCGCCGGGTAGACCTTCTGCTGCTCAAGAGCCTGCGGGCCAAGGTCTGCGCCTACCTGCTCAGTGAGGCCGAGGTGCATCACAGCCTCACCTTCACCGTCCCCTACTCCCGCATCCGGCTGGCCGACTACCTCAACTGCGACCGCAGCGCCCTCTCCCGGGAGCTGAGCCTGATGCAGCGGGACGGCCTGCTCGAGACCTATAAGAGCAGCTTCAAGCTGCTGGAGCCGGACGCGCTGCGGCGCATGGTGCTGTAACAGCCTCTCCCTTTGGGAGAGCCTTATATAGAAGGAGAACTTCATCATGTCCAAACCGATTTTATGGATCGTCATTCCCTGCTACAACGAAGAACAGGTGCTGCCCATCACGGCCCCCATGTTCCTGAAAAAGATAAACGGCCTCGCCGCAGCGGGCCTTGTCAGCGAGAAGAGCCGGGTGCTCTTCGTCAACGACGGCTCCCGCGACGCCACCTGGTCCCTCATCCAGAAGTTCGCCTCTGAGGATGAGCACTTCATCGGCATCTCCCAGAGCCGGAACCGCGGCCACCAGAACGCCGTGCTGGCCGGGCTGATGGAGGCGCTCCACAGCGGCAGCTGCGACATCACCATCTCCATCGACTGCGACGGTCAGGACGACATCAACGCCATGGATGAGATGGTCAAAAAGTATCTGGACGGCGCCGAGGTCGTCTACGGCGTGCGCAGCCGCCGGGACACCGACACCTTCTTCAAGCGGTTCACCGCCGAGGGCTTCTACCATGTGATGAACGCGCTGGGCGCGGACATCGTCTTCAACCACGCCGACTACCGGCTCATCAGCACCCGGGTGCTGGAAAGCTTCGCCGACTACCGCGAGGTGAACATCTTCCTGCGGGGCATGGTGCCGCTGGTGGGCTACCCCAGCGACACCGTCTACTACGAGCGCCACGAGCGTCTGGCCGGTGAGAGCCACTATCCCCTCAGCAAGATGCTGGCCCTCGCCTTCGACGGCATCACCAGCCTGTCGAACAAGCCCATCCGCCTCATCACCGGCGCAGGCATCGCGGTCAGCCTCATCAGCTTCATCGGCGTCATCTGGGCCATCGTGCAGGCCGTGCTGGGCAGCGCCGTGGCGGGCTGGGCCTCCACCATCTGCATCGTCTGCTTCATGGGCGGCGTCCAGCTGGTGTGTCTGGGCGTCATCGGCGAATACGTCGGCAAAATCTATATGGAGACCAAGGCCCGCCCCCGCTACATCATCAGCGAGCGCACATGGGCTCCCTACGAAAGGAAGTATCACGGATGAGCAAACAGAGCTGGAAAGGCAGCACCCTCCTGAACCCGGAGCCGCCGGTGCTGGTCTCCTGCGGCGGGCTGGACAAGCCCAACCTCATCACCATCGGCTGGACCGGCACCATCTGCACCCAGCCCAGCATGGTATCCATCAGCGTCCGCCCCGAGCGGTACAGCCACCACCTCATCAAAGAGAGCGGCCAGTTTGCCATCAACCTGCCCACCGAGGCACTGGTGAAGTCGGTGGACTGGTGCGGCGTCAGGAGCGGCCGGGACTTCGATAAATTCGCGGCCTGCAAACTCCATTCTGCCCCCGGCTCGGTGCTGACGGACTGCCCCATCCTCGAAGAAAGCCCCGTCAACCTCGAGTGCAGGGTCACGCAGGTCATCCCGCTGGGCAGCCACGACCTCTTCCTCGCCGAAGTGGTGGCCTGCGACGTGGACGAGAGCCTGCTGGACGAGAACGGTAAGCTCTGCCTCGACAAGGCCAGGCTCATCGTCTACAGCCACGGCGAATATCTGGCTCTGGGCAAAAAGCTGGGGACCTTCGGCTACAGCGTGCGGAAGAAAAAGCCGACGCGGAAGCCCCGCAGATAATACTATGAAAAATGGGAAGCGCAAAAGCGCTTCCCATTTTTTTTTATTTCTCGTCGAGCAGATCACTCAGACATCTGACCGTCCGGCCATGATAGCCTGTGACCGTCTCGGCATGGAGCAGACTGCTCAGCACACTTTCCTCCACGCACTCGGCCACCGCCCGGAACAGCGGATTGATGGCGTCGTCGTGGAGCATGCCCATCGGCAGAATGGCCTTTTCGGAGTAGTGCGGCACCCGGTTGGCGGTGGTGAAGGCAATGACGATCTCGCCGGAGCCGTTGCCGCAGAAAGAGCCGGTGCGGGACAGGCCCACCAGCGCCCGGTGGCAGAGCCGCCGCAGCTGGCGCTCACTGAGGGGAATATCCGTCGCCAGCACCGTGATGATGGAGCCTTTGTCCTCGTGGGGCGGGATGTGGGCGTCCAGCAGGCTCTGGATGGGGGTGCCTGCCACTACGAGGTCATCGAAGACGGCGTGGTTGGAGAGCACCAGCGCACCGATGGTGTACTGTTTCCCGTCCAGCTCCACCACACGGGAGGCCGAGCCGATGCCGCCCTTCAGGCCGTGGCAGCGCATTCCCCGGCCCGCGCCCACAGCGCCCTCGGCGAAATCGGCGCGGCAGTCGGCCAGCGCAGCCCGCACGTTTTCTTCTGTGACGTGGAGGCCCCGGATGTCGTTGAGGCCGCTGTCGTTGCACTCGCAGACCACCGGGTTGACGCTGCCGGTGGTCTCGCAGATGTCGGGGTTCTTATCCAGCATATACTTCACCAGCGCTGTCTCCACAGTACCTACGCTGAGGGTATTGGTGAAGAGGATGGGCGTTTCCAGCGTCCCCAGCTCGTCGATCTGGACAAGGCCGGTGGTCTTGCCGAAGCCGTTGATGACATGGCTGGCCGCCATCACTTTATCGTGGAAAATATCGCCCTGATGGGGCAGCAGCGCGGTCACGCCGGTCTGGACGTCGCCGTCCGCCAGTGTGCAGTGGCCCACCGTCACGCCCGGCACATCGCTTATCTTGTCCAGCGGCCCGCAGGGCAGTTTGCCCACCCGGATGCCCCGGCTCTTCCATTTTGCTTCGATTCCCATAAGTATCCTCCTTGCAAAAACGCCCCCTCCTCACCAGACGGAGAGGGCTGATCTTATTCTTCCTCGTGCTCCACCTTGCTGATTGCGCCCAGGTCGTAGGGCGTGTTCTGGTAGACGTAGTAGTTCAGCCAGTTCTCATACAGCAGGTGTGCGTGAGCACGCCAGCGGAAGAGAGGCGGCTGCTCGGGGTCGTCGTTGGGGTAATAGTTCTTTGGCACCGCGATGGGCAGGCCCTTGCCGACATCCCGCTTGTACTCGGCGTCCAGCGTGTACTTGTCGTACTCCGGGTGGCCGGTGACGAAGATCTGCCGTCCATTCTCGGTGCTCATCAGGAAGGGGCCGGCCTCGTCGCTCTCGGCGAGGATGCGCAGGGCCTTGCAGTTCAGCACGTCCTCCCGGCTGATGCCGGTGTGGCGGCTGTGAGGGGCGTAGAACACCTCATCGAAGCCGCGCACCAGCGGGTTCGAGGGACGGGTGACTTTATGCTCGAAGACGCCGAACAACTTCTGGTCGAGAAGCTGCTTGCGGATGCCATAGTGATAATAAAGTCCCGCCTGTGCGCCCCAGCAGACATGAAGGGTGGAGTAGACGTTCGTCTCACTGAAGTCCATGATCTCGCACAGCTCCTGCCAGTAGTCCACCTGTTCAAAGTCTATTTTCTCCACAGGCGCACCGGTGATGATCATGCCGTCGTAGCGGTTGTTCTTCACCTCGTCGAAGGTCTTATAAAACGCCTCGAGGTGGGCCGCAGAGACATGGGTCGCCGCATGGCTGGCCGTCTGCAGCAGGGTCATGTGGACCTGAATGGGCGTATTGGCCAGCAGGCGGGCGATCTGGGTCTCAGTGGCGATCTTGGTCGGCATGAGGTTCAGGATGAGGATCTCCAGCGGACGGATGTGCTGGGAGAGCGCCCGTTCCCGGTGCATGACGAAGACGTTTTCCTCGTAGAGGGCATCGTAGGCGGGAAGAGTCTTGGGGATGATCAGCGGCATAGCATCGTTGCTCCTTTTGACGGTTTTAGCGGGAAGTTTTTATCTGCATCCGGAGACGCTTTTTCACGGGAAGGGGCCGAAACCGGCAGATGGCGCTGACTGTGTTTCTTAGATCTTATCCAGCGCCTGTGCAATATCGGCGATGAGGTCTTCGCTGCTCTCGAGGCCGCAGCTCATCCGCACCAGCTCAGCAGGCACACCGGCAGCGGCCAGCTGCTCGTCGTTCATCTGGCGATGAGTGCTGGAAGCCGGGTTCAGGCAGCAGGTGCGGGCATCGGCAACATGGGTCTCAATGGCGGCAAGCTTCAGCTCCTTCATAAAGGTGCTGGCGGCTTCGCGGCCGCCGGCCAGGCCAAAGGAAACGACGCCGCAGCTGCCGTTCGGCAGATACTTCTCGGCCAGCGCATGGTAGGGGCTGGACTCGAGGCCGCAGTAGTTGACATAGGCCACCTTGGGGTGAGCCTCAAGAAACTTTGCGACGGCCATGCCGTTGGCGCAGTGGCGCTGCATCCGGACGTGGAGGCTCTCAAGGCCGAGGTTCAGCATATAGGCGTTCATGGGGGACTGCATCGAGCCGAAGTCGCGCATGAGCTGTGCGGTGGCCTTGGTGATGAAAGCCCCCTCTTTGCCGAAGCGCTCCGCGTAGGTGATGCCATGATAGCTCTCATCGGGAGTACACAGGCCGGGGAACTTGTCGGCGTGGGCCATCCAGTCGAACTTGCCGCTGTCCACGATGGCACCGCCCAGCACAGCGCCATGGCCGTCCATGTACTTGGTGGTGGAGTGGGTCACGATGTCGGCCCCCCACTCGAAGGGGCGGCAGTTGACCGGCGTGGGGAAGGTGTTGTCCACGATGAGCGGTACGCCGTGGGCGTGTGCGGCCTTGGCGAACTTTTCGATGTCCAGCACGGTGAGGGCAGGGTTGGCAATGGTCTCGCCAAACACGACCTTGGTGTTGGGCTGGAACGCGGCATCCAGCTCTTCCTCGCTGCACAGCGGATCCACGAAGGTGGCGGTAATGCCCATCTTCTTCATGGTGACGGAGATGAGGTTGAAGGTGCCGCCGTAGATGGTGCTGGACGCCACGATGTGGTCGCCTGCCTCGCAGAGATTGAACAGCGCAAAGAAGTTGGCGGCCTGACCGCTGGACGTCAGCATGGCGGCGGTGCCGCCTTCCAGCTCGCAGATCTTTTTCGCCACCATATCGCAGGTGGGGTTCTGCAGGCGGGAGTAGAAGTAGCCGTCGGCCTCGAGGTCGAACAGCCTGCCCATGTCCTCGCTGGTAGCGTACTTGAACGTAGTGGACTGGATGATGGGGATCTGGCGGGGTTCGCCGTTGCCGGGGGTGTAGCCGCCCTGCACACAGATGGTATCACGGTTCATTGCAACATACTCCTTTACTGGGTTTATCTGTATAGCACAATTCCCCGCAGGAGCATGAGCCTCCTGCGGGGAATCGATTCGTTAAATTTTATTCCCTGCCCGGAGGCACCTAAAGGCTCTCCCTTTGGGAGAGCTGGCGCGTATGCGCCTGAGAGGGCTAGGACGCTGACAGAGAAGCACGGACACAGCGATAATATTTCTCTGGCAAAGATACTGCCTATCGCTGTGCGGCGGCTCCATCGCACCGGGCTTGCCCTCTCCGTCACCTTCGGTGACACTACCCGGGTTGCGGCACCCAGCATCCGCTTCGCTTTGCTTGCGTCTTGCTGGCCGCGGCCCCAACTGCGACTTCCTGTTTCCGCCACTGGCGGCGGTCGTCGCTGTTGCTCCCAAAGGGAGAGGCTTTTCTCACTTCCGCAAGCGCTTATCGCTCCTGGTCGCCCAGAAGGTACCGACGGTCTGGAACACCTGCACCATGAGCACCAGCAGCACGACGCAGACGATCATGATGTTGGTCTGGTAGCGGTAGTAGCCGTAGGACAGAGCGATCTTGCCCAGACCGCCGCCGCCGATGACGCCGGACATGGCCGAGTAGCCGAGGATGGTCGTCAGGGCAGTGGTCATGCTGGAAATGAGGCCGGGCAGGCACTCGGGGATCATGACCTTGGTGATGATCTGGAAGGGAGTCGCGCCCATGCTCTGGGCAGCTTCCACGACGCCCTCGTCCAGCTCACGCAGACTGGTCTCCACCAGACGGGCCACGAAGGGGAAGGCCGCGACCACCAGCGGAACGATGGTGGCCTTGGTGCCGACGGTGGTGCCCACAATGGCACGGGTCAGCGGGAAGACGCAGATCATCAAAATCAGGAACGGCACGCTGCGCAGAACGTTGATGATGATGTTCAGGATGTGCATCAGCCAGCCCGGCAGGGGCAGGACGCCGTCCTTATCGCCAGCCACCAGCAGAACGCCCAGCGGCAGACCCAGGACCAGAGAAAATGCCGTGGAGAGGACGGTCACGTAGAACGTCTCCCAAATGGCGAAGCCATAATCTGCAAAGCTCATTCTCCGGTCACCTCCTCAACGGTCACACCATTCTGGCTGCGCATATAGGCCGCAGCCTGCTTTGCCTGTTCGGTATCGCGGGGAAGTTTGAGCAGCATGGAGCCGTAGCACTGGCCGCTCAGGTCGCGGGTGTCGGCGCTGAGCACAGACACGAGGATGCCCTTCTCCGCAGCGAGGCTCGCCACCAGCGGCTTTGCGGCGGACGAACCATTGAACGTAACACGGACCACGTGATCGTCGGGCGCAAAGCTCGAGAGGTCGCGGGCCGCGCTGCCGCCGTTGGGGGCGACAAGGCGCCTGGCCGCAGCCGTCTTGGGATTCGCGAAGATCTCGCGCACCTCACCCTGCTCCACGACCACGCCGCCGTCCAGAATGGCGACGGAGTCGCAGATCTCTTCCACGACGCTCATCTGGTGGGTGATGACCACCACGGTGATGCCCAGCTTCTTGTTGATGTCCTTGATGAGGGTCAGGATGGCGTGGGTCGTGTTGGGGTCCAGCGCACTGGTGGCCTCATCGCAGAGCAGGACTTTGGGGTTGGTGGCCAGCGCACGGGCAATGGCGATGCGCTGCTTCTGGCCGCCGGAGAGCTGGGCCGGGTAGGCGTTGGCCTTATCGGGCAGGCCCACCATTTCCAGCAGCTCCCTGGCGCGCTTTTCGGCATCGGCCTTCTTCACGCCCGCAAGCTCCATCGGGAAGCAGATGTTCTTCAGGCAGCTGCGCTGCATCAGCAGATTGAACTGCTGGAAGATCATGGTGATGTCGCGGCGGCGCTCACGCAGGGCTACAGGAGACAGGGTCTCCATCGCGGTGCCGTCGATGACGACACTGCCCTCGGTGGGGCGCTCCAGCAGATTGATGCAGCGCACCAGCGTGGATTTGCCCGCGCCCGACATACCGATGATGCCGTAGATGGAGCCATCGGGGATGGTCAGGTCGATGTCCTTCAGCGCATTCACCGCGCCGTCCTTCATCTGGAAGGTCTTGGAAAGGTGTTTGATCTCGATCACGATTTACTCCTTAGTTGGTAAAGCTCAGCCCACGATGGGTGCCAGGCTGTCCTGCTTGCCGCCGTAGATGCCCATGGGCTCGACGTGGATGCCGGCGACGGTCACCAGATGGGTGCCCTTCTCCTTATTGAAGTTGTCCAGATACGGCTGATGCTGGAAGTAGTTGGTGTCGCACTGGCCGTCCTCGACGATGGTGTTGGGGATCACATAGTCGTCGTACTCCTGGATGTCCAGAGTGATGCCCTTAGCGGCCAGAATGTCCTTGCAGACCTCCAGGACCTCGCAGTGGGGAGCGGGAGTAGCAGCGCAGCTGACGGTCTCGCCGTTCAGTGCATCGTAGTCGATGGAAGGGTCATAGCCATCGGTCGGGGTCTCGACAACAGAGACGACAGCGCCCTTGTAGTTCTCGTCCATGAAGTCCTTGACCTGCTGGCTCTGCAGAGCGGCGACGAGGGCCTTGATCTTGGGCTCGTTCTCGTTGCCCTCCTTGCAGACCAGAACATTGACGTAAGCAGAAGAGCCGTCCTCCATTGCCAGAGCGTCGGTCATGGGGTCCAGACCAGCGGAGATGGCGTAGTTGGAGTTGATGACAGCGTAGTCCTCGTCCTGCAGGACGTTGGGGACCTGAGCAGCCTCGACCTCATCGACGGTGACGTTCAGGGGGTTCTCCTCGATGTCGTTCTTGGTGGCGGTCAGGCCGGCGTCAGCCTTCAGCTTGAAGAAGCCGTTCTTCTCCAGCAGGGTCAGAGCGCGGGCCTCGTTGGTGGTGTCGTTGGGGACAGCGACCTTCACCTTGTCCAGCTTTGCTGCAGCGGAAGCAGCCTCAGAAGAAGCGGCAGTGCCGGAAGCAGCAGAGCTTGCGGTGGAAGAAGAGCCGCCGCAGGCGGTCAGGGCAGCAGCAGCGGCTGCGACACCGGTAACTTTCAGAAAATCACGACGAGTAATCATAGTTTTTTCCCTCTCTATTATTGGATATAATGTACAGCGGCGGCGCGGCACAGTCCGCGCCCGCCTTGAACGGAAGCATCAAAAAAGCCTCCGTCCCTGCCAGCCATGCGCTGCACAAGGACGGAGGCTTTGAAACTTCCGTGGTACCACCTTGGTTCACAGCATCCTCGCGGACACTGCCTCAAAACTGCGGCAGGATTTTCCTGCTTACAGCCGGACGCTTTAACGGGCGCACCCGTCGCGGACTAGTGCTCTTGCTCTTCGTCCGCGCAGCTCCGAGACCATTTTCGGCTCCCTGTTTCCTGCCCTTTTCCACCTGCCGGGCTCTCTGGTAAGGCTCATGCGAAAGCTTACTCTTCTCTTCACAGCCATTTTAGTGATATTGCGTTTATTGTACTCGCCTCGACGGGATTTGTCAACCCCCTAAAACAAACTTTTTCAGTAGGGAATTGAAGCTCCTTCGCCCATGAGACAAAATATGCCCCCGCGCTGTGTGCGCGGGGGCATATTCAGAAGCGATCTATCAGCCCTGCTCCTGCTGTGCCTTCTTGGCTTCGAGAGCCAGGATGGCGTCGCGGCGGCTCAGGTTGATGCGGCCCTGCTGGTCGATGTCCGTCACCTTGACGACGATGGCATCACCCACAGCGACAACATCTTCCACCCGCTCGACACGCTTGGTGTCCAGCTTGGAGATGTGGACGAGGCCCTCCTTGCCCGGAGCGATCTCGACGAAGGCACCGAAGTTCATCAGACGGGTGACCTTGCCCTTGTAGATGGCACCGATCTCGGGGTCTTCCACGATGGTCCTGATGGTGAAGATGGCGCGCTTTGCGTCCTCCTGGTCCACAGCGGAGACGAAGACGTGGCCGTCCTCCTGCACGTCGATCTTGCAGTTGCAGGTGGCGCAGATGTCCTGGATGACCTTGCCGCCCTTGCCGATGACGTCCTTGATCTTATCGGTGGGGATCATCATGCTGAACATCTTGGGGGCCCAGCGGCTCAGCTCGCAGCGAGGCTCTGCGATGACGGGCTTGATGATCTCATCGAGGATGTACAGACGGCCCTTGCGGCACTTCTCGAAGGCCTCGGCGATGATGTCGTAGGTCAGGCCGTCGATCTTAATATCCATCTGGATGGCGGTGATGCCCTTGCGGGTGCCGCCCACCTTGAAGTCCATATCGCCGTGGAAGTCCTCGACGCCCTGAATGTCCAGCATGGTCATCCAGCGGTCGCCCTCGGTGATGAGGCCGCAGGAGATACCGGCGACAGGAGCCTTGATGGGGACGCCTGCGTCCATCAGAGCCAGCGTGGAGCCGCAGATGGAAGCCTGAGAGGTGGAGCCGTTGGAAGAGAGGACCTCAGACACGCAGCGGATGGTGTAGGGGAACTCTTCCAAAGAGGGCAGCACAGGCAGGAGAGCGCGCTCAGCCAGTGCGCCGTGGCCGATCTCGCGGCGGCCGGGGCTGCGGGGTGCGCGGGCCTCGCCGACGGAGTACGGCGGGAAGTTGTAGTGGTGGATGTAGCGCTTGGTCTGCTCGTCGGTCAGGTCATCCATGAGCTGGTTGTCCTTGGTGCCGCCGAGGGTGCAGGTGGTGAGCACCTGAGTCTGGCCGCGGGTGAACATACCGGAGCCATGCACACGGGGCAGGATGCCGACTTCTGCGGCCAGCGGGCGGATCTCGTTGATGCCGCGGCCATCCACGCGCTTGCCCTCGTCCAGCAGCCAGCGGCGGACGACGTACTTCTGCATCTTGTAGCTGACGAGGTCGAGGTCGGCCTCGGTCAGGTCGGGGTACTCCTCGGCGATCTTGTCCATGATGGGCAGCAGAGCGGCATCCCGCACATTCTTGTCGTCGGTATCCATGGCGGCCTTGAAGTCGTCGAGATACTTCTCCTTGATAGCGTGGAACACGTCCATATCGAGGCCCACGACCTGAAAATCGATCTTCGGCTTGCCGCGCTCGGCCACGATGCCGTTGATGAAGGTGATGATCTTCTTGATCTCCACGTGAGCGGCCTTGATGGCGTTCAGCACGGTGTCCTCATCGACCTCATTGGCACCGGCCTCGATCATGACGATCTTGTCCATGGTGGCGGCGACGGTCAGGGCCAGGTCGCTCTTCCTGCGCTGCTCCTGAGTGGGGTTCAGGACGATCTCGCCGTCCACCAGACCCACCTGCACGCCGCCGATGGGGCCGTTCCAGGGGATCTCGGACACCGCGGTGACCAGAGAAGCGCCGATCATGCCGGCGATCTCAGGGCTGCAGTCGGGGTCCAGGCTCATGACGGTCATGGTGATGCAGACGTCGTTGCGCATCTCCTTCGGGAACAGGGGGCGCATGGGACGGTCCACGACGCGGCTGGTCAGGATGGCGCGCTCGCCGGGGCGGCCCTCACGGCGCATGAAGCTGCCGGGGATGCGGCCTGCGGCGTAGAGCTTTTCCTCGTACTCCACGTTCAGGGGGAAGAAATCGACGCCCTCGCGGGGCTTGGGGCTCATGACCACGTTGCACATCACGCAGGTCTCGCCGTAGCGGATGAGAGCGCTTGCGTTGGACAAGCCGCACATCTTGCCCATCTCCACCTTGAAGGGGCGGCCTGCCAGCGTAGTCTCGTAAACTTTGAAGTTGTCAAAGTTTTCTTTGCGGGAACCAAATTCGATTGCCATTTGGTTTGCCTCCTTATGTCCGTTTGATATTCCAAAAGGCTGCCCGCCGCGCATCATAGCAATAAATCCAGCGTCCGTGCCGCTTCACACAGGCGTTCGATTTACTGCTGCAACACGCAGCAGCGGCCTATTTGTTCCAGTGCCTGGGATACAAGGGAAAATCCAACATAAAAGAGCAAAGGGCAGGCACCCTTTGCGGTACCTGCCCTCTGTTTTCTATTACTTACGCAGACCCAGAGTTGCGATCAGAGCACGGTAACGCTCGATGTCCTTCTTCTGGAGGTAGGCCAGCAGATTGCGGCGGCGGCCAACCATCTTCATCAGACCACGGCGGCTGTGGTGATCGTTCGGGTTCTTCTTCAGGTGCTCGTTCAGCTCGTTGATGTGAGCGGTCAGCAGAGCGACCTGGACTTCGGGAGAGCCAGTGTCCTTCTCGGTCAGAGCGACTTTGGCCATAACTTCCTGCTTGTTCATAGTAACAGTACCTCTTTATAAAATTTTTATTTGCCAGCGACACAGCAGCGGGAAAACGGTACTCCCGAGTGGGCATACTCCCAGCCCCGTATCGCGGTAACAGGGCTAGTATAACAGAAACCAACGTAAAAAGCAAGAAAAATTTTTACAGATCCGCAAAAATAAGGATGTTGTTTTCCCGTCAAATCATGTTATAATCTGTCTATTGTAATAAAGAGGTAGATCGAATGACACATTGCTTTTCCCGCCGCAGCTTCCTCAAAGGAAGCGCAGCCGCAGCGGTTCTTTCAAGCCCGCTCCTCCCGGCTGATGCGGCTTTTTCTGAAGCCGAAAACGGCCTGTTCTCCCCTGTCTCTGCTCTTTGCCAGACCCAGTACGGCCCGGTGAAGGGCAGAGAGGGCGAAAACGGCCTGCTCTGCTGGTACGGCATTCCCTACGGCGCCGCGCCCACGGGCGAAAGCCGCTGGACAGCGCCGCAGGAGCCAGCCCGCTGGCACGCAGTGCGGGACTGCACCAGCCCCGCCCCGGCGGCCTACCAGTACACCACCTTTCCCCTCGGCACCGAGGACTGCCTGACACTGGACATTTATTCTTCCACCGAGGCCAAAAAGCAGCCCGTCCTCGTCTATCTGCACGGCAGCGCCGCCACAGGCTCATCTCTCGAGCTGCCCGGCTGTGAACTCGTGCGGGACGCGGGCTGCGTCTTTGTCGCCCTCAACTACCGGCTGGGGCTGTTCGGGTGGAACTGCCTGCCCGCCCTCACTGCCGACCCGGACGCCACCGGAAGCTTTGCCCTGCTGGACATCGCCCGGGCGCTGGACTGGGTGCGGGACAACATCCGCCGCTTTGGCGGCGACGCCGACAACATCACCCTCTGCGGCTTCTCTGACGGCGGGCGGATGGCAGCGGCCCTTGCGGGCAGTCCGCTCTTCCGCGAACGCTTCCAGAAGGCCGCCGCCATCTCCGGCGGGCTGTCCCTCGCCGACCCGGACGCCGCCGCCCAGAAGCTGGCCGAAAATTTCGCGCCGCTGGCCGTGGAAGACGGGCGGTTCGCTGACACGGCTTCCGCCGCCGAATGGCTGCTGACGCCGGGGGCGGACGTCCGGGAATGGCTCTGCGGCCTCGAACCGGCCCGCATTGCCGCCCTCGGCAAACCAGCCATCCTCTACGCAGACGATGTGGTGCTCTCCCGGGACGCCCGGAGTGCTGTCCCCCTCCTGCTGCTCAGCAGCGCCACCGAATTCAGCGGCTTTGTCCGGGACGACCTGCGGCCCGCTTCCAGCGCGGCCCGGGCCTATGCCGTAAAATACGGCTCAGCTCTCTGCCGCTGGAGCAGCACCGAAGCTGTCGCCGAAGCGCTGGGCGGCAGTGCTCCGGTCTGGCTTGGCCTCATCGACTACGGCGGGACCGACAGTCAGACGGCTATCCCGGGCCTCGGCTCCTTCCACGGCCTGCCGCTGGCGCTCTTCTCGTCCGAAAGCAGCTATTCTGCCTGTGCTGATTTGTCTTCAGCAGGTGCGCAGGCCCTTTCGGCCCGGCTGAAGCAGGCGCTTGCCGGCTTCATGACCAGCGGTTCCCCGGGCTGGGACGCCTGGACGCCGCAAGACCGCGCTGCCCTCCACTTCGATGCCGACAGCGAAACAGCCTGCATCACCCTCAGCTCCTACCCGGATACTCAGGAAAGTATCCGCGCCGCCATGGCCGCAGACACGTCCCTCTCCGCCGCCGAAAAGGAAACGGTGGAGCACCTCTATTTTTCCGGTCTCTCCTTCTGACGAAGCAAAAACGCACCTCACCGATGGCTTTCATCGGTGAGGTGCGTTCTTGTTTTATTCAGCGGCTGATGCCGCCCACAGCCTTTTTGATCTCGGCTTTGTTCTGATACATCGCAGCATCGGCCTCCATGAACAGCTCGTCCGCCGTCATGGTGCGGCCTGCCTGCATGGCATAGCCCACTGCGATGGAGACGGGATACTCTTCCTTCGCATCCCACTCCGCGCACAGCCGCCGGAGCGTTTCGACTGCTGCCTTCACAGCCTCCTCATCCGTCGCAGCCGCAATGACCGCGAACTCGTCGCCGCCGATGCGGAAGCAGTCCTCGGCCCGGTAAAAGGCCTCCCGGATGCAGCGGGCCGCACAGCAGAGCAGTTCGTCACCGGCACGGTGGCCGTATTGGTCGTTGGTCTGCTTGAGCCAGTTGACGTCCATAACGATGTAGGTCCAGTCCGTGCGCTCGGGCCAGCGGGACTTCATATACTTGAAGGCCGTATAGTTGAAAAGCCCGGTCAGCGAGTCGGCGTAGGCCAGCTTCTTGTAGTTTTCCAGCTGGGCCTGTTCGTTGACAGCCTGCCGGATGCGGTGGAGCACGATGCGGCCCAGCATCACCAGAAATCCCAGCAGACCGGCGCAGTAGCACACGGCGTAAGTCCGGCCCCGGTAGCCGCTGTAGAAGGTCGCCAGCGCAAGCAGAGCACCCGCTGCCAGCACGCCGAAAGCCAGCAGGATGTTCCTCACCTCGCCGCTGTGGTTCTTTTTATAGGAGACCACGAGGGTATGGAATGCTGCCAGAATGCTGGCAATGACGGTGATATGAATGGGCATGAGCAGCCACAGCATGGGCTGTCCGGCCAGCAGCCAACCCGCAGCATCTGCTGCCAGCAGTACCAGCATAGCCATCTGCGGGAGGCGGATGAGCCAGCCATCATTCTTTACGGTGCAGCGGATGAATTCCAGCACGAAAGGCACTGTGAGGCTGAAGGTGACCAGTGAGACGAACACGACGAGATTCGCCCTGTCCGTCACCAGTGCCAGCAGCTCGGAATCCGTCAGTATCCAGATGCCGGCGTCCAGCATCAGCCCGATCAACACCCGGGTCTGATGGCGGACCTCCGGCGTGAAGATGCTGTGCATCGTCACCATCAGAACGCCAAGCTCCACGGCGCAGAGGACGCAGAGCAGGAAGAACATCAGTGCATAAAGGCTGCGCCTGAAGTAATAGCCGCTCAGTTTCGTCTGGGTGGACAGCACCGGCCCCCTGCTCAGCATCGCGCTGAGGGCCGACGGCTCCGCACAGCGGAGCACCAGCGTCTTTCCGGCCGCGCCCTCCGGCAGAGCAGCAAAGAGCCGCATCTCTGCCGGGCCGCTGCCCGGGTCGTAGGTATAGAACGCCGTCTCCTGACCGTCCGCCGCCCGCAGCCCGAGGCTGAACTTCTGCTTCGTGCTGCGGATGCTCAGCATCAGGCTTTCCCCCATGCTTTCCGGAATGTCATACACAGCCTGCTGGTCTGTTTCCAGCGTCCAGCTGTCGTCCAGTTCCTGCAGACTGCCCTGCACCAGTGTGCGGTGGGGGTCTTCCTGCACACGGCAGGAGTCTGCCACCCCCAGAAGGACCAGCACCGCCGCCAGCCAGACCAGGATGCGCAGACACCATTTCTGTTTTGCTTTTTTCATAAAGCTCGCTCCGCGAAGTATTCCTGCGCGCGCTGGGCTGCGTGGTCGATGCACTCGCGCAGCTCATCCAGCGTGTCGAACTTTTTGCTGGGGCTGAGGTAGGCGTGGAACTCCACCACCGGGTCGGTGCCGTAAAGGTCGCCGGTAAAGCCCGGGATGAAGGTCTCGCAGGTCACCTTGCTCTCGTCGCTGTTGACGGTGGGCCGGGTGCCAAGGCCGGTGGCCGAGGGGTACCACCTGTCCCCTATCCTGGTGCGGGTGATATAGATGCCGTACCGGGGCAGCTGGAAGCCCTGCGGGTAGAGCTGATTGATGGTCGGCACGCCCAGCGTCCGGCCAAGGCCCGCCCCGTGATGCACCGTGAAGCGGATGGCGTAGGGCATCCCCAGCATGGCATTGGCCGCCGGGATGTCACCGCCTTCCAGCGCGGTGCGGATGCGGGTGGAGGAAACAGGCTTCTCCTCAAACTGTGCCATCGGCAGGACAACGACCTCCACGCCCAGCGGCGCGCAGAGCTGACGCAGCAGCTCCGGTGTGCCTGCCGCCCTGGCCCCGAAGGTGAAGTTCTCGCCGCAGAACAGCGCCCGGGCGTTGCAGTCCCGGATGATGCCCAGCACGAACTGCTCCGGCGTCATGGCCTTGATCTCCTCGAAATCGGGGCAGAGATAGTGCTCCACGCCGAGGCTGGCGATGAGGGCGTGCTTGTCCTCGGTGGAGAGCAGGCGCTTGCCCTTCATCTTGTTTTCGGTGGGCAGGCGGAAGGTGAACACCGCCGGTGCCGCGCCGTGGGCCCTGGCCCACTCCACTGCGCCATTGATGACCGCGCGGTGGCCGATGTGGATGCCGTCAAAAAAGCCCATTGCCACAGCAGAGCCGTGGGCACCGCCCAGCGCAAGCGGCGCAAGCTGTGAATAGATTTGCATGAATGTTCTTTAATTCCTCTCTACAAAGAGTTTTTCGACCTTGAGCACGCCGCCGGTGATGTTCGCAAGACCCAGGAACTGGCCCTCGGCATTGCGGACACGGTAGCGGCCATCTGCCGCCGGATAGTGGCTGGTGGGGCAGCCACCGGCGGTGGTCGCGCCCTCCTCCCGCCGGCTGGTGGCTGGGGGGCCAGCCGTTGTACAGGTGCTGCTCCACCCTCGGCTCTGCCACCAGCAGAGGCAGGCTCTCGAACACGCTCTCCACCGGCAGCATCAAAGCCTGCAGTGCCTCGGGGCCTGCGTCCTTTGCCGCCTGTATCTCTTCCAGCGTGTGGGCGTCGGCCTCGGTGTAGACACCCGCCGTCGTGCGGCGCAGAGCGCTCATGGTGCCTTTCTGGCCCATAGCGGCGGCAATGTCCTCCAACAGGGTGCGGATATACGTTCCCTTGGAGCAGCGGACGGTGAGGACGTATTCGTTCTCCGCCGGGCTGCCGCCGTACCGGATGTCCAGGATCTCGATGGGGCGGGCCTTCCGCTCCACCGTGACGCCCTCGCGGGCCAGCTTATAAAGGGGCTGGCCGTTGATCTTGACCGCCGAGTACATGGGCGGCGTCTGCATCCGGGGGCCGAGGAACCGGGGCAGAACGGCCCGCAGCTCCTTCTCCCCTGCCGTCACCGGGGCCGTTTCCAGCACGGTGCCGGTGATGTCGCCGGTGTCGGTCTGCATCCCCAGCCGCAGCCGGGCGCAGTAGGTCTTGGTGTGGTCGAGCTGAAGGTCCACAGCCTTGCTGGCCCCGCCGCAGAACACCGGCAGAACGCCGGTGGCCATGGGGTCCAGCGTACCGCTGTGGCCCAGCTTGCGGGTGCCGAGGATGCCGCGCAGCTTGGCGATGACGTCAAAGCTGGTCCACTCCATCGGCTTATCTACGATAAGGATGCCCTGCATCAGCTTTCCTCCTGCGTCTCGGGGCGGTCGAGTTCCGCCTCCACTTCGGCCAGAATGGCGCTCTTGGCGTTGTCGAGGTTGCCCAGCAGCTCACAGCCCGCTGCGCGGGTGTGGCCGCCGCCGCCCAGACGCCGTGCGATGGCGCAGGCGTCCACGCCCTTGGCGGCGCGCACGCTGATGCGGTAGCTGCCGCCGGGCTGCTGACGGAGCAGCAGGCCCACTTTGACCCCCTCGATGCTGATGGGCAGGCTGGTCAGCTCTTCCAGGTCAGCCGGGTCCACGCCGCTCTGCTCGATCTCGTCCCGGGTCAGATACATCAGGGCGCAGCGGCCCTCAAGATGATATTCCAGATGGTTGCGGGCGATACGCTCCGCCTCCATCCGCTCCCGGGGCTTGGTGTCGAAGAGCAGGGTGTTCAGCTCCTCCACCTGCGCACCGGCCAGAATGAGCTTTGCCGCCACGAGGTGGGTGTTGGCAGTGGTGGAAGAGAACCGGAAGCAGCCGGTGTCCGTAGCGAGGCCGGTGTAGAGGCAGTTGGCGATGAGGGGGGTGATCTCCACGCCCATCTCGCTGATGACCTCATACAGAAGCTCTGCCGCTGCGGCCGCATTGCCGTCCAGCAGGGTAAAATCCGCATAGCCGCTGTTTCCCGCGTGGTGGTCGATGCAGAGATCGATATGGCGGGTATACTGCGGCATGCCGTTGTTTTCGCCAAAGAGCTGCACGCTGGCAACATCCACGGCCACAACGGTCTTGGGCTCAAACTCGCCCCGGAACGGCACCGGTGCGGTAAAGCTGTAGCGGGAAGGCACTGCATCGGAGCAGAGGACGGCTGCCGTCTTGCCCAGCGCCTTGAGCGCGTGGCAGAGGGCGCTGCCGCAGCCGATGGTGTCGCCGTCCGGGTTTTTATGACACAGGATCAGAATGTTGTCCGCAGCACAGAGGCGCTCGGCCATCTGCTGCACATTGAGCTGTTCTGTCATTTGATGGTTCCATCCTTTCCGCAGCGCTGGATTTATTCCTCGGTCTCGGCGGGCTGGGAGTCCTCCGCGTCGCCGTTCACATTCAGCGTGCGGAGCAGCTCGTTGATGTGGGCTGCATAGGCGGCACCGTCGTCCTCCACAAAGATGAAGCGGGGTGCCTTGCGGATGTGCATTTTCTTGCTCACTTCGGTGCGCACATGGCCGGCGGCGCGGTTCAGGGCCTCGATGGCGGGCTTGGGGCCGTCCTCACGGCCCATCACGCTCACATAGACCTTCGCCACGTCCAGGTCGGGCGTCACATCCAGCCGGGTGACGGTCAGCAGACCGCCCTCCAGCCGCGGGTCTTTCAGCCGTCCGATGATGGCGATGAGCTCACGCTTCATGTCCTGCGCCAGACGGCCCATATTTTTCTGAGACATAGTTTCTCCTCTGAAAAGCCCGTTATCACCGCCGGGGGGGGCGATGATAACAGCAGCTTCAACTCTTAGTCGCGGTATTCTTCCATCTTGAAGGCCTCGTAGACGTCGCCTTCCTTGACGTCGGCAAACTTTGCCAGAGTGACGCCGCACTCGTAGCCCTCGGCCACTTCCTTGGCGTCGTCCTTGAAGCGCTTCAGAGATGCGATCTCGTCCTCCGTGATGACGATGCCGTCACGGACGACACGCACCTTGCTGTCGCGGGTGATCTTGCCGCTGGTGACACGGCAGCCTGCGACGGTGCCGACATTGCTGATCTTGTAGACCTGACGGACCTGCAGCTCGCCCAGAGACACCTCGCGGAACTTGGGAGCCAGCATACCCTTCATAGCGTCGGTGACATCGTTGATGGCGTCATAGATGACGCGGTACATACGCATCTCGACCTTGGTGGCAGCGGCCTCTTCCTTCGCCACGTTGTCGGGGCGGACGTTGAAGCCGATGATGATGGCGTTGGATGCGTCGGCCAGGTCAACGTCGGACTTGCTGATGGCGCCGACACCGGCGTGGATGACGCGGACGCGGACCTCGTCGTTGGAGATCTTCTCGAGGCTCTGCTTGACGGCCTCGGCGGAGCCCTGCACGTCAGCCTTGACGACGATGGCCAGCTCCTTCATATCGTTCTGAGCCATCTGGCTGAACAGGTTATCCAGCGTGACCTTCTGGAAGGCGGAGAACTGCTTCTCCTTGGCGGCAGCGATGCGCTGCTCGGCCAGCTCACGGGCCAGACGCTCGTCCTCGACGGCCTCGAACAGGTCGCCGGCCTCAGGCACAGCGGTCAGACCGGTGATCTCCACAGGGGTGGAGGGGCCGGCGTCGTTCAGCAGAATGCCCTTGTCGCTGCGCATGGTACGCACACGGCCCACGGCGGTACCGGCGATGATGACGTCGCCGGAGTGGAGGGTGCCGTTCTGCACCAGAATGGTGGCGATGGGGCCCTGGCCCTTGTCCAGACGAGCCTCGACGACAGCGCCCTTGGCACGGCGGTTGGGGTTGGCCTTCAGCTCCATGACCTCGGCTTCCAGAGCGATGCGCTCCAGCAGGTCGTTGATGCCCATGCCGGTCAGAGCAGAGACGGGGATGCAGGCGACATCGCCGCCCCAGTCCTCGGTGATGATGCCGTACTTGGTCAGGCCCTCCATCACGCGCTCGGGGTTAGCGGTGGGCTTATCCATCTTGTTCATGGCCACGATGAGCTTGACGTTGGCGGCCTTGGCGTGGTTGATGGACTCGACCGTCTGGGGCATAATGCCGTCATCGGCGGCGACGACCAGAACTGCAATATCGGTCATGTTGGCACCGCGGGCGCGCATGGAGGTGAACGCCTCGTGGCCCGGGGTATCCAGGAAGGTGATGAGGCTGTCGTTGACCTTGACCTGATATGCACCGATGGCCTGAGTGATGCCGCCGGCCTCGCCTGCGGTGACGTTGGTCTTGCGGATAGCGTCCAGGATACTGGTCTTGCCGTGGTCAACGTGGCCCATGACGCAGACGACCGGGGGACGGGTGACGAGATCGTCCTGAGAATCCTCCTCCTGGGTGAACAGGCGCTCCTCGATGGTGACGTGGACTTCCTTCTCGACCTTGGCGTGGAACTCCTCGGCCACCAGAGCGGCGGTATCGAAATCGATGATGTCGTTGATGGCGTGCATCTCGCCCATCTGCATGAACTTAGCGATGACCTTGCCGGCCTGCTGCTTCAGGCGGGCAGCCAGCTCACCGACGGTGATCTCATCGGGGATGAGGACCTTCAGCTGCGCATTGCGGGCCTTTTCCAGCTGGATGCGCTGCAGACGCTCGAACTCGGTCTCACGCTTGCCCTTCTGGAACTGCTGGCGCTGGCGCTGGCCGCGCTGGGTGAACTTCTGCTTGTTGCCCTGGGGGGTGGGCTTGCGGCGGTTCTCGGTGTTCTTGGTGGAGGCCAGATCGTCGTAACGGGCGTCGAAGCGGTCCACGTTCATATCGACGGTGCGGGTATCGACGGTGACCTGATTGTCCTCGCGGCGGACAGAGACGGACTGAGCGGAAGCTGCCGTAGCCTTTGCGCCGGTCTCACGGGCCAGCTCGCTCAGAGAGACGGTCTTCTCCTCGCGCTTCCTGTGCTGCTCGTTCTTCTTGTTGCTTTGCTTGGCAGCGGGCTTTGCCTCGGCCATTGCGGGCTCAGCCTTGGGAGCCTCGGGCTTCTTTTCGGCCTTGGGCTCCGCCTTCTTTTCGGCGGGCTTCGGCTCAGCCTTGGGGGCCTTGGCGCTGTTCAAAAACTCGTCCAGGCTCTTGACGCTGTTGTCCTTGCTGAACTTCTCCAGCAGGTAGTTCAGCTCGTTCTCCTCCAGAGTGGAGCTGTTCTTCTTGCCGGTGCTGCCCATGGCGTTCAGCTCGTCGAGGACCTTCTTGGCAGAGATGCTCAGGTCCTTTGCAAAATCGCTCACTTTATATTTTACGGTCATTCGCTCATATCCTCCTCAGTTTGAATCGCTCCGCACGCCGTCAGCCGGTCAAAGCAGAGCTTGGCGAGGTTGCGGTCGGTGACGGCATAAATGGCCACCGGTTTGCGGCTGATGTCAGCCAGCTTATCCTGTGTCAGCGGCATGGGGATGACGTCCACCATATCGCCCACAGCGTAGTTGAGCCGCTGCACGGTCTTGGGGCTGGCGTCGGACGCAGTCATCACGAGCCATGCCTTGCCCTTGACGACGGCGTCTTCCACCGCGTCAAAGCCCATGGTCAGAGCGCCCGCCTTGCGGCAGAGGCTCACGGCCTGGAACAGGGCCTCATTCGGCTCAAGGGCCGGTCTTGCGGGGGCGTTATGCTTCTTTGCCATCGCGGTCGGCCTCCTTTTCTGCTTCCACACCGGCCAGCTGCTGGGCCAGTGCATCGTATACCTCGGCGGGGACCGGCTGCTCAAAGCAGCGCTCCAGCGCCTTCTTCTTTTTTGCCTTTGCAAGGCAGGCGGCATCCGGGCAGAGGTAAGCACCGCGGCCGGGCTTCTTGCCCACGGGGTCGATGCTGATCTCTCCGCTGGGTGCGCGCACCACACGCACCAGTTCCTTCTTGGGGCGGCTGGTCAGGCAGCCGATGCACTGGCGGGCAGGGATCTTCTTTTGTGCCATCCGGTTTTCCCTCCTTCGGCAGGTGTTCCGCGCTTATTCTGCGGCGGTGTCTTCGGTCTTCTCAGCCTCGGCAGCCTTCGGCTCTTCCTCGCCGTAGTAGCCGCTCTCGGGGCGGATGTCGATATTGTAGCCGGTCAGGCGGGCGCACAGACGGGCGTTCTGGCCCTTGTTGCCGATGGCAAGGCTCAGCTGCTGGTCCGGCACGGTCACGCGGCAGGAGCGGGTCTCGCCGGGCAGCAGCTCGACCTTGACCACCTTTGCGGGGCTGAGAGCTGCGGAGATGAACTCGGAGATGTCCTCGCTCCACTTCACGATGTCGATCTTCTCGCCGCCCAGCTTCTCGACGACAGCGGCCACACGGTCGCCGTGGGGGCCGATGCAGGCAGAGACGGGGTTGACGTTGGCGTCCTTGGACCAGACAGCCATCTTGGTGCGGGCGCCGGCCTCGCGGCTGATGGCCTTGACCTCGACGGTGCCGTCGTAGATCTCAGGCACTTCCAGCTCGAACAGGCGCTTGACGAGGCCGGGGTGGGTGCGGCTGATCATGACGCGGGGGCCGCGCTCGCTTGCCACGACATCCACGATGTAGACCTGCAGCATCTGGCCCTCGGTGTAGACCTCGCCGGGGACCTGCTCGTTGCGGGGCAGGATGGCCTCGCCGCCCTTGCCCAGGTCGAGGGCAACGATGCCCTTCTCGGGGTCAACGCGGGTGACGGTGGCCTGCACGATGTCGTGGGCGCGGGACTGGATCTCGCTCAGCTGCTGGCTGCGCTCGGCCTCGCGGATGCCCTGACGGATGACGTGCTTTGCGGTCTGGGCGGCGATGCGGCCAAAGTCCTTGGTCTTGAGGGGGGTCACGACGCGGTCGCCCACCTGATAGCTCTTGCGGATGTGCTGCGCCTCGGTGATGCCGATCTCGCTGTGCTCGTCGTACCAGTCCTCATCGGCCACGACGTCCTGGATGAGGGCGACGTTGAACTTGCCGGTGCTGGGGTCGATCTCGACCATGACGTGGTCGTCCTCGACCTCGTAGTTCTTCTTCACGGCGATGACGATCGCCGCCTTGATCTTTTCGATCAGGTACTCCGCGGTGATGCCGCGCTCGTGCTCCAGCATGGAGAGAGCTTCAAAAAATTCGTTGTTCGCTGCTGCCATTTTTCGGGTTCCTCCTAGATTATAATGGTATCTTTTCTCAGTTCATCTTTGGCTCTCCCTCCGGGAGAGCTGGCGCGGAACGCGCCTGAGAGGGCTGTTCTCAATCAAACAGATGTTCGTCGTCACAGAGATGGACGCCGGATGCGGCGTTCACCTCAAAGCTCACCGGGCCGTTCTCCGTCTCGACCGTGACGGTGCTGCCCTCGCGGCCTTTCAGGATGCCGGCAAACTCGCGCACGCCGTCGGCGGTGGGGCGGATGAGCTTGACGCCGATCTTCTCGCCCTTGAGCGCCTCGTAGTGCTCCGGGCGGGTCAGCCTGCGGCCAAGGCCGGGGCTGCCCACCTCGAGATAATAGCTCTGGTCGATGGGGTCTGCCTCATCGAGGATGGGGTCCAGCGCGTGGGACACTTCGGCACAGGTGTCGGTGTCCATGGTGCCGTCCCTGTCGATGAGCACACGGAGATACCAGTCCGGCCCTTCCTTCTCAAAGACCACATCCCACAGGCGCAGGCCCATGCCCTCCACGACGGGGCGGACAAGCGCTTCGACTCTCTGGGCGGTGTTGCCGCCAGACTGCTTCGCCATAAAAAACCTCCAAACAAACAAGAAAAGCGGACCTTGCGGCCCACTTTCCAATAAAACTATAGCGTACTACTAGAATATAGCATACTCTTGCGGATTATGCAAGCTTTTTCGTGAAAAATCCTCTTCTCACAGCACCCAGACGCCGTCGCGGAACAGCTCCACGGTGCGGCCGTCGCGGCACTTGCCGGTGATATGGCTGTCCTCGGCGCCCACCATGACGTCCTCGTGGATAGCAGACTGGTTCATGCCCCGGGCCAGCAGCTCGTCCTTGCTCAGGCGGGTGCCGTTCTCAGTGGTGCCGGGATAGCTGGCACCAAAGGCGATGTGGCAGGCGGCGTTCTCGTCGAAGAGGGTGCTGTAGAACAGCGCGCCGCTGCGGTTGATGGGGCTGGACGCCGGAACCAGCGCCACTTCGCCGATGCTCCGTGCGCCCTCGTCGGTGTCCAGAAGCCGGCCCAGAAGCTCCGCGCCCTCGTCGGCACCGTGCTCCACGACCCGGCCATCCTTGAAGGTGACATGGAAGCCCTTGATGAGCTGGCCGTTGAAGACGTAGGGCTTGGTGCCGTAGACGATGCCGTTCACCTTGTCCTTGTGGGGGGCGGTGAAGACCTCTTCGGTGGGGATGTTGGGCAGGAAGACCACGCCCTTTTCGCTGACGCTGGCGGCACTCTCCCAGACAGCCTTGTCGGCGATGCCGACGGTCAGGTCGGTGCCGTTGCTGCTCTCGAAGTGGACGCTCTCGAGGTCGAGGGCGTTCATCTTGTCCTTCAGGCCGGTCAGACGGTCGAGGTGGGCCTTCCACTCGCTGACGGGGTCGCCGCCCGTCACCCGGCAGACGTCGAAGATGAGCTGCCAGAGCTTCTCGATGGCCGCAGCCTCGTCCAGCTCCGGGAAGATCTTCTTTGCCCATGGGGCGCTGGGCATGGCGGCGATGGACCACTGGACCCGGTCGTTCATGGTATACTCCCGCCACGGGGCCATGAACTTGCGCTGCGCAGCGTTCACCCGGCTGATCTTCGCGCCGTCCAGACCGGCGTAGACCTCGGGGTCGTCGGCAAGGAGGTGGAGGACGCAGACGCCGCCCTCGCTCTCGGCGTAGTCCAGATAGCGGCGGAGCTGATAAGATTTGAAGTCGGTCAGGGCTTCCTCGCTGCCCAGCTCCATCCGGCTGCGGGAGACGTCGTTGTCGCTCCAGTTCACCAGCACGTCACGGGCGCCGGCCTCGTAGGCACTGCGCACGCACAGACGGGCCAGCGGGGCGGCCTCGAGGCAGCAGTTGATGACAAGGGTCTGGCCCGGCTGGGGGTTGACGCCCACACGGACGATGAAATCGGCGTATTTTTTCAGAAGAAGAGTAAAGTTTTCCACAGAATATCCTTTCTGCCGTGCAGACCACGGCGGTGCATTTTCTATCTGACAGTATAACCGCTCCGGCCGGAATTGTCCACCCGATAAAAACAAAACAGATGCTTCTGCCGGTTGAAAAATCGGGAAACATCTGTTATAATGGTGTTTGAGAGTGCTGTCTACATAACGGCAGGCGGTCTAAACCTTTCCGGCCTTACGTCGGGAAGGCGAGCATTTTTGTTATGCCCCCGACGCTCCACAGCGAAAGGGGGGATGCTTCATGACGCTTTTAGAGACTCTGGCTCTGCTCACGTTGCTTGCAACGGTAGGATTTGGAGTTTTTGATATCGCATGGAAAATTTTTAATAACAAAAAATGACCGCCCCAGTGTCCTAAGCTGAACGGTCATTTTTTGTTATGACTATCCGGAAAGGTGCTGACCGTTTGCCAGACAGCACTCTCTTCGTTTATATTATACCACAGCCCCGCCGAAATTGCAACGGCGGGGCTGTAGTATTGCTTGCAACTGTAAACTTTGGGATGTTCTATGACGCTTTTGGAAACTTTAGCTTTGCTTACGTTGCTCGCAACGGTAGGTTTTGGCGCGTTCGATATAGCGTACAAGATCTTCAATAACAAAAAATGACTTCCCGGCTCCACTCGAGCGATCATTTCTTGTAATTGATCTACCGGAAAGGTGCTGACCGTTTGCCAGACAGCACTTTCTTTAGTTGTATTATACCACAGCCCCGCCGAAATTGCAACGGCGGGGCTGTTTTTTAACCCACAAAAGCGAGATTTTATCAGAACTCGATCTTGCTCTCGATGTAGCTCTTCAGCTCGGAGATGGGCATACGCACCTGCTCCATGGTGTCGCGGTCGCGGACGGTGACGCAGTTGTCGGCGGCGATGCCCTTGGCCTCGTCGCCCACGGTGTCGAAGTCCACGGTGATGCAGTAGGGAGTGCCGATCTCGTCCTCACGGCGGTAGCGCTTGCCGATGGAGCCGGTATCGTCGTAGTCCACCATGAAGTACTTGCTCAGCTCATTGCGGATCTCCATGGCCTTGTCGCCCAGCTTCTTGCTCAGGGGCAGGACAGCGCACTTATAGGGAGCCAGAGCCGGGTGCAGATGCAGGACGGTGCGGACGTCCTCCTTGCCCTTGCTGTCGGTCAGATGCTCCTCGTCGTAGGCCTCGCACAGGAAGGCCAGCGCCACGCGGTCGCAGCCCAGAGAGGGCTCGATGACGTAGGGGATGTAGTGCTCGTTGGTCTCGCTGTCGAAATACTCGAGGCTCTTGCCGGAGGCCTCCTGATGGCGGCTCAGGTCGTAGTTGGTGCGGTCGGCGATGCCCCACAGCTCGCCCCAGTCGGTGAAGGGGAAGGCGTACTCGATGTCGGTGGTGGCGCGGCTGTAGAAGGCCAGCTCGGCAGGCTCGTGGTCGCGCAGGCGCAGATGCTCCTTCTTGATGCCGAGGCTCAGCAGCCAGTTCTCGCAGTAGTCCTTCCAGTAGCTGAACCACTCGAGGTCGGTGCCGGGCTTGCAGAAGAACTCGCACTCCATCTGCTCGAACTCGCGGGTGCGGAAGGTGAAGTTGCCCGGGGTGATCTCGTTGCGGAAGGCCTTGCCCACCTGACAGACGCCGAAGGGCAGCTTGCGGCGGGTGGTGCGCTGGATGTTGGCAAAGTTGACGAAGATGCCCTGCGCCGTCTCGGGGCGGAGGTAGCAGGTGGAAGAGCTGTCCTCGGTGACGCCGATGGCGGTCTTGAACATCAGGTTGAACTTACGGATGGGGGTGAAGTCGTGCTTGCCGCAGACGGGGCAGACCACGTCCTCGTGTTCGGCGATGAAAGCGTCCATCTCGTCAAAACTCATGGCGTCCACGTTCACCTCGGGGTGCTCGTCGCCGATGAGCTTGTCGGCGCGGTGGCGGGCCTTGCAGGCGCGGCAGTCCAGCAGGGGGTCCGAGAAGCCGGCCACATGGCCGGTGGTGACCCAGGTCTGGGGGTTCATGAGGATGGCGGCATCGAGGCCCACGTTGTAGGGGCTCTCCTGCACGAACTTTTTCAGCCATGCCTTTTTGACGTTGTTCTTGAACTCGACGCCCAGAGGGCCGTAGTCCCAGCTGTTGGCCAGACCGCCGTAAATTTCAGAGCCGGGGAAGACATAGCCCCGGTTCTTGCAGAGATTGACGATCATATCAAGGGTCTTTTCGCTCTGTTCCATTGTAAGTACATCCTTTCCGTCCGCGGCTGGTTTGCCGTGTCGTGTTGCGTCGTTGTCCCGGCGGCTTTCCCCGCAGCCGGGCCTGCTTTTCCTGTTGAAAGCAGAGTACCTTTACTTTATCATGTTTTGCGGGGATTGTAAAGGCCCGGCCCCGCGCTCCGCCCTGCCCCAACTCCAAAAAAACCAAGGCCCGGAGCGTTCCCGCTCCGGGCCTTGGAGTCATTTCTCAATGTGTATCACAGACCGGGTCTGTAATGATTTGAGCAGATGGGGTGATTACTGGTTAGCGCCAGCCTCGAAGACGATGATTGCGTAATTGGTGGTCGTCTTGGTGCTGCCCGCAGTAGTGGTCACGCTCTTGAAGTCAATGCCGAACTTAGCAGTCTTCTTGGTAGCATCAACGTTGTAGTCCTTAATCTTTGTAGCCTCTGCGCCAAAGCCCTTCTGAGTAACAGCCTTACGCAGATCGACAGCACGAGTAGTCCACTCGCTCTTATTGCTGGTCTTCACCTTAGTAATATCAACAACGTAGGTGAAATACTTGTTGGTGCCATTGGTGTACTCAACGAGCTTGCCAACATAGGTGGTGGCGAAGTTGTTGGCCTTGCCTGCCTTCATGCCAGAGGCATCGCTCTCCTTGCCCCAAGCCTTGCCAGCAATGTTGTTCAGCTCGCTCTTGTAGTCGTACTTGGTCTCTTTCTCAGCGGTCGCACCAGCAGCCTCAGCAGCATTCTTGACCTGGTCGCTGTTCAGAGCGTTCTCCAGAGCGTTTGCCTTGACCTTGTCGCTCAGAGCGCAGCCAGTCAGCATAGACACTGCCATAACACCGGTCAGGACGACGGCCAGAAGTTTCTTTGCCATTTTCATGATTTTTGCCTCCATAAATAAAAATGAATTATACAGGCAGGCCATCCATTTCCGGCTGTCGGCCTGTGTTATCATTATACCCCACCCATCATTTTTGTCAATATCTTCTTCGCATTTTTATCACCTTTACAAATTCTTCTCTTTTCTGTCGTGCATTTTCCACAAATTCACGGAGGGCTCTCAGGCAAAGGCTCTCCCTTTGGGAGAGCTGGCGGGCGCAAGCCCGACTGAGAGGGCAAGGCCGCTGCCAAACAGCTCTGACACAGCGATAGTATCGCTCTGACAAAAAGCCTGCCCATCGCTGCGCAGCGGCTCTTTCCTGCCGGGCTTGCCCTCTCCGTCACCTTCGGTGACACCTCTCCCAAAGGGAGAGGCTTTGGCTCGCCGAAAGGCGCAAAAAAAAATCCCCCGGGGAGGTCGCAACTCCTTGGGGGATTTCTCATTGCTGGAGATGAAAGCGCTGGGTTCTCACATTTCTGTCTTTATTATATGCGATTCTCCGCAAAAGTCAAGCACTGTGCGGAAAGTTTACAAGCCTGACCTCTGTAGCAAGGCCCGTCTTTGTACAACCTCTCCGTCACGCCTTCGGCGTGCCACCTCCCCTACCGAGGGGAGGCCTTGGCATAGCGGAAAACTTCTCCTCTTCGCCAGAGGCTCCCCTACTAGGGGAGCTGTCGAGCGAAGCGAGACTGAGAGGTTGTACGAAGGAGAGCCTGACCGTAAGCACTAAATAAAGAAGACCCCCTTTCGGAGATTGGAGCTCCGGGAGGGGGTCTTTCCTTTTGGGTGAGCCAATGGACTCATTTGCTTCCACATTTACCATCTTTATTATATGCGATTCTCCGCAAAAGTCAAGCACTGCACAGAAAGTTTACAGTCACTCTTCTCTTGGCATCTCCTGTATCTTTTTGGCGAATTATATGTTATAATGGTTTTGCGGTTCACCCCGCGTATCTCACGGGAGAGGAGGTGGACGCGTTGGCCTATTTTCTCACATTTTTGGTATCTGTCGGAGCAGATGTAGTGTCGCACTTTATCTGCAAGTGGCTTGACAGATGCGAAGAGAACCGCAAAGCCTAATTAAAAAGAAATCCCCCGGGGAGGTCGCAACTCCTTGGGGGATTTCTCATTGCTGGAGATGAAAGCGCTGGGTTCTCACATTTCTGTCTTTATTATATGCGATTCTCCGCAAAAGTCAAGTACTTCCCGTAAGCACTAAATAAAGAAGACCCCCTTTCGGAGATTGCAGCTCCGGGAGGGGGTTTTCTTCTTGGTGAGTCAAATGACTAGCTTGATTACCACTTTTATTGTCTTTATTATATGCGCTTTTTCCCAAAAAGTCAAGCACTTCCCGTAAGCACTAAATAAAGAAGACCCCCTTTCGGAGCGGCAACTCCGTGAGGGGG